>Ga0302319_10014422_pt1 | contig 14745 bp, 15 predicted proteins | sample Bog_T0_2_FD_203319 | JGI IMG/M metagenome (GOLD analysis project Ga0302319, IMG submission 203319) | Peat permafrost microbial communities from Stordalen Mire near Abisko, Sweden - Bog_T0_2 | ecosystem: Environmental > Terrestrial > Soil > Wetlands > Peat | place: Sweden: Abisko, Stordalen Mire... | reverse complement strand
TTGGTGGAGCTTGGCGATGACCCAGGGAGAATGGCGAGATGGGGTGCAGGAATGGATGGTTCCCGTGGAATCCCTGGACCGGGCGGAACTTGTTCGGTTTGGGGCGATTCTCGACCAGCGGCCCGCAAGGCTTCAGGGGAGGACGGTTGGGATCGCGCTAGCTGAGATGCTGCTGCAGGTAAGAACGCGGGAGGGACGGACGTCCCGTCTGGAGGCGAATGCGGCGCAGGGAGCCTTCGAGCGACGCCGCGGCGAGCGGAACATTGTGCTGAAGGCGCGGCAGATGGGATTGACCACGTGGGCGGCGGCGCGGTTCTTTTTGAAGACGATTACCCAGCCGGGAACGCTGACGTTGCAGGTGGCGCATACGCAGGAGTCGGCGGAGGAGATCTTTCGCATTGTCCACCGTTTTCTGGATTGCCTGCCGGATGAGTTGCGGGAGGGCCCGCTGAAGACATCGCGAGCGAATGTGCGGCAGATTGTTTTTCCGGAGATGGACTCGCAGTATCGGGTGGTTTCGGCGGGAGATCGCAATGCGGGGCGTGGAATGACGGTGCAGAATCTGCACTGCTCGGAGCTGGCGCGATGGCCGGGCAATCCGGGGGAGATACTGGCGGGATTGCGGGCCTCGCTGGCTCCGGGGGCGGAGCTGATTCTGGAGTCGACTCCTGACGGGGTAGGGGGATGCTTTCACGAGGAGTGGCAGAAGGCGGGCGAGACAGGGATGGTGCGGCATTTCTTCCCATGGTGGATGGAACGGCGCTACCGGGCAAAGGGGGTGGCCGAGAGCAGCCTGACGGACGAAGAGCGGGCGCTGATGGCGCGGCACCGGCTGGACCGGGAACAGATTGGCTACCGGCGGGGAATCCGCGCCAACTTTCGCGGGTTGGCGATGCAGGAGTATGCCGAAGATGAGCAAAGCTGCTTTTTGGCCAGCGGAGATTCGGTGTTTGAACTGGGGGCGATTGAGGAGCGTTTGCTTTCGGCTCCCGAGCCGCAGCAGTTGCGCCGCAATGGGGAGTTGGAGGTTTGGCTACCACCGTTGCCAGGGAGGGAGTATATGGTCGCGGTTGACCCGGCGGGAGGTGGGAGCGAGGGCGATTATTCCGCCGTTCAGGTGCTGGACATGGAAACGGGGATGCAGTGCGCGGAGTTTGCGGGGCATGTGGGAGGGCTGGAACTGGCGCAACTGGTAACGGGGCTGGCAGGGGAGTACAACGGCGCGTGGCTGGTGGTGGAGCGCAATAATCACGGGAGCGGGGTGCTGGCGCTGGCGGAGACGGTCTGCGGCTACAGGCGGATTTACGCGCAGTCGGGGCAGACGGGGTGGTTGACCACGTCGGTGAGCCGGCCTGCGGTGCTGAGCCGGCTGGGCGCTGCCCTGGTGGAGCAGCCTGACTGCTTTATGAGCCGGAAATTGCTTGGCGAGTGCAGAACGTTTGTTCGGCTGGCGAATGGCGGGTCGGGAGCGCGGGCAGGAACACAGGACGACCGGGTGATGGCGATGGCCATTGGGCTGGGGGCAAGGGCGGAGATGGTGGGGGCGGGGAACAGGGAACAGGGAATAGGGAATAGGGAACAGTTTTTCAGAGATATGGGGTGAGCGATCGGGGCCGGCAGATGCCAGTGCGCGCCCAGTGGTTACAGATGAAAGTTGGATCCAGGGGCCCTGTTCCCTGATCCCTATTCCCTGTTCCCTGCTTTTCGCGCATAGAATCCGAATAGCAATTCTTTCCATGCGGGGGCGGACTTGGCGGTTGAGGCTGTGCAGCATATCCGGCGGATGCGGGGCGGTGCGCAGGGCCAGTTGATGCTGGGCGCGGACGAAAAGATCTATGTAGTGAAGTTTCAGAACAATCCTCAACATATCCGTGTGCTGGCCAACGAGTTTCTTGCCTCGCGACTGGCATTGGCGGCGGGGCTGACGGCTCCCAAGGTGGACTTGGTGTATGTTTCTCCCTGGTTGGTGGAGCATACTTCGGAGCTGGAGATCGACCTGGGTCGGACGCGCGTGCGTTGTCTGCCGGGGCTGCAGTTTGGTTCGCGGTTTGAGGGCGGCCTGATGCCGGGACAGGTGGTGGACTACCTGCCGGAAGAGCAGCTGGCCGAGGTAAAGAACCTGGAGGAGTTTGCGGGGATATTAGCGCTGGATAAGTGGACCGGGAACGCCAACGGGCGGCAGGCGGTCTTCACGCGCAAGCAGAGGGAGCGCCGGTACCGGGCAGTCTTCATCGACTTTGGCTATTGCTTCAGTGCGGGGGAGTGGCGATTTGAAGATATCCCACTGCGGGGAGTCTACTACCGCAACAATGTATACCGTGAGATTACCGGTTGGAAGTCATTTGAGCCATGGCTGACGAGGCTGGAGACGATGCCGGAGGAGACGGTGTGGGCAGCGGCGCGGGAGGTGCCTCCGGAATGGTATGGGGGGGACACTGAGGAGATGGAGGCGCTGGTGGAGCAGCTGCTGGCGCGGCGCGGCAGGATTCGGGATGCGATTGAGGCGTTTGGAAGGTCAGATCGGAAGCCGTTTCCCAAATGGGGTGGAGGGGTGGGGGAAAGTGGGGAAGAGGGTTGGAAGGGGATGCGGTGGGGGTCTAGCATGGCAGGGAGGGTGAATTGAATGGGGCGGATGGCAGATGGCAGATGTCAGATGGCAGATGTCAGGGGTTAGTTCTCAGTTCCGGTTTCCGATGGGCATTTGCCTCGGGGGCCGAGACCCATTTGTGCAAGCTAGTGGCAACTGGCTGAGGACTGAGCAATGAAGATTGAGGACTGGCTTGAATGAGTAGCGACAACGAGCGGCGGGCATGCGAGTTTCACCTGCTCCGATATGTTTCGGATGCGGTGCGCAACGAGTATGTGCATATCGGCGTGATTCTGCGGGAGCAGGGTGGCCCGGAAGGAACGGCCCCCGCTGCGGCGCTGGTGCGGTTCACTCGCGATTGGCGCCGGGTTCGATGCCTGGATCCCGAGGCCGATACCGCAATGCTGGAAGGCATGGAGAGCGAACTGCGCATGCGTTTCCAGGCGGAGCCAGATGGCAACCTGATGCGGCTGCTGAAAGAGTCGCTTTCGCTAAGCGTGCAGATGACCGAGGCCAAGGCCTACCTGGCCGAGAGCCTGCCGGCGGGGATGGAACAGCTGATGCGGCTGTATGTGGAGCCGCCACCGAGGGAACGGGTGCCGCGGCTGAGCGGGCGGGCGGCGATCCAGGCGCGGATGCGAAGTGAATTCGAACATGCGGGCGTGTGGGATCTTATGCGGAAGCGGATTGCGGCGTCGGAGTACACACGGCCGGGAGATCCGTTGAAGATCGATCTTGGCTATCGCCCCAACGGTCTGATTCGCATGTTTCACGCTGTGAGCCTGGAGCCGGGGGTGGAGATGGCCAAAGTGCTTGCGTTTTCGTCGGCAAGTTTGCGGGCTGGGGTGGAACGGATCGAGAAGGCGCAACTGGAACTGACGGCGGTGATCGAGCCGGCGGCGCGGGTGGGCGCGACAGCCGAAGAGCCGGAGCGGCTGGAAATGTATCGGTTCGGAGTGGAGACTATGGAGGAGCATCAGATCAGGGTGCTCACTACGTCTGATCTTGGCCGAGTGGCGGAGACGGCGCGGCGTGAATTGAGGCTTTGAGTAAGTCAATAGCCGGCATCGCTCGATTCGTAGATAGTTGGCATAGAAGACCATTAAAATCATCGCTTTAGCGCGTTGAAAATAATTTGCGAAAGTTTGCAGGCTATTAGCAGTGATTCGGGTAGGATTGGTTTTGTGAGTTAGACGCTTGTAAGTGAGAGCGGATAACTCAACTCTATTTTGCTTGCAGCGTTGCGCTGTCAACCTGGTTTGAGAGAAGGCATGGCCCCTGACGGGGTTGTGCCTTTTGTTTTTGGAACGGCGGAAAAGGAAGGTATTCGTGAGCGTCACTGAGCAATTGCGGGAGATCTGGCGGCAAGCCATTGGGAGCGGACAGAAGAACAGTCTGTCTGCCAGTGCCGCCACGGCGGGGGCAGAGCGGAAGACGCTGGCGCTGCCCGCCATCTTGAGTCCGGTGCAGTTTCCAGGCCGGTTGCTGCCCAAGCCGACGCCGGCAAACCTCCGCCGCTTTGCGGAGACGCCGGTGGTGCGCCGGGCGATTAATGTCATCAAGGATCGAATTGCCGCGATGGACTGGCAGATTCGGGTACGGCGTGGGGTGCGGGCAGGAGATGTTGCATTTGCGGAGCGGAAGCTGCGGGCGCTGCGGCGGACGCTGGAAGAGCCGAACGCGGTGGACAGCTTTCGAACGCTGATGGAACAGGCGATCGAGGACGCGCTGACGGGGGGTTTCGGAGCCATTGAGATGGAGCCGACCAGCGACCCGGAACGGCCTGCCATGCTGTGGGCGGTGGACGGGGCATCGATTCGGATAAATGCGGGGTGGGATGGGCAGCCGGAGACACCGCGCTATGCGCAGGCGTTGCCGGGGCAGCTGGAATCGAGCGCGGTGGATTTGCGCGACGACCAGCTGATGTATGTGCGGATGAATCCGCGCAGCTTTACGCCCTTCGGCCTGGGCCCTCTCGAGGTTGCGTTTGAGACAGTGAACCAGTTCCTCAGTGCGAACCGGTTTGCGGGAAAGCTGGCGGCGAACGCCGTGGCGCAGTATGCGCTGTGGCTCAATGAGGCTACTCCGACGCAGCATGATCGGCTGATTCGCTGGTGGCAGGACGAAATTGAAGGCACGGGCCGCGTGCCGCTGATCTCGACGCAGCAGAAACCGGAGGTTCTGCGATTTGCGCAGGGGACGGATGCGGATCTGCGATTGGCATGGCAGGAGTTCCTGATCCGCATGGTGGCCAATGCATTTGGTTTGCCGCCGTTGATGCTGGGACTGGAGGCGGATGTAAACCAGTCGACTGCCTCGGAGATGACGGATGAGGCGTTCCGCGGGGCGATTTCGCCACTGGCAAAGCTTCTGGCCGGTCATATTACCCGGGACCTCATCGGCAAGTGCATAGGGTGGCGGGAGTTTGAGTTTGTCTTCAATGAATTGAATGCGCGGGATGAGCAGACGGAGTTGGCCGTGCAGGTGCAGTTGCTGCAGGCCGGCGTGCTGACAGTGAATGAGGTGCGCGCCATGCGTGGGCTGGGACCGATGGGGCAGGATGGCGCGGTGCAGTTGGCGGGTGGGGACAGTGAACAGTAAGAAGTGAACAGGGGTTCGCTGGCGAGAAAGCAAGGGACCTGGAAGATCAGACTGAGGGCAAGTGCTGAGAATCTACTCATTCGCCGAACCAGGAAGACAAGGTGTGTTCAACAGCAAGTTCCTGTTCACTGTTCAATGTCCACTGTTGATTAAGAAGACCGGAGATGGTATGCGACTGGAAGCAATGGCAGTGAAGTTTCCCCACGTGGACGGGCACCCGAACCGGGTGGCGTTTGAAGGAATATTGACGGTGGTAAATGTGGCCAGCGATAAACCGCCGGCTGGAGCGCGCGGGCATCGGGTGATGTTGACCCGCGAGGCGGCGGAGAAGGCGCTACCCTCTCTGCTGGGCATGGCGGTAGATTATCGCCCGGGATGGGACGGGCATGACGCACGGCGCAAGATTGGGCTGCTGACCGAGGCGGATGTGGTTGGGCAGCGGCTGATGGTGCGGGGATATTTGTACGCGCGCGATTTTCCGGAGGTAGCCAAGGCCATCAAAGCACATGCGCCGGAGGTAATGGGAATGAGCTACGAACTGGCCGATGCACGCGTGGAGGATCTGCGGGCAGAGGTCTGGAAGCTCACCCGGGTGACATTTACCGGGGCCGCGATCCTGCTAAGGGAAAAGGCGGCCTATCGGGCAACCAGCTTTCGCATGGCGAGTTAGTTCGCCCGGCGAGGCAAGTTAGCCTGCGCAGCAAGAAGAGGCTCCGCTTGGCGGAGCCTCTTCTTGCTGCGCGAGTTAGCGCGAGTCTCACGCAACACCCACGTTAAACAGGAAAGGAAAGCATGGAAAACGAACACAAAGAGTTGGTGGAACGGCTGGATGCGGCGACGACGCTGATGGAGAAGACGCTGAACTGGCTGGAGGAAAGACAAAGCAGTTTGACCGGAGAAGTGGAACGTATTTCGGCGACGGTCGAACAGAGCCGCCGCGAAACTGAACTGGCAGAAAAGCTGGCATCGGTGGAGCGGGAGTTGGGCGAGCTAAAGGCATCGGCCGCGCCGGCAATCGCGAGTCCGCTTCGCCGGACGGTGCCCGCGTCGACATCGGAGATGCTGGCCAAGCACGGAATCGGCGATGGGCCGGTGGATGTGCGATCGCTGGATGCTGCGCTTTCGGGGTTGAGCCTGGAGCAACGCATCGCGGTGAAGACGCAACTGTTGCGCGCGGGCGCAATTGCTTAAGAGCAGCTCTCAGCTACTAGCTCAGAGTCAGTTCATGTACGCGGGTAAGCTGCGGCTGGAATGCGGTCTGGTGGAATTTATCGGGTCGCACAATGCCGGAAGAAATGCAACGAATGCCGGATTCCGGCGACGCCAAGCTAGCAGCTAGAAGCTAGCAACTGAAACGGCCCCATGGAGGGGGCGAAAAGAGCCTATGAACGCAACCTTTGCAGACATTCACGCGGCAGCAGACTACATTGGGCCGGGCGCAATTGAAGTTCCACTGTACCAGACGGAGATCTTCGATATATGCCGGCGTTCCAGCCCCTTCGGGCAGCGCATCAAGCAGGTTCCGGCAACCGGACATCCGTCCCGGTTCTTCGAAGAGACGGCGATCCCGAATCCGGGCGCGGCCGGCTTCGTCAATCCGCGCAGCATTGTGCCCACGGTGGTGAGCCCGACGCGTGTGGAGCGCAGTGTGCCTTTGAAGGCAGTCGTTTCCCAAATCAACTACAACCTGTTCGACATTGAACTGGGTGACCAACAGAAGCAATTCGCCTATCTGCAGGCCAAAGACCTGGTGGATACGGTGAGCGGCGTGATGGTGGCGCACGATGTGGCCTTGTGGAACGGCAACGACACCAGCCTGAGCACGCCGACAACGACCCAGTACATGGGAGTGATTCCGCAGATTGTGGCGGGCGGACAGACAACGACGATTGGCACGACAGCATCGATCGTGGACGGTCTCAAGTCGGCAGTGGCGCAGATGGTGGCCAACAATGGCTACTATGTGCGGCCGACGGCCATCTACGCCAATCCGGTGCTGCTCGACCTGATCGACCGGGAGATGAAGTCGGAGTTCAACGTCATATTGAACACCGACAACATCACCGGCGGCATCCGTGTGAAGATGCTTTCCACGCAGGCCGGCGATCTCCCGTTAATTCCCGACTGGAGCCTGAGTTACACTGGCACCCCTGGTTCGGGCACGGCGGTGTTGCCTGCTTACATTGTGACCGAGGATCTGATTGAGTATCACTGGCTCGGCGATCCCACTCCGCGCATTTTCCAACTAGGGCTTCCAAACTCGATGACTTACCAGTATGTGGCAGTCAAGTTTGGCGCTCCTGTTGTGAAGGGCGCTAACTACGCGCATTACCAGGTGCTAGTCGACCGGTAAACAAAGCAGTTATCAGTGGTCAGTGGTCAATTGTAACTGTTCACCGACCACTGTCCACTGATTACTGACAACCAAAGGAAGGGGTTTATGGCATATCTGCAGCCAGTGGATTACCCGAATTACGGATTGCCGGCTGGAACGACGGCGGATTGGATTACGGCCGCAACGGCACTGATCAACAGCTTCTGCAGGCGGCCGGACCTGAATGTCATCCAGTATACGGAGCGGTTGCGCATGACAAGCGGTGCGCAAACAGTTTTTCTGAGTTATCTGCCCCTGGCCCCACTGGGCACGGCCGCGACGCCGATTGTAAGCATTGAGGGCCGGTACGGAAGACCACGGCGCGGCGAAATGCCCGCAGGTGAACTTTTCGAAATTGCAAGCGCATTTTCGCTTCCCGGGCAGTGGACAACAATTGACCCAAACTCTGTGGACTTCGACCCTAACACCGGCGAGCTAACTCTGCCATGGAATGTGCTGGGGCTTCCCTACAACGAAGTCGCCGTGACTTATAGCGCGGGCCTTGTGGCCATAGGTGACGACGTGAAGACGGCGTGCGCGCAAATTGTGCGGAATGCGCAGTCGACGCCCGCGCTGAACGCAAGCAAGACGAAGATCGACACAATGCAGATGCAGTATTTTTCAAGTTCGCTGGTGGACGAAACAGTGCAGGCGTGGCTGAGCCCATACGTCGCGAACAGGCTGGGGTGACCGATGAGCGATACGGCGCCGCGGAACCCAATGGGAGCGCCCCAGATGCTGGCCGATGCCCTGCTGCGCAGCGTGGCAGGAACTACGGCCCTGCTGCGTGTTACGGGCACAAATACAAGCACAAGCCAGTCGGAAGTCGGGCTGGTTTCAACGACCTTTGCGGATGTGGTGGTAAGTCCCGTAGTGATGCGCAAGCTGCGCCCGAGCTGGCAGGAGGGTGGCGAGTCCAAATGGGAGTTACTCGTTTCCGCAACCGGCGTGGAGCAACAAGTAAGTGCCTTGGACCTTGCGTCGGCGCAATCGCTGTTCGCCATGACCTTGGCAGTTACTGTCTCAGGGCAGGATTTCCTGATTGAGTCGGTCGCGGCCAACGAAGCTTTTGGGCGAGTCTATCTCTACCGCCTGCTGCTGCGTGAAGCGCGCCAACAGGCAGTCTGAGAGCGGCGATCGGGGATCATGATCCCGGATCCAATAACTATACCCGCGGTCGTGCCCGATCGTGGCGATTCATCAACGAATATTGACCCGGAAAGGTGAATGGGAAAGCGACGGAAAGGGATCAGGGATCGGCACTAATGCCTCCTGATCCCTGACCCCTGCTCCCTGTGTTCCTATGCAGAATGCGAAAGACTCGTTCTATATGGCACTGCGCACGCGGTTGGCGGCCATCAATCCGGAAAGAACCATTCTGCTGCGCGGGACCGTGCGTCCTGGAATTCTGGTGGAAGAAGCGGAAGCCCCATTCAATCAACTTCCCAGCGATGTCTTTGTGCTTCGCTGGCTCGGTCTCGGCACGGATCTCGATCTTAGCTCGGCAATGGCAGCGGCGGAGTGCGAAATACTCTACCAGACTTGCGGAACGCAGAGTTTTGGCGGATTGGACCGAGGCCGGTCGCTCGGCCAAATGGATGAAGAGCTTGTAGCCATGCTGCAACCATTCCATACTTCAAAGCTGAGTTATTTGGCAACGCCGCCGGCAGCAATGCTAACTCAGGTTTTCTGGGACGAGCCGGCATTCACACCTGCAGTCACGCAGCGCGACTTACTGAGTCGCTCCGCAAAGCTAATGGTCTACAGCTATCAAGAGCAGGGGGAGTAAATGGCGGCGACTTGGTTTTCGGCTCCAGCACCGGTGGCGCGCCGGGTTCGCGCTTACTTTGCGCCGGTGAATCGTGTTACAGCGACTCCGACGCTCTTTGATCCAGCGGAACAGGGGAGATTCGCTTTCGATAATCCGCCGTCGCCCTGGATCGACCTAGGCTGGATTCAGGACTTCAGCCGCAAGTCCACGAGCAAGACTTCCGCAGTGCTCTCGGGCATTCCTGCGGCGCCGTTGCAGCAGGTTCGGGAAACGCTGCAAGCGCAGGTGAGTCTGCAGTTTCTGAGTTGGACAAAGCTCACCATGGCGCTGGCCACAGGCGCACAACACATGAACCTGCTTGCTGCCGCACCCGGCGCCACTGCACTGGCAGAAGGAGCGCAGGCCAGCTCCGCAGTGAGTGTTCAGAGTGGATCGACGGCTAACTCGCTGCTGCTCGCTTCGACGGATGTGGCGAAGTTCACAGCCGGTTCCATCATTGCGCTGGACGCCGACTACTCAGGGCAAACCGGCTTTGTTGGCGTGCCCATATCTGGCGCTTATGTGCGGCAGGCGCTGGGGGATTTGGACTATATCCGGCGCGTGACATTTAATGTTGCGCTGGTATCTCAAGTTAACGCCACCGGACTTACTCTTGCGCATCCGCTGCCGGCAGGTGCTCCTGCCGCAGGGGCCAAGCTGCAGGCAGTTATCGGATTTGTGGATCGTGAAGGTGGCAGCTTTTATCAGGAGTGGTCGGCGCTGTTTGTCATGCAGGGAAGTCAGGGCGAGCGGATCTTCTTCCATTATCCGAGACTGCAGAGCATGGCGAGCGCTGAGGAAGCAGCCATCCCGCTCAGCAGCAAGAATCCGTTGGGTCAGGCCCGCGTAATGCTGAAGGCGCAGTTCCTGGCGCTTCCTGTAACTGACCCGTTGGATGGCGAGCGCGTGCTTTGTTATCGAAGCTTTCTGCCCGCTGCCAATGCACTGGTCTAAGGCAATCAACAAGCGGGCTCGCAACGGAGTTAGAGAGAGATCATGAAAATCACCATTCAGGGACAGGATTACACGGCGGCGCTCGATGCGGTGCGCCCGCTGACGATCGAGCGCAAATTGAACGAGCCGTCCATCTGTCAGTTATGGCTGAGCTTGCCCGCGAACGGGGTTCTTCCTGCGCCATCGCGCTTACAGTCAATTGCTGTAACCGGCGACGATGGGACCATTTATTTCACCGGCTACGTTGCTGTAACTCCACAGCCCGAATATGCCGGACTCGCACTGGAGGGACCGCACTATCGGATCGCGATCCAGGCGGTCAGCGACGAATTGCTTCTAGACCAGTTGCTGATGCCCCCCAGGGCTGGGGTCGCGGCCGGGACCGCCGGAGCACTGGTCTCTTCGCTCGTTACGCACTCGGGATCCGCGGCGCTCTCAACACCCGGTCTTGCGTTAAATGTCGAGGTCAACAATTTCCTGCCAGAACACGGTGCGCCTTGGAGCAAGAGTGCCGGACAGATAGCGGCGCAAGCGCGTGCCGCCTATCGAGCGGTGAGTGGTAGCCTGACGCTGGCGAGCATTCAGAGCGTTGTGCATCCACTGAATGAGACCGATGGCAGCATGACCCTCGCGAACCTTTCCTTTTCCGCGAGCGTCAAGCGCGCCTCGGCTAACGATGTGACCGTATGCGGACAACATGAGCCTGCTGCCTATGTTACGGAGTATTTTCTCGGCGATGGACTTACAACGCAGTTCTATCTTGCGGCAGACCCATTTCTCCCCCCAGCTTCCGGATCCACAATCATCAATGAGCAGTTCAATGAGCCCGCCGTGAACGAGGCTGTCTGGGCCAATACAGGTTTGAACGGGTATCTAAGCCTGGGCGCTGGCGGACTGGTGATGCAGGGCGGCAATGGAAATGACGGACAAGTTGTACTCAGTTGGATTGATCCAATTGAGATGGGTGGAACCTTACTGTTTGAGGCTGTGGGAGTCACCCTGTCACCCGGCAGCACAGGCATCCTGACGGGTTTCTTCCAGGGTCTGAATACGGAGTCAACATGCCTAGCGGGGTTTCAGGTGACGGCCCAGGAAGGTACCGGCGCTGTAACAGTACAGCCGCTGATTCAGGGAACTGTCGCCGGCTCAAGTTATGCAGTTAATCCAGCCAACCAATACACACTGCGCGCCAGGATACATTGCCCAGACTGTGAACGGACGCTTTCCATCTATCGGTCCTTCGGGGATGACGGAGCAATTACCTTTGGCGGGCAATCTACCTTGTGTCCGGGAAAGTTGCAGCTTGAGTTGCAGGAGTTTGTAAATGGGGTCGCGGGGATGCCGGTCACGCTGTTCGACGGTGCAGTCTCCAGCCTTCCTGCGATGACTACAGCGGTGGCCGCAAGCAGCGTCAATCTGATTGGAACCATACGGACCATCAATCTGACCAACCTTGGTTCAGGATGGGTAGTCAGCACGCCTCCGAGCGGAGGTCCCTATACACGCAGGGTCGGTTCAACGGCGCAAGCTGCTGAGTGCCACGTTGAGCGCACCGGAAGGCTCGTCTTCAATGCTGCATCAGTGCCTGTGGCCGGCGAGCAGATTGCGGTCAGTTACCGCACAGTCGGCCGGGCTGTTGGCCGCGCTGTCAACACCGCCAGTCAGCAGGCACTCGCGCAGGCAGGCTCACCTTCCGTATCTGCGTGGATTGGCTCGGTGACAAGCCCCGCTGCGCGCAGTTCGGCGGACTGCCTGAATGCGGCAATGGCAATTCAGCAAGCCGCGGCGGGGGTAAGTGCCCTGTGGAGCGGAAGTTATAGCGGGTACAGAATGAGCTTTGCAAACGATGTCTGGCCAGGGGACGCCCTTTTGTTGAATGCTCCTTCTGCAAATCTGAATGTCGAGGTTGTGGTGCGATCGGTGAAAGTGAGTTATCGAGCGAGTTATCCGGACCTCGTCGAATATGCGATTCAGTTCGCCAACGATTGGGCCGACGACCTGGCCATCAAGACCAGCGCCACGGTACCCGCCGATGCCTGGCTTCCAGTCGCCATTGCGGCCACTCCGTTGGCTAACTTGACCGGTCTCGCTGTCAGTTCGCTGAACGGCGGCGCAGTTACAGTAGGTGCCGGCGTAATTCCCCCAACTGGTGGCGGGTTTGAGATACGGCGTCGCGACTTTACCTTCATGGCCGGGGAAGATCCGGGTCTGGTAATGCGTGCCACTGTGCCCAACCTGACTTTCTCTCGCGAGACTGCCAACGACCGCTTTTATGTCCGGATGTACGATGGGGCATCGCCACCCAATTACTCGCAGTTTTCGGTCGCGTTGTTTATTAATCTGCCGCTGGGCTCGTAAGCCTGAAGGTGTTCCTTGCACGAACAGATGGAGTCTGGTGAATGCGAATGATCAATGAATTTGAAGCACAAGTGTTGAGCGACCTGAGCGTGCTCAAGACGCAGATCACCAATCTTATGGGTGACGGCAACGGGGGGCGGATTGCCGATCTTGAGCGACGGATGGAACGGCACGAACAGAACTGGCAGCGAGCCAAGGGCTTTCTGGCTGCGGTCAGTGTCGTGTTCGCTGTCGTCGAGGTCGCCTTTGAGGCCTGGCGTCGCAACTAAGCATTCGGTATCCTGTTGCGCCGGTCCCTCGTATAATCACCCCTATGAACGAACAGCCGCTGGTGGGCGTGGTGATGGGCAGCAAGAGCGACTATGAGGTGCTGGGTGCTGCCGTTGAAGTCCTGCGCACGCTTGAGATTCCCTACGAAGCACGCATCGTAAGCGCCCATCGTACCCCCGATCGCCTTTTTGAATATGCCGAAACGGCGCGCTCGCGAGGCCTACGCGTGATTATCGCCGGAGCCGGAGGGGCAGCGCATTTGCCTGGCATGCTGGCAGCCAAAACTCTTGTTCCTGTGCTCGGCGTACCAGTTGCGGCCACGCAGCTGAACGGGATGGATGCCCTGCTGTCCATCGTGCAAATGCCCAAGGGAGTTCCGGTCGGGACACTCGCCATCGGCAAGCCCGGAGCGGCGAACGCGGCTCTGCTGGCAGCCGAGATACTCGCCTTGACCGACACCACCCTCTATGACAGACTGGCCGCCTGGCGCAGTGCGCGCACCCAGGAAGTGCTAGACCAAACCGTGGACCAGGAGCTGCCGGATTGAGACTCCTTGAGCATGCCGCTCTATCCAAGCCGACGACAATTCTGCCCGGGAGCTTGCTGGCGATCTTAGGTGGCGGCCAGTTGGGACGCATGACGGCAATGGCAGCGCGCACCATGGGCTATCGTGTTCGCGTAATGGACCCTGAACCAGCCTGCCCCGCAAGCTTCGTTGTAGACGAGACAATCGTCGGCACTTGGAGCGACTCGCGTGCGGCACGGCGTCTGGCCACCGGTGCTGCCGCCGTCACCCTGGAGATTGAGCAGATTGGTATCGACGCTCTCTCCGAGGTGGCAAAGCTTGCTCCGCTTCGCCCAGGTGTCGAGCCTATCCGCATCATCCAGGACAAAACTCTGCAAAAGTGCTGGCTCGCCGAAGCGGGCTTCCCGGTCGGTCCATTTCACGTTGTGCACACTGAAGCTGAACTGCGGCAAGCAGTGCCCGATCTTGGCGGTCGTGTCTTCCTCAAGATCGGCCGTGGTGGCTACGATGGTCGCGGCCAGGCACGCATCGGGTTCGACGCGGATCCTACGGAGCAGTCCATCCATGCGGCCTGGCTAAGCCTGGGCGAGCGGCCCTGCGTGGCCGAGCAGGCTCTCGATCTCGACTTCGAAATCAGCGTGATGGCGGCGCGTAACCCCGCCGGCGAAGTCCGCAGTTTCCCCGCCGCCCGAAATCATCACGAAAATCAGATCCTCGCCTGGAGCGTGCTCCCCTCAGGCATCCCTGCCGAGCTCGAGTTCAAGGCAGAATCACTGGCCGCAGACATCATCGCTCGCCTCAATCTCGAGGGTCTCCTCTGCGTTGAGCTCTTCGTCACCAAGCAAGGCGACCTCTTCGTGAACGAACTAGCGCCGCGTCCGCACAACAGCTATCACCAAAGCGAGCGCGGATGCGTCACCAGCCAATTCGAGCAGCTGGTCCGCACCACCTGCAATTTGCCACTTGGCGACACATCGCTCATCTCACCCTGCGCCATCGTGAACCTGCTCGGCGAGGTCTGGCTTACCGGTTCCGGCGAACCCAACTTCTCGGCAGCGCTCGCCGTGCCTGGCGTTCGCCTTCATCTCTACGAAAAGCACTCTCCCCGCGCAGGCCGAAAGATGGGCCACCTGTCGAGCGTCGGCTCAACCGCAGAACAAGCCCTCGAACGGGTGCTCGAAGCCAAGCGGCGGCTATAAGACCTAAGCCCGCCGCATCCGATAAAGCACATGATGCCGAAGCGGATGGCCTTTCGGAAGCCCCGG
>Ga0302319_10014421_pt1 | contig 14745 bp, 21 predicted proteins | sample Bog_T0_2_FD_203319 | JGI IMG/M metagenome (GOLD analysis project Ga0302319, IMG submission 203319) | Peat permafrost microbial communities from Stordalen Mire near Abisko, Sweden - Bog_T0_2 | ecosystem: Environmental > Terrestrial > Soil > Wetlands > Peat | place: Sweden: Abisko, Stordalen Mire... | reverse complement strand
GGACGGGCACGAACATGGTGACACCAGCAGGCGAGATGCCCACGTCTCCTTTGAAATACAAGCCGAGGTCTTCAATCCACTGGCCGCATTCGGCGTGCGTTCCCTCCCGGCGATAGGCGCGCGTGCCGGGCGTTGGCTCGCCGACGATCCTGCGTAAATCTTTCGGCACTTCGATGAATGGAAACTCAATGAATCCCATATTTCTTACATAGTATCTTACAAGATACAGTTGTCAACTATAATTTTGAGCGGCATTTCCGGCAATTATTTTATAATTTGCACATTGGAGCGTATGACGCTACAATGCGCATACGTAATAATGGAAGATAGCATTAAAAAGATTCGGAAAAATGGTGCTGCTGCTGCGTTTATTGACGCGCGACTGGCTGCGGGTCGTGTGTCTTTCCCTCTGGCTGATCTTGCCAAGGAAACGGGCATGTCCGTCACGGCGGCAAAGAATCAGTTGCGTCGGTTGGGCAGTCAGGTTGTCAGGGTTTCGCGATTGCAGCAATTTTTCCTGATTGTCAGCCCGGAGCATCGCTCCATGGGCGCACCCCCGGTTATCTGGTGGCTCGACGATTATTTTAGCTGGCTGGATCATCCCTATTATCTGGCACTTCAATCGGCGGCTGGCATCTACGGTTCCAATCCGCAAGCACTGCAAGTGACGCAAGTGATGACTGACAGTTCCCGGCGCGAGATCGAAGTCGGACGCCTGCGGGTTCGGTTTTTCGTCAAGCGCGGCATTGAACAGACGCCGACGCGACCACTGGCGAACGCTTTCGCCCCGACGCGGGTGAGCACGCCCGAAGCAACGGCGTTTGATTTGGTCCGGTATGCGTCGCGCATTGGCGGGATTGGGCGTGCGGTTGAAACCCTCACGCCACTGCTGCCGCTGATGAGTGTGCCCGAACTCAAACGTATGCTCGAAGCTGAGAACGAACCGGCAACCGCACAACGGCTGGGTTACATCATCGAGACGGCAGGCAATAAAAAATTGGCCGAGGTCATCCATGACTGGTTGCCATCTCAACTCGCTTTGGTTCCACTTGCCCCGGCGAAGGCTGACCGGACGACTGCGCCGGTGGTCGAGCGTTGGCGGGTTCTTAATAATTCAGGAGAACTATGATTTCACTTACCCGCCGGGATGTGCTGGCTCATCAAACGGCTGTTCCTTGGCCGAGCCAACGTCAGGTCGAGCAGGATTTATTGTTGTGCCAGACGATGGTCGCGTTGTTCGACGATGCGTTTTTACAGGGCCAGATTGCGATGCGCGGCGGCACGTTGCTGCACAAGGTTCATCTCGCGCCGGCAGCGCGTTACAGCGAGGACATTGATCTGGTTGTGGTCGGTGATCGCCCGGAGGGTCATATTCGCCGGGCACTCAATCGCGTTTTGAGCGGTGTGCTGGGAACTCCGAAACAATCAGTTTGGGGTGATCTCAAACTGGCCATCCGCAACACCGTTAAACCATCGCGCGTGTTGCGGATGACTTACGCCATTTCCTCCCTCATGGAACCGGGAACGAACATGGAAATTGTGGTGGAAGCCAATGTCACCGAGCGCACGCCGCATCTTCCTGTGATTAAAATCCCGTTTGAATTTCCGTTCCGGGATGCGGCGGTCAGCACACAGGTCAGCGGTTATGACATCCATGAAATGCTGGGGACAAAAATGCGGGCATTATTTCAGCGGCGGCGTGGCCGGGATTTATTTGATCTGTATTGGGCGCTGACGCTGGCCAAACCAGCGGTGGTTCCAGACCGGATTATCGAATCGTTTCAGCATTATCTAAAATTGGAAGGCAGCATTGCCGGACGATCCGAGTTTGTTGAGCTGCTGGACGGCCACCTGGCTGACCGTGGATTTTGTTCGGACATGAATCAACTGCTTCGGGCAGGGATTATTTATGACCCGCAGCAGGCTGGGGAACATGTGAAATCCAAACTGCTCGCCTTGCTGCCGGAACACTGAAACTTAAAATACTTCGACGTTGAACCCAACGCCACGCTGTTAAAAAAACAGCCCTGTCTTTTTAACAGAACAATCAGCAACTTTGTTTGATGGCTGAAGTTGCTTCCCGCTCAACCATCACTACATCAACTTCAGCCGTTCGGTATGTCATATAAAGGACTTCGATTATTATTTTCTCGGAGCCAGCGGTCGTAACCTTCGAGTTCAGGACCCCCAATGTTTATCGCATACTCGATGCCAAAGATGGCGATCACAGCGTAATACTCTGACTCTGGAACACAAAGAATTGTCCATTCGTGAAGCACCTCGTGAGAACCATGAGCAACGTCGGAAAACACGAAGTCGGCAGGGTAAATTCGCCGCATACTCACAGGCCAAACCGCTTTCGGTTGTCCAAGGCGAACGAATCGGCGCAGTTCGTCGAGTTCGGATTTGTTCACAATCTCGTCGTTCGCGCCTTCAATGTGGATGCATCGAAGCGCCAGAATCTCCAAAGCTACTTTGCCTATAAAACGTGCCGTTATTCCATCGGCGTCGGGGGCAAACACCGTTGGCACATAGAATGTGCCATGTGAATGCGACTGGATGGACTTAATCAAGCGAGTTGCATCTTTTTCGTCAGCAGCAGCAAAGGAGAGCAATCCATCGTCGAGCGAGTGAAACAATTCGATCTTGGTTCTCGATAATGGATGAAGACCGCTTACCGGAGGAATACGTCCTCGCTTATTCGGGATTTTCATCTCAAATCGAGAAGTGAGCCCATATAGGGAATCTAAAAACGGTTTCTCCACTTCCCGCGCAAAATAATTGTTGCAAGTGTCGCACACCCACCCCTTCGGCAAAAGATGCTCAATGTTTCCTAGCGATTCAGGAATGATGTGTTCAACAGAAACACATTCATCGGAGGTGGCCTTACAAAAGATACAACGCATATCGTATTGTGTGGTTAGTCAGAGCCAATTTCATCAGCTGCGAACGGCGGTGGTTTAGAATCAATCTCCTTCAAAAACGCTTTTACGAAATCAAAATCGTTGGTAGAGGAAAATACAAACCGTGCCGACATACCGGCATGATCGTTTCATTGTTGATAGACCCACTGCCAAACAGATCAATCGAAAATTCATGGTCCCGGTATAGGGAAAAATCCGAGGTTGTATTTTGTTGGGTAGTGGTGGTTGTCGTCGTGCTTGCGGAATCTTGGGCGTTGGCGCAATAAACCGCGCCCAAGGTTCCAACCACCATCGCCGTCATGTATTGTTGCCATTTTTTCATAAGATTTCTTTTTTTAATTTTTGTTTTGCATGGCAATTTTCAACATTGAAAAACGCCGTTGAAAATTTTTTAGCTAGGTGTGTGCCACTGTGATTGGTCAGTATTTGAAGCGTTTCTTCAAGTCGTTGGGAGCAAGTCGAATTATCTCATTGCAGCGTGCATACTTTATTTTGCAGTTTGCACGGAAAGTCCTTGAGATCTTTCAAACCTTGCCCGAAGGACGAAACGTCATCACTGCGCCCACGATGGCGCTCCCGGCACCGCCTAGCAGCAGCCACAATGTTTTATTTGTGGGCGCACCGGTGAAGATGCGTGAGACTCCTGAACTCGCCGAGTCAGACGCGTTTATTCCATAAACGACCAAGACGATGCCGATGACTATCAAGGCTATTCCAATTCCTTTGTTCATAATTTTTACCTTTTTTAATTGTTTATCGTTTTTTTTCGGTTGTTCACCAACTCATCAATCAACCAAATCATTGGGCTTGTTACCAACCAGGCCAGAATCAAAAAACCAATCACCGCAGTTGCAACAATGCTTCCCGTAGCCTGAACACCAAATTGAGAAAATTTCTGGAACATATCAGGATTCTGGAAGGCTTTCTTGCTGCGTTCATGTCACTATCAAAACGGCGTTCGTCGTGCCGCGCAAATTGGGCAAACACAGCCGGCGCGGATCGTCATACCATCGGCCATCAACAATGAAACGATACGAACAAGGACCCGGCGGCAATGGAACCGTGATGAACCAAAGCCCGTCCTCGGATTTCATCATGTCCAGTGGAAATTTTTCCCACTCCGTAAAATCCGCAGCGAGTTTGACCGATTCGGCAAACGGCGCTTCCAAATGAAATTCCGCTATTTTTAGTTCAGACCGTGAATGGGTGCTTCGGCTAAATTTGCGCGACGCGTCAAAAGCATCGTTCTCCTTCTTGGCGTTTTTGAATGCCGCCTCCAATTTGTCCGGGTGCAGCATCAATTCGGCAAACGGCGTCTTGTTCACCGGCGGCGCGGATTTTGAACGGGTGGCGCGCGTAAAATCCTCATCGGAATCCTCATCGCGCGGAACGATGTGAAACAATGGAGTGATTGGTTCGTCTTGGATTGAAGCTGAAGTTTTCATAAGCGTTTTGATTTGAAGGTTAAATGATTCAGCCGGGGCGAACCGGACGCCTATGTTGGTTGTCGGGAAGGAAGCGCCCGGTTTGCCCCTTGAATGCGCGAGTTTCATGGTTTGTCGGCCCGCCGCATCCATTTAGCGTTTACAAGCGCAGCATTCGTCCACGGCGCGTTCGATTTCTTCCTTGGTCTGGCCGGTGCGTTTCTGGATGCGCCCGATCAATTCGTCTTCCTTGCCCTCGACGAATTGGAGGTCGTCATCCGTAAGCTGCGCGAATTTTTGTTTCAACTTGCCCTTGGCAATGTTCCAGTTTCCTTTGACAGTGAGAGTGCTCATATAATTTTTATGTTTTTTTCCGCGCCATTAGGCGCGACATAAATTTCCTTTTGCAAGAGGCGTGCCGACTGATTGGAAAAATGTTCTCTCTGCAAAACCAAGCGTTTGATGTCCGTCAAAAATTCTATCGAAAAAATGAAGCTTCAAAATATTGCAAATTGCAAACCAACCGCATTCGCTAGTTTGCAAGTTGCATTATTTAATGATGCGCCGGTCTCGTTTCAAGTGCGGCAAATGCAGGATTTACAGTGAAACTCACAAATAAATCGCTTCGGCACGATGCCAGCTAAAAGAAAGGCGTCGGGTGAGAGGTTATTTAAGTAAAACAGTTCGTCGCTGATACTGAACCTCTCATTCCGGCATTTTGGAAATACAAATCGCGCCCTGAATTTTTATGCTCTACACACTCGCCCTCATTTTAATCATCTTGTGGCTGCTCGGATTGGTTTCTGGCTACACGATGGGCAACTTCATATACATCCTTTTGGTCGTCGCCATCATCATGATTCTGGTGCGGCTGATTCAAGGAAACAAAGTTTGATCCATTCACAAAATCTCAAAACCCAAATATGAAAACGCATACCACTCACAAAACCCATCAAACCGAAGACGTTGGCGAACACCTTTTGGAAGATGCACAGGCGCTCCTTTCCGCTACCGCCCATGTGGCGGAAGAAAAAGTTGTGGAAGCCCGCAAACGTCTTACAGCCGCGATTGAAAAAGGCAAAGAGACATGGAATTCCGTCCAGGAAAAGGCGATTGCCGGAGCGAAAGCCACGGATCAAGTCATCCGCGACAATCCGTATAAAGCCCTCGCCGTTGCATTGGGCGTCGGCGCTATCATTGGTTATCTGCTCCGTCGTCGTGATTGATCAATCGCCATGGAAACGCCATCGGACACCATGCCACAGTTGGCGGATGCGTCGAAACGGCTGGCGCAGCGCGCGCTCGTCATTTGCGAAAACAGGATTGAATTACTGATGGTGGAAGTTGAGCAGGAACGCGAGCGGATTTTGCACGCGATTTGGCTGGCGTTGGGGGCGATGGTCTTTGGCTTGCTGGCGGGCGTGGCATTGACCGCCGTGATCGCAGTTGCGTTTTGGCGACAATCACCGATGGCTGCGCTGGTGATTCTGACCGTGCTTTACGCCGCCATCGCCGCCGTTCTTTATGCGCGGCTGCTCAGATTGCAGCGCGACTGGCAAACGCTTCCAACGACGCTGGATCAATTGCGAAAGGACCGCGAATGGCTGGAAAAAAACCTCAATTGACATCGCTCGAAACCAGAAAGCAACTGCTGCTGGTGGAAAGCGAATTGAACCGCGCGCAGTTGCTCAACGAATTGCGCGATTTCAAAAACGAAGTCCGTGCTTTGAAAAATCAAATGCAAGCCATTGGTTCTTTCGCCGCATCGGCGGCAAAGTTGGCGACGACTTTTTCCGCCATCGGCACGGCGTTCACTCATCGCGACGGCGGTGACAATGGGAAATCGTCGTGGATTTCCAAGCTGTTAAACGGCGCGCGGACGGGTGCGGAATTATGGACAACGCTGCGATCACATTTGAAATGAATTTTTTACAATTATGCGTCAATCGGCAGCCTATGAAATGTTTCCATTGTGACAATTGCGGCATGATGGTTTTTTTTAAGAATGACCTCTGCATAAAATGCGGTCATCCGCTCGGCTTTTTGCCGGATGTTCTGGATTTAAGCGCGCTGGAAACTGCGTCGGAGAACCAATGGCGCGCGTCATCGTCGCTGGCTCAAAAGCGGGTTTATCGGAACTGCGCCAATGGACAGCAATATAAAATTTGCAACTGGATGATCCCGGAAAATGATTCCAATCCATTGTGCGCCGCCTGCCGCCTGAATGAAGTCATCCCCAATTTGGCGGAAAATAAAAATCTGGAGCGCTGGGAAAAACTGGAACTCGCCAAGCGTCGTTGTCTTTACACTTTTTTGAAATTGGGTTTGCCGGTGGAAAATGCGCGCGGCGGCAAGCAGCCGTCATTGCGTTTTCGTTTTCTTGAGGACGAAGAAAATTCGCCCGTCAAAACCGGCCATCAAGACGGAGTCATCACTGTCAACATTGCCGAGGCCGATGATGATGAACGCGAACACCGCCGCCTGACTTTGCATGAGCCTTACCGCACGGTAGTCGGGCATTTGCGGCATGAGTCGGGTCATTTTTATTGGGACCGGCTCATCGCAAATTCGCCAAACCAAAAACGCTTCCGGGAACTTTTTGGCGATGAGACCGCAGACTACGATGCTGCGTTGCAAAATTATTACAAACAAGGGCCGTCCGCCGACTGGCAAGGTCGCACCGTGACTGCTTATGCCAGTTCACACCCTTGGGAAGATTGGGCGGAAACCTGGGCGCATTACCTGCACATCATGGACACCTTGGAGACCGCCGCGAGTTTTGGTGTGAGTGTCAATCCCGACAATGCCGCGAACGACGCTTCGCAAAAAATTTCTCCAATCATGTTCAATGAGCAGATGGATTTCGACAAAATGCTGGAGGGCTGGATTCCGCTGACGTGCGCTTTGAATTCCATCAATCACGGCATGGGATTGTCCGATCTTTATCCATTTGTGATTCCGCCGGCGGTCGTCGAAAAATTGCGGTTCATTCATCAGGTGATTAAATCCGTCCGGTCGAATTAAATGCCCGGCCAATTCCATCTGACTAGACAAGACTTGGGCGGAGACATTATTTTTTGAATGTTTTTGAAACGGGCAGGCGGATTTCAGGCTGGAAAATCGTAGAAGCATATGAGTTTACAGACAGGAAAACAGTTTTACAAACTGGTTGTGGTTGCATGGCTGACGTTTTCTCTCGGGAGCGTTGTGCTTGCGCTTGTCTCGTGGCATCAACTTTCCGCGCAAAGGGTGGTCGGCACACGGATCGTGGCAAGCCGCGACGATTTGAACGGCATCTTAAAATCGTTGCTCGACATGGAAACGGGTGAACGGGGCTACGTCATCACCGGCAACAAAAATTTCCTTGAGCCGTTCATCCAAGGCGAAACCAATTTGCCCGCGCAGTTCGACGATCTCGTGAATCTGGTTCACGATGATCCGGCCATGCTGGAATCCGTCACAAAATTGCGGGCTGCCGCGCAAGCCAGCTTGAGCTGGCAGCTTTCCGTCATCAATGCCCGCACCCGAAGTTTCGATCAGGCGGCGGGAATGGTCGCGACCGGCAATCTCAAACGAATGATGGACGAGATGCGCGCACAGATTGACCTGTTGGACCGGACTTATTCCGACCGGATGACATTCATCCGTCAGGATATTGGAAAACGCCTGACGCGCGCGAATCTCACCAGCCTCGTCGCCGGAATTTTTGGGATTGGCGCGGGGCTGCTCGCGTTATAGTTGTCCTACGTTGCGGTTCGGCAGCGCGAACGCGAACGCGAATTGACGCAAGCCAAACTTCAGGCCGAGCACAGCAACCAGGAAAAAACCGTTTTCCTCGCGAACATGAGCCACGAAATCCGCACGCCGATGAACGCCATTCTCGGTTTCAGCGAATTGCTCCAAAATGATTTGCGTGCGCCGAAGCACCGGCAATATCTGCAATCCATCCGCGCCAGCGCGAGTTCGTTGCTGCTGCTGATCAACGACATTCTCGACATGTCGAAAATCGAGGCGGGCGTGATGGAATTGCGTCCTGAGCCGACCGACCTGCGCGAGATTTGTGATTTTCTGCACACGTTGTTTTCCGAACCGGCTGCCAGAAAAGCACTCAGACTGGAATGTCATGTCGCCGAAAATTTTCCGCATGCGGTGTTGATTGACCGCATTCGGCTCCGGCAGATTTTGGTCAATCTCGTCGGCAACGCGGTCAAGTTCACCGACAAAGGCGTAATCGAAGTGCGCGTCACTTGGGAAAAGCAACAGACCAGCAGTCAGGTCACGCTGATCATCGAGGTTTTGGACACTGGCGTGGGCATTCCCAAAGACAAGCTGGACACGATATTCAAACCGTTCGTCCAGGCGGGCGCGCATCGCGAAAAAGAAAAACAAGGCACGGGTTTGGGGCTGTCCATCGTCAAGCGCCTCACCGAAATCATGGGCGGCAGCGTGACCGTGGCGAGCGTAATGGAACAAGGCTCGGCGTTTCATTTACGGTTTCCCGACGTGCCAATTTCAACCCGGTTGCCCGCTTCCGAAAAATCAGCTTCGACCGGAGAAACGAATTTTAACGAATTGCGCGCGGCAACATTGCTGGTGGTGGATGACAACGAAACCAACTGCCAGTTGATCGCCGGAATGTTTGCCGGCTCCCATCATCATTTGATTTTTGGTTCCAGCGGCGAAGAAGCCGTGGCCAAATCTCGTGAACTCAAACCCGATGTTCTTTTGCTTGACGTGCGGATGCCCGGCATGGGCGGACACGAGGCGTTGGCGCAAATCCGCAAAATTCCCAGCCTGGAATTTATGCCGGTCATCGCCATCACCGCTTCCAATTTGTTGAGCGAAGAAAATCTGTCGAAAGAGCGTTTCAGCGGTTATGTCCGCAAACCGTTTTCCAAACGCGAACTGTTTGAAGAACTGGCGGATTTTCTGCCGCGACAACCCAAGGCCGAATCTCCAGAGGAAAAAAATGTTCCGGCGAAAAAGGAAATTTCGCCCGCGCCCAAGGAACTGATTTCTCAATTGCGTCATTTGCTCGTTGAGCCGTGGCCGTCCATCCGCGACAGCGTGGCCGTGAATGAAAGCAAGATTTTTGCGCAAGGCTTGGAAGGTTTGGGCCAGCGCTGGCAATGCGAGCCGCTGGTCCACTACGCGCAGAAACTGCTCCTTGACGCGGACAATTACGCCGTGACAGATTTGGAAAAACATCTCGGCGAATTCGCCGCGCTCGTCGAACAACTTGACCAAGGAACGCCAGAATGAGTTCAAACGCACAGCCAGTCATCGCGCCGGCGGAAGAAAATCATGCTGCGCCGGTTTCTGCATTGCCCGATGAAATGAGGCCGGCGCGAATCCTTGTCGTGGATGACCAGCCTGCAAACATCCAGATTGTCGGCGCGGTGCTGGGCAAATTGGGCCACGAAATTATTCCCGCCTCGGACGGCGCGACGGCCTTGAAGCGCGTCGCCTTGCGGATGCCGGATTTGATTTTGCTGGATTTGCTGATGCCCGGCATGAACGGTTTTGAAGTCTGCCTGCAACTTAAATTAAATCCTGAATGGAAAGAAATCCCGGTCATTTTTCTTTCCGCCGCCGATGACAAAGAAATGATTGTCCGCGCGCTGAATTCCGGCGGCGTGGATTACATCACCAAGCCGTTCAATCAGGCTGAACTTATTTCGCGCGTGCGGACGCAACTGGCGCTTAAAACCGCGCGCGACCAGCTCAAGCAACTCGCCGAGGACAAGGACGAATTGCTCGGCATCCTTGCGCATGATTTGAAAAACTATCTCGGCGGCATGAACATGAGCGCGGAATTGATGAGCCGGCAGATCGAGCGTTTCAAGGACGAACGCATGACGCAATTGTTGGACAACATGATTCGTTCGAGTTCGTCCGCGATGGCTTTCGTCAAAGAATTCCTCGCTAATTCCGCGACGGATCACGGGTTCACCTTGAAGCCAATCGCGGTCAACCTGACGGAGATTGCCACTGCCGCTGTTCGTCAATATCAGGAAGCGGCGCGGCTGAAGAAAATTAAAATCCAGACCGATTTTCCCGTCGAGGCCGTCCTCGTGCTCGCGGACATTTTTGCGCTCGACCAGGTTTTGGACAATTTGATTTCCAACGCGCTGAAATTTTCATCGCCAGACAAAGAGATTTTTGTCTCCGTCCGCTCGGCGGGCGACCATGCCGAATGTGTCATCCGTGACGAAGGTCCGGGTTTCACCGTCGAGGACAAAGAAAAAATGTTTCGCCGCTACGTTCGCCTTTCTGCGCGTCCGACGGGTGGCGAACCGTCCACCGGCTTGGGCTTGAGCATCGTTCGCAAACTGGTGCAGGGTATGAACGGGGAATTATCCTGTGAAAGCATCCCTGAAAACGGGGCGACATTTATTGTTCGCCTGCCGCTTTCGATTTCAACCTGACAAAATAATTTATGGATTTTTTAGTCATAGATGACGACAAGACGTTCCGCGATGCAACTTGCTTTCTCATCGAGGAGGCCGGGCATTACGCGGAAGGCGTCGAATCCGGCCAACTCGGATTGAACTGGCTGAAGGAAGACAAATGGGACGCCGTGTTGCTCGATGTAAATCTTGGTCGAGAAAACGGCCTGGACGTGCTGGTGGAAATTCAAAAACAATTTCCGCAGCTTCCGGTCGTCATGTTCACCGCGCAAGGCAGCGTGAAAGTCGCCGTTGAAGCCATGCGGCGCGGCGCGGTGGATTTTCTGGAAAAGCCATTTCAACGCGAACAGTTCATGACGGTGCTGGCGCGGCTGCAACGACTTCGTCAAATGAGCCAGCGCATTGAGCGGCTCGAACAGGACGTTAACCAAATAAGGTTTTTATGTCTCGCGTGATGTCTTACGAAATGCTTCGTCTAGTGCTAACCTTGTTACCAACAGTGTTGCTTCGTGTCGTGCTAACCGTGTTGCTTTGGATGTTGCTTCGTTTGTTGACACCCTGTTGCTAACCGTGTTGCGAAGTTGTTGCCAACATCCGTGCCAACCGGCGTGCTGCGTTGACCGTGAACAGTCCGCAGACCGTCCACAGCCAGCAACAGTCCACGACGATGCTACGCGAGATGACAACCGGGATGCGAAGTCGGCTACGGCGGCAGTTGCCTACGTTCACGCCAACCATAAAACGGCGTTAAAATAAACCATCGTGAAAGTGATTTTTTGGATAGACACCATCCCCTTGCCGTCATAGAGGCCAGACTGGCACAGACACGCCGGGGCGACAAAAGGCGTATCAACGCCGTTCAACACGTTTCAAAATCCCGACTCGCGTGAATCGCCTTCTGATAGTATGGCTCGCTGCGCGTCGTCAAGGTTGTGCCTTCGGCCTCCACCTGTGACTACGCTCGCTTCGCCAAAACCCGATGGCGATTAAGGATTCACGCTGGAAATGTCACGGTCGTTGGTGAGAAAGTAAATATTGGCCAAGTTCATTCATGTCTTGTGCTTCTTTACTTTGGTGGGCTTGGTCTGCGAAAGTTCTTTTTCCAACTGTGCGATGCTCGGCAGAGCGCTCTGGAGTTTCTTCGGCAGGGCACGCGTAAGCTCGTAGTCGGAAACGCCGATGGCTTTGTCCATGCCACGAAGGGCATACTCGGCGACGATTTTATTTTTTTCCTCGCAGAGAATGAGACCGATGGAACGCTGATCGGAAGCGTGCTTCATGCGGTCGTCCACGGCGTTCAGATAAAAATTCATCTTCCCGGCATATTCCGCCTTGAACGAGCCGACCTTCAGATCAATGACGACGAAGCAGCGGAGCTTGAGATGGTAAAATAGCAGGTCTATGTAGAAATCGTTGTCGCCGACTTCCATATGAACCTGACGACCAACGAAGGCAAAGCCGGTGCCGAGTTCCACAAGAAAATTCTGAAGATGCCTGAGCAGGCCGGTTTCAAGTTCGCGCTCGTGGAAGGGTTTTTCCAGCGTGAGAAAATCGAAGACGTAGGGGTCTTTGAGAAGCTGGGACGCGAGGTCGGACTGCGGCGGCGGCAGGGTGCGCTGGAAATTGGTAACGGCCTTGCCGTGCCGTTCGTGCGCGCGGCTTTGAATCTGGAGCGAGAGGACATCGCGGCTCCAGCCATGCTCGAAGGCCTGCCGGGCATACCAGAGGCGCGTGGGCAGGTCTTTCACTTTCTGGATGAGAATGACGTTGTGCGCCCAGGTCAATTGGGCAACGGCCCGTTGCCAAATTTGAACGTCGGCGAATTCGGCGGGTAATTGGGTCACTGGCGGCAGCCCTTTTTTACCGCCGGTGGAATCATCTGACAATTTGGCAACCGCCCGTTGCCAAATTGGGCCGAAGGCAGGGTATTCAGCAAAAAACTGAATCATCAGGCGCAGATTGCGCGCGGAGAAACCCTTCACCTCCGGCAAGTCGTTGTGCAGATCGGTCGCCAGCCTGGGCAGGACGGCAGCGCCCCAGCCTTCAATTTTCTGTCGCTCCGCCAACACGCCGCCGATCTCCCAATAAAGCATGAGCATACTGGCATTGCCCGCCATCGCGGTGCGCACCTGCGCGGTGCGGATGCGCTGCTTTATGTCGGCCAGCAGCCCGGCGTAGTTTCCAGCGGTGGCGGGCGAAATCGGTTTGTTCTTTGGAATAAGTCTGCTCATGCGACAGGCATTAGAATGTGTTCATCCAGAATGTGATTCAAGTCAATGTTCCCTTCACCCTGACATTTCAAGCAATTGCTTTATTCGTCGGCACGCTTCGGTCGGCGGTTCGGCGAGCGGAACGTCCTCGCCGTGCCGCTGACGGAAGCGCAACGCGACTGCGTTTTCCATTTTGTGCCGCGACGAGCGCGCGTGAAGCCGCAGCGGAACGTGCGTTGGTCGCGGCGATGTTTCACGATGTTTGGTTTGAGGCTCCGTTGTCTTTCAACATTCTTATGTTGGCAATGCGCGGGCCGCGCTCTGGTTTTGAGGCCGGCTGGAATGAAGTTGGCGCGCTGATCTGTGATGTCGGTGGCGGTGTGGGTGACGCAGTTTGAATTGTCGCCGGTGTGACGTGGGCATATTTCCGCCGTTTGCGCCGCTTGCCGCCGTTCAAAATAATGCGCCCATATTCCGCCACGCGCGCCACGCTGGTTTTCACGCCTTGTTGACCCAGCAATTCCGCGACTGACCTGTAAGACGCTCTTTTGGAGCGCAACATGACAATAAATTCATGGTATGGTTTGAGCGTATGAAACGGGATGCGGCTTGGAGCGGGTTGAAATTCCTCCGCAATTTTTCGCAGCACTTCGGGATCAGGTGTTGTGTTTGATGTGTTCATAATTATTGGGCGTCATGGTTGAAAACGTGATGCCAAAACTTTGACGAGTCGTCTTACGGGATGTTTCGCGGGATGTTGAATAGTCTGCTGCGCGGACGGTGACACTGCCGCTGCCGGATTGTTGCGCGCCATATCGCGAGTTGTCTCGCGGGCCATTTGCGCGGACGTTCGACGGTATTGCTTTTGCCGCTGCCTGGCTATTGCCGGGAAATTGTGCGGAACCAAGCGAGACATCTCGTCGGATTTCTTGCTGGATGGTTCGCGGACATTGCGCGACCGCCTCGCGGGATTCCGCCGATTCGTCAGCGAGCCGTTGGCGAGCTGCGAAAGCCTAATAAAAATTTGGGGGTAAGGCGTATACCCTATCAAAGCGGTAGCACACAACCGTGCGACTGCACCGTGACGTGAAAATTGTTGTATCGGACTTTTCACACTTCGTGAATGCAACTGTGCAAATTGACGATGCAATTTGTGACGTGAAATTGATTGTGCCGGCGTTTTCGTTTTTGCAAGCGCGCCGGGCACAGTCTGATTGTCGGGGATGAAATATGATCATGGTTCGTTGATTGTTTCGCCGTCGTCATTTTGCGCCGAGTCAATATCGGTGATGATGATTGGCGGCGGTGATTGATTCGGCGGTCGCGTCGTGATGATGATACCGGGAATGACCGTGGCGGAGTTGCCATGTAGCCGTCTCCGCCGCAAGCCGCCGCCCAACACCCAGGCAATCGCTCCCAGGGACAGCCAGACGAAAACGAGGTAGAGATAAACGCCGTAATTTGAGATCAGGGCGTCCAGAAAGTTGAACACGGGATTCAGCACGTCAGCCGGATTTAAGCTCATGGCTGGCCCTCCGCTGAATTGATGATGGCGAGAACTGCTGCTTTGAGTGGGGCAGGAAGTTTTGCCCAAGCTGTGACTACTTGGGACAGTTCAGGGCTTAACGGGACTGAAATTTGTGAGTCCCTTTGTGAGTCACCATCACAATTCCCTTGTAAAATATGGCGGAGAGAGGGGGATTCGAACGCCCTCAATACCGCTTTGCTGTTCAGAGTGACAGACCGCGACAGCCAGAGTCAAGTCGTGACTTCCGCC
>Ga0302319_10014420_pt1 | contig 14746 bp, 10 predicted proteins | sample Bog_T0_2_FD_203319 | JGI IMG/M metagenome (GOLD analysis project Ga0302319, IMG submission 203319) | Peat permafrost microbial communities from Stordalen Mire near Abisko, Sweden - Bog_T0_2 | ecosystem: Environmental > Terrestrial > Soil > Wetlands > Peat | place: Sweden: Abisko, Stordalen Mire... | reverse complement strand
ACGCCGTCGCCCGAAAAGCTGGCGCTGCATTATCGACTATTGGGCACGGAACCGACCACGGCCACCAGCCCGGAACCGCTGCAGGCGCGGCGCGCGGCCGAGCAGATTCTGCGCTCCTTTATCAGGAAGGCATACCGGCGTCCGGTCGAAACGGCCGACGTGACTCCGTTGCTGAAGCTCTACGACCGCGCGGCGGAACGCGGCGATCCGTTCGAAGAGCGCGTGAAGCTGGCGCTGAAGGGCGTGCTGGCCGGGCCGGAGTTCCTGTTTAAGATCGAACACCGCAGCGACAAGCCGGGCATCTATCCGCTGGGGCAGTACGAACTGGCGACGCGCTTATCGTACTTTCTGTGGTCGACCATGCCGGACGAAGAGTTGACGATGCTTGCCGCGCAGGGGCGTTTGCAGGACCCGAAGGTTCTGTCCGACCAAGTGGATCGCATGCTGGACGATCCGCGATCGGACGCGTTTGCCAGCACGTTCATCGGGCAATGGCTGGGGACGCAGGATCTGGGCGGCCGCGTGGCCCCGATGCTGACGGAACTCAACACGTACTACACGCCTCCGGTTGCGGCGGATCTGCGCGCGGAGCCTATCCTCATCTTCGAGCGCATTCTCGGCGAGAACCGGAATTTGCTCGAACTGATCGACGGCAATTACACATACATGACCGAACGGCTGGTGAAGTTCTATCAGCTGGAAGACAAGTTGAAAGACTTCAAGGGCAATCAGCCGCAGCTGGTGACGTGGCCGGACGATAAGCGCGCGGGCATCATGAATCTGGGCGCAGTGATGGCGATCACGTCGCATTACCGGCAGACGAGTCCGGTGCTGCGCGGCGCGTGGGTGCTGGATACGCTGCTGGGAACTCCTGTGCCGCCGCCTCCGCCGAACGTGCCGCCGCTTGAGGCCGTGAAGTGCGAAGAGAACTGCGCGCAGACCGCGAAAACGGCGGTCGGAATGCGCCAGACGATTCTGAGCCATCGCGTGAATCCGGCCTGCTCCGCATGTCACAACCTGATGGACCCGATGGGATTCGCGATGGAGCATTTCGACTGGACGGGCCGCTGGCGGGATGCCGAATTCGACGGATCGCCGATCGATACGACGGGCGCGCTGCCTTCGGGCGAGAAGTTCGATGGCGCCGCGCAGCTCCGCCAGGTTTTGATCGACAAGAAAGACGACTTCCTGCGGCAACTGACGAGTAAGGTGCTGGGTTATGCGCTGGGCCGGAGCCTGCAGGACGGAGACAGCTGCACGGTTTCGAAGCTGGCCGACACGCTTCAGAAGGATAATTACAGGGCGCGGACGCTGATCCGCGAAGTTGTGCTGAGTGTGCCCTTCCGCAATTACCAGGGGGGCAAGGTCGTGATGGAAGCGCCACCGCCGCCACCGCCGAAGAGGGTGGTTCCGATGGTGGTGAAGTAAGGAGACAACCAGATGGCGAAACGAATCTCTCGACGAACGGTATTACGCGGCGCGGGCGCGGCTTTAGCGCTGCCGTGGCTTGAATCCATGGTGTCCGCCGCTCCCGCGAGCGGAACGGGCAATCTGTCGGAACCGCCGCTGCGTTCGGTCTTTATGTATATGCCGAACGGCACGGTTCCCGAACACTGGACGCCGGCGGGCGACGCCGAGAACTGGGAAATGACGCCCGAACTCAAGCCGCTCGAGAACCTCAAGAGCGACTTCATGCTGCTCGAGAATCTCTGGAACGCCAAGACCGTCGGGCGCAACGGGCACTGGCCCAAGGTTCCCGCGTGGCTTTCCGGCGGCTACGTGGAACGCACGTCGGGCGACGATCTGGATTCCGGCGGCACCAGCGTCGATCAGCTGATGGCGCAGAAGATCGGCGATCGCACGATGCTGCCGAGTTTCGAACTCGGCCTGGAAGCGACGCGCACCGGCATCGACACGGCGGGCGGCGGCTTCGCGCGCATGTATGGTTCGTATATCTCCTGGCGCGATCCGCATACGCCGGTCCCAAAGGAGATCATTCCGCAACTGGCGTTCGATCGCCTGTTCCGCTCGAACAAAGCGCCGGTGATTTCGAGCGTGAATCCGGACGACCCCGCATTGCTTACCGCGCTGCAACGCGACGAGACCAGCGTTCTCGATCTGGTGATGGATCAGGCGAAGAGTCTGCGCCAGTCCGGCAGTTCGGGCGACCGCGTGCGGCTCGACGAGTATTTCGAATCGGTGCGGTCGGTGGAGCAGCGCATGGAAGCTTCGCTGCGGCCGCAGAAGCGCTGGATCAATCAGGGCAAGTTCCCGCTGGACCGTCCGGGTCCCGGCATTCCGGCGTCGCGTCCGGACCACATGAAGCTGATGATGGACATCATGGTGCTGGCGCTGTGGAGCGACACGACGCGCATCGGAACGTTTATGACGGCCGACGCGCAGACCAACGAAGATTTCTCCTTCCTGCCCGGCGTGAAGGGCGGGATGCATTCGCTTTCGCACCACGCGGAAGATCCCGTCCGCAAGAAGCAGTACGAAACGTGCGTGACATGGCACGTGGAACAGGTGGGGTATTTCCTGAACCGGCTGAAGAGCCTGGATGAAGGCGGAAAGTCGCTGCTGGATAACTCGATGGTGATGTTCGGCTGCGGAATCAAGTGCGGCAATCTTCATCTGGAGCACGATCTGCCGATCGCGCTGGCGGGCGGCGGCAAGGGCACGCTGAAACAGGGACGAAGGCTGCGGTTCGACAAAGAGACGCCGCTCTGCAATCTGTATCTCTCGATGCTGCATCGCATGGGGATCGAAGAGAAGTCGTTCGGGGACAGCACGGGCACGCTGGCGGGACTCGGCTAATTACTTTCCGGCGCGGTTGTTGATATCACGGCACTTCATTCCGAGCCGTGACCGTGAGGGAGCGGTACTCAAAGGCTGAAAGCGAGTTTTGCGCTGGAAGATGCGGAAATAATAAGGAGCACGAAACAGCAATGACGAAATTGACAACATACGCCATCGGATTAGCCCTCGCCGGAGCGGCGGCGATGGTTCTCGCGCAGGCCCCGGCCCAGCAGCCCGGTCCCGCCGGAGCGTTCGGCGGTTCGGGACGCGGCGGCGGACGAGGCGGCAGCGGCCGCGGCAATCGCGGCATGAACATTCCGCCGCCCGCGGGGATGAATCCCAACTCCCAGTACCGGCTCGGGCCCGATTCCATGCCGCAGGACGGCGTCCCGAAGGGCGATATCCAGGGACCGTTCCACATCGAAAGCAACGTCTACGCCGGGACTCAGCACACGTACTGGGTGTACGTGCCGGCGCAGTACGATCCGGCCGTTCCGACCGCGCTGATGGTCTTCCAGGACGGGCAGGCTTTCAAAGATCCGAAAGGCGATCTGCGCGCCCAGAACGTGATGGACAACCTGATTTACCGGCGTGAGATTCCCGTCATGATCGGGGTCTTCATTAACCCGGGCCGCACGCCGGAACAGGTGGAACCTTCGCCGGAGACCAGTTGGGGCGATGGCACCACGAATCGCGGCACGGAATACAACACGCCGGACGATAAGTATGCGCGCGTGGTCACCGAAGAGCTGATGCCGGCGCTGTACAAGGCTTACAACATTTCGAAAGACCCGGAGCTGCATGGAATCGGCGGATCGAGTTCGGGAGCGATCGCCGCGTTCGCGGTCGCGTGGGAACGCCCCAACGATTTCCGCAAAGTGTTGAGTAACGTCGGCAGCTTTACGGATATTCGGGGCGAATATGTATATCCCGAACGCGTTGCGGCCAGCGAGAAGAAGCCGATCCGCGTTTTCCTGTGCGACGGTCGCAACGACAATCGCAACTCCAACCCGAATAACGATTGGTTCTATCAGAATGTGCGGCTGATGAAGGCCCTCACGGCGAAGGGCTATGACGTGAACTACACGTTCGGGATCAATTCGCACGGCCAGAAGTTCGGCGGGCCCGCTTTGCCGGAGATGATGCGCTGGCTGTGGCGCGACGCGGCGCCGATTTCAACCGATCCCAACGACATGGTGGAACGGTCGTTCCGCGAAGCTGCGAAGAAGTAACAGGGCTCACCTGGTGACACGAGGACTTTTTCTTCTTCTGTTAGCCAGCTTTCCCGTCCTGGCCCAGGATATTGCCGGCGACTGGATCGGCACGCTCCAGGCCGGACCTATGACTCTGCGCCTCGCCGTGTACATCGGCAAAGGTGCCGATGGCGCCCTTAAGGCCACCATAGACAGCCTTGATCAGAACGCCCGCGGCATCCCCATCGGTTCCATCGAACTGAAGGAATCGAAACTCACCTTCACCTCGGCGCCGCTGTCCGCCTCGTATGAAGGGAGAGTCAACCAGGACTTCACTGCGATCGAAGGGGTGTTTACGCAGGGAGGGCCTGTGCCTTTGAATTTCAAAAAAGCCAGTGCCGCGGACCTTTCCCTGCCGCGCCGACCGCAGAACCCAACCAAACCTTACCCTTACCGCGAAGAGGACCTGACCTACGAAAACCCCGGTGCTGGTATCCGGCTCGGCGCAACCCTGACCTTGCCAAACGGCCCGGGACCCTTCCCCGCAGTGGTGCTGATCACCGGGTCCGGCCAGCAGGATCGCGATGAAAGCGTGTTCGGCCACAAGCCGTTCCTCGTACTTGCGGATTACCTGACCCGAAAGGGGCTGGCTGTCCTGCGGTCGGACGACCGGGGCGCCGGCAAGTCCGGCGGCGTCTTCGCCACGGCGACCACGGCCGACTTCGCCACAGACGTTGAGGCCGCGGTCGCCTGCCTCAAGTCCCGCCATGAGATCGACCCGCACAAGATCGGCCTGATAGGCCATAGCGAGGGGGGGTACATCGCGCCCATGGTGGCAGCCCGGTATAAGGACGTGGCCTTTATTGTAATGATGGCGGGCGGCGGCGTTCCTGGCGACCAGATGATCGTGGCGCAGGTAGTGGCGGGCAACGAAGCTGCCGGAGTTCCGCATGAACAGGCTCTGCAATATGGCGTCCGGGAGCGCGAACTCCTTGATCTGCTGATGAAGGAAAAGGACGAGGTGGTTCTGAAGAGGAAGTTTACCGAACTCGTGGGACCGGAGGCCGATGCCACCTATCGTCAGATGACTTCGCCCTGGTACCGCTACTTCCTTTCCTACGACCCGGCGCCGGCCCTGCGCAAAGTTTCCTGCCCGGTTCTGGCGATCATCGGCGAGAAGGACACGGAAGTGCCCGCCAGCCTGAATCTCCCGGCGATCCGCAAGGCTCTCGAAGATGGCGGCAACAAGCACTTCGAAGTGGCGCAGTTGCCCGGCCTGAATCACCTGCTCCAGACTGCCCGAACCGGCGCTTTAAGCGAATACCAGCAAATCGAGGAGACTATTTCTCCGTCAGCCCTGGAGAGGATCGCAACGTGGATCGCCGGTGCCATAGCAAACTCGTAAGTGAGATGTTCGTGCGGTTGGTCCGGCATCCGAAAGCGGTTAGCCTATGAAACTTCGACAACCTGTTGTCCTCTGTGCATTGACGCTGTTCGGATGTCTGGCCTGGGGGCAGACCAGGATTCCTCTCGAAGAGCGCCTGTGGGTGGCGTCGAAGATCTACGCATCCATTCCGGTTTATTTCGCGCACTGGCAGGGCGCGCGCGATCTCGATCTCGATGCCGCCTATAAAGAGTACCTGAAAGGCGCTGCTTCGGCTGAGACAAGATGGGAATTCGACTTTTTGACCCTGGAGTTCATGGCTCGCCTGAAGAACGGACACACGGATTTCTCCGACAGTTTCCTCAGCCAGGCAGGGGGCCCGTCGCTGGGTTTTTCGGCCGCGCCTGTGGACGGCAAGTGGACCGTGCTCGAAACCTATACCGACAAGCTGAAGATCGGAGATGTCATCGAAGGCATCGACAAGGTTTCGATGGACCGCTTCTACGCGGACAAACGCAAGTACATCTCCGCATCGAGCGAAGCGGCGGCGCAACGCGTTTTCTTCTATCGCAAATGGCTCTTTCCTCAGCAGTTCGTCCTTCACCTCGCGAGCGGCGCCGACATACGGATCGACCGCTCTGTTCAGGAACTGCATTTTCCGGAGCCCCACCCGACGGAGGCGCGCTGGATCAGGGAAGCTTCCATCGCATACATACGAGTCCAGTCCTTTGACGACCCGAAATACGAGGATTTCGCGCTGAATGCCGTCAGGCAATACCGGAACGCGCAGACCATCGTGATCGATGTGCGCGGAAACGGCGGAGGGAGTTCGCCGGAACGCCTGCTGCGCGCGATTCTGGATCGCCCGTACCGCGACTGGTCGCAGGCCAGTGCGCTTTCGATAGGGCTCTTCCGCACCTACTCCAGTCTTCGGGATCATGCGCGGCCCGGAGAACTGTCCGAACGCGAATCCGGCTATCTGGACGCATTTGCCGAGTTCGCCGCGCCCCAGATCCTCGCTCCGGGCGCTCTGATTCCGCCCGTGGGCGGCGCTGGACGCGCCACATTGCCGAACGATCCGGTTTACCGCGGCAACATACTTGTTCTGACCGACCTCGCCTGTGCCTCGGCGTGCGAGGATTTTGTGATGCCCCTGAAGTACTCGGGTCGTGCAACCATCGTCGGCGAGCGTACGTTCGGTTCCTCGGGGCAGCCGTTCATCTACGATTTTGGCAATGGCATGTCGTTCCGAATCAGCAGCAGGCGAATGTACTTTCCGGACGGATCGGAATTCGAAGGCGTTGGGATCGCACCGGATGTAGAGGTGAGGCCTTCCATTGCAGATCGCCAGCACGGTAAAGACGTCGCCCTCGAACGCGCAGTCGGATTAGCATCCGAAAGCGGGAACCGGCAGACCGTGAAGTAGCCCTCCGGGTCGCTTCACATGGCCGCTGTCACCGCCGCCTTCGGATGTGCGACATTGAATCTGGAGACCCGTTCCATGCCAGAAGCGGTTATCGTCGATTGCCTCCGTACCGCCGTCGCTAAAGCTCCCCGCGGCGCGTTGCGCAACACGCGGCCGGACGACCTGGCTGCAACCGTGATCCGGGCATTGTTGAGCAAGTACCCGCAGGTTCCGGACGGAGACATCGAAGACGTCATTCTCGGTTGCGCCATGCCGGAGGCGGAATCCGGTTCGAACATGGCCCGCATCGCGGGACTACGCGCGGGGCTGCCCGACGCCGTGCCGGGCATGACGATCAACCGGTTCTGCAGTTCCGGACTTCAGGCGATCGCTCTGGCGGTCAATCAGATCCGCACCGGAAACGCGCACACCCTGATCGCCGGCGGCAGCGAATCGATGAGCATGATTCCGTTCGCGGGCAACGATCCGGCGCCGAATCCATGGCTGGCCGGGCATCACCCTGAAGTCTACATGAGCATGGGACTAACGGCGGAACGCGTGCAGCAGCGCTACAACATTTCGCGCGAAGACGCCGATGCGTTCGCGCTGCGCAGCCACACAAATGCGATCCAGGCTCAGGCCGAAGGCAGGTTCGCCGATGAGATCGTACCCGTTCGCGTGGAAGCGACCGTTCTGAACGGAAGCTCGAAGCCGGAGCGCGTCGAGAGCGTCTTCGACCGCGACGAAGGGCCACGCGCCGACACATCGCTCGAAGCTCTCGCGAAACTGAAGCCCGTCTTTAAAGTGGACGGCACGGTAACGGCGGGCAATTCGTCGCAGACCAGCGACGGCGCGGCCGCCGCGCTCGTGATGTCGGATACGAAGGCGCGCGAACTCGGACTCAAGCCGATTGCGCGGTTCGTGAGTTTTGCGACGGCCGGCGTGCCTCCGGAGATCATGGGCATCGGCCCGGTCGTGGCCATTCCGAAGGCGCTGGCGATGGCTAAGCTCAGGCTGGATCACATCGGGCTGATCGAACTGAACGAAGCATTTGCGGTGCAGGCTCTGGCGGTGATTCGCGCGGCGGGTCTCAATATGGATCGTGTGAACGTGAACGGCGGCGCGCTGGCGCTGGGTCATCCGCTGGGTTGTACCGGCGCGAAGCTGACCGCGACCCTCTTGCGGGAAATGCAGCGGCGCGATCTGCGCTACGGCATGGTGACGATGTGCGTCGGCGGCGGCCAGGGCGCCGCGGGGATATTCGAACTCATATGAAGAGAATCGGCGGTTCATTCCTGATTGAAGAGCATGCGGCGAGCGAAGTATTTACGCCGGCGGACCTGACCGAAGAGCATCGCGCGATTGCCCGCACGGCGCGGGAGTTCTTCGATCGCGAAGTGGCCCCGAACGCCGATGCGATTCAGTACGGCGATCGCGATCTCGCCGTGTCCGTGTTGCGCAAAGCCGCGTCGCTGGGCCTCGAAGCGATTCTGACGCCGGAGCGCTACGGCGGCATGGAAATGGACATGACGTCCATGATGGTGGTGGCGGCAGCGATCGCGGGCGACGGGTCGTTTGCCGGGTGGCACGGCGCGCACGCCGGAATCGGCACGCTGCCGCTGCTGCTGTTCGGCACCGAGGAGCAGAAACAGAAGTATCTGCCGAAGCTCTCCTCGTGCGAAATGGTGGCCGCTTATTGCCTGACCGAACCGCAGACGGGATCGGATGCGATGGCCATCAAGACTCGCGCCGATCTCTCGGCGGATGGCCAGTACTACGTGCTCAACGGCCAGAAAATGTGGATCACCAACGGCGGCAAGGCGGATTTTTTCACCGTCTTCGCCAAGATCGGCGGCGAGCAATTCTCGGCGTTTCTGGTCGAGCGCGCGTTCGAGGGCGTGTCGAGCGGCGCGGAAGAAAAGAAAATGGGCATCAAGGGCAGCTCCACGACTCCCGTTTTCTTCGATAACGTGCGGGTACCGGTGGGGAATCTGCTGGGCGAACCCGGGCGCGGGCACATCATCGCGTTCAACATCCTGAATATCGGCCGTCTCAAGCTGGGGCCGTTCGCGGTCGGCGGCGCGAAACACGTTCTCGCGGTGTCGCTCGCCTACGCGAAGCAGCGCAAGGCGTTCGGACATGAGATCGCCGCTTTCGGCATGATCCGCCACAAGCTGGCGGAAATGGCGATCCGGATTTTCGCGGCGGAGTCGGTTTCGTATCGTACGGAAGGCCTGATTTCAGGGCATCTGGAAGGGTTCTCGTGGGGTACACCGGAAGCGCCCGATGCGGAAGCTCCCCAACGCATGATGAAGGCCGTGGAAGAGTTCGCCGCCGAGTGTTCCATGGTGAAAGTGTTCGGGTCGGAGATGCTCGATTACGTCGTGGATGAAGGCGTGCAGATCCACGGCGGCTACGGCTATCATCAGGACTACGCGGTGGAGCGGGCGTATCGCGATTCGCGCATCAACCGGATTTTCGAAGGTACCAACGAGATCAACCGGCTGCTGGTGACAGGCATGCTGCTCAAGCGCGCGCAACAGGGCCGCCTGGGGCTCGTGAAAGCTGCGAAGGGACTGATGGAGGAGATTCTGGCGGGGCCATCCACACCGGCCGGCGACGAATCCGAGGAGCGGAGGCTGGTTCGCAACGCGAAGAAGATTGCGCTGTTGCTGCTGGGCAGCGCGTTTGAAAAGTTCGGCCCCGCGATGGAGCAGCAGCAGGAAGTGCTGGCCGGAATTGCGGATGTTGTAATGGAGGTCTTCGCCATGGAGTCCGCGCTGCTCAGAACGGAGAAAACGTCGGCGGGCGCGGACATGACGCCCGTGCTCCTGCGCGATGCGATGACCCGTGTCGAAGGCTTTGCGAAACCCGTGCTGGCGGCCTGCGGCGAGGGCGATGCGCTGCGATCGAAGATGGCCGTTCTGCGGCGGTTTGCAAAGCACGAACCGGTCGATTCCATCGGGATGAGGCGGCGTATCGCGGAACGTCTGCTCGCGGCCGGACATTATGTCGTTGCCTGAAATCGTGGTCGCGGTTGGACTTCCGGGGGCGGGAAAGTCGACCTACTTCGCGCGGCACGGCATCAACCCCATTTCAAGCGACGCCATCCGCTTACAGTTGGCCGACGACGAAACGGATCAGACCATTCACGGGCGCGTCTTCGCGACGGTGCGCTTCCTGCTGCGGCAAAGGCTGGAACTGGGCCGGCCCGTCACCTGCATCGATGCCACGAACCTGACGCCGAAAGAGCGGCGGCCGTATGTGAAGTTGGCGCTGGAGCGCGGCTGCCGGATTGACGCGCTGTACTTCGATGTGCCGCTCGACGTGTGCAAGGCGCGCAATGCGGCGCGCGGCCGCGTGGTGCCGGAATCGGCGATGGATCAAATGGCGGCGAAGCTTATCCGGCCGACCAAGGCGGAGGGGTTCGACCGCGTGCGGGTGGTGAGGGGGTCATGAAACACCGGGTTGTCGCCGCCGTTTTTCTGATCGCGATCGGGCATTTGCGGGCCGCCGATAACCCACCCCGATTCGAAGTCGCCACGCTGAAGCAAGCTTTCCCCGCGGGCGATTCTTACCCGATTACTCTGGGAACCGTCGAAGGCTCCCGGCTCATCCTGAGCAACGTTACTCTGAGCGACTGCCTCAAATTTGCCTACGGTCTGGTTTCGGACGATCAGATTGCGGGACCGGACTGGATCCGCTCGAAGACCGTCCTGTTCGATATCGTCGCGCAGGTGGCTGCCGGCACGCCGCGCGAACAGCTCCTGCTGATGACTCAGTCGCTGCTGGCCGAACGCCTGGGACTGGTTCTGCACCACGAAGAGAATGAGGTGCATTATCTCGCGCTGGTGCCCGCAAAGGGAGGGCCGAAGATGCCGGCGGCGGATATGAGCCAGTCGCGGAACAACAGCGGCGGACGCGGTCACGTGACGGGAAATCGGGTTTCGATGTTGTTGCTGGCGGGCCTGATTTCGCGTATGGAGCAGGTAATTGTCGTCGACCGGACCGGGCTGGCGGGCGAGTTTCAGGTGAAGCTGCTGTGGGCGCCCGGAAGCGGCGGGGTCACAGCCGCACCCGAAGACACCGCCGCGGGCGCATCGCTTTTCGCGGCTGTCCAGGAGCAGTTGGGTCTGCGCCTCGAGTCGCGCAAAGGTCCGCTGGATGTTCTGGTGGTGGATCGCGCCGAGAAGACTCCCGCCGACAACTGACCGGCGGAGACTGAGGGATTATGAGCGACGGCCGCGAAGAACGCGAAGGACAGAGAACGCGTATCGAGGAGGAGAAGCGGGAGACTCGCGATGACCGGATCGACGTCGACGACATCGACGATGGCGAGCCGGAGCGGGTCGACTCATAGTAGCCTTACCCGTGCGGCCCCAAATCCATCACGGAGACACGCTCGCCTCGGTCGTCGGCAATTATGTCCGCTTTCATGGCCACCTCCTATGTTAAACCAATGCATATCATGCATTTCGATAATACGTAATTGCCAATATGGCCGCCAGGCTGGCCACTGTCCCGGCCGCTTGGTGATCGGTCCACACAGCTTTGCGCACACGTAGCCGTGTCGGGTTGTTGGTAGTCTGGTTCAGTGTGCCAACCCACGCAGGATTCGAACTGCAACCCTGAGTCGGCATAGTCGGCATGATTCATGCGATCCTTCGCTCCGTCGCGTTTCCGATACCGAAGAACAGATCGACAGCCTCCACCTCGGGCCGCCGTTCGACAAGGCAATTTCCATCATTTTTGCGCCCCGGATACCACCCGTCCAAGCGCACTCGCCAGACCCGAGATCGCCGATGAGACACGCTCCTGGCTCACGGACTCCGGTAGTGGAATCGACAAAGACACGCGGTTCGTCTTTGCGTCCCGCGTGAAGAGCCCGGACAGAATCCGTTCCAGCCCGCCTCCGGACGACGTTCCGCCATCGCCGTCACGCGCGATTGCCTCGATGAATCTGACACCGGCTTCCAGCAAACCGGCCGCTGTAGTCCCGATACCGCTGTCCGGTCTTGCGTCTGGTATCGCGTCCGGAGCCGCCGCGACTCCATCCGTCCGTGCCGCCGCCGTCGCCTTCAGCGCACTCGGCGCAGTCGGGTCGATCACCGGCTTCGGCCTGCCGGGTTGTTCGTCGAAGATCTCCTTCACCGCCTGAAAAACCGTCTTCCGCCCCAGCTTCGCAAAGCTGACTTCACCGGTCGGCGAGTCGAACACCCCCGCAAACAGCGACTTCTTCAAACGCATCGTTTCCCAAACGCGCTCTTCGATGCTCTCCGTCGTCAGCATGTGGACCACGTGAACCGAACGCGACTGCCCCATGCGGTGGACCCGCCCGATCCGCTGCTCCAGCTTCGCCGGATTCCAGGGCGGCTCGAAGTTCACCACCGCCGAAGCCGCCTGCAGGTTCAACCCGACGCCTCCCGCATCCGTCGAAAGGAAGACTCTGCATTCGGGATCGCTCTTAAACTTCTCGATCAGCGCCCCGCGCTGGCGCGATGGCACGCCTCCATGCAGCGAGACGAAGCCGATGCCCATCCCGCGCAGTTCCTCACCAGCCAGGTGCGTCATGCGCTCCCATTCGCTGAACACCACCACCTTGCGGTTTTCGCCGAGCGCGAGTTCCCCGATAATCTCGCGAAACTCCTTCAGCTTAGGCGAATGGTGCGTCTGTTTATCGAAAAGAAACGTCGAGTTGCAGATCATGCGCATGTTCTGAATGCAGCACAGGACGCGCTTCTGGTCGATCTCGGTGAGCCAGCCCTGCTTTTCCCACTTCCGCATCAGCCGGGCCAGGATGTCGCTCTGCTCGTAATAAGGCTCGGCCTGCTGGGGCGTCAGCGGCACGCGGAAAACCTGGTCCGTGCGCTCCGGAAGCTGCTTCAGAACCTCCCCACGCGTGCGCCGAAGCAGGATCGGCGCCAGTTGGCTCTGGATGCGGTCCAGACCGCGATAACCCAGGAGGTGGCCCTTCTCGTCTTCCATGCGGTGCTCGTTCAGAAAGCGGAACGCAGGCCCCAGTCTCCGGCCATCGACGAACTCGACTACCGAGAAAAGTTCCTCCAGCTTGTTTTCAAGAGGCGTGCCGGTCAGGACGAAGGCATAACGGCTCTTCAGTTGTTTGATGGTACGCGCCGTCGCGGTGGTCCAGTTACGGATGCGCTGCGCTTCGTCGAGGATGATCAGATCCGGCTTCAGTTCGTGCATGTACCGGATATCTTTGAGAACCAGCTCGTAGCTCGTGAGCGAGAAAAATGCAGGATCCGCGTACAGCGCCTCTCTCCGCGGCAGCGGTCCGTCGATCACCTGCGCGGAGAGACCGGTAAACTTTTCGATCTCGGTTTTCCACTGGTACTTGACCGATGCGGGCGCAACCACCAGCACTCGCTCGATGCCTTTGCGCCGCCGCAGGAGTTCGGAGGCGGCCAGCGCCTGCACCGTTTTCCCCAGACCCATATCGTCGGCAAGGACCACTCGCCCCCGGCAGGCGGCGAACAGGGCACCCTGAGCCTGGTACGGCAGAAGCGTCGTCTTCAGTACTCCGGCTGTCGGGTCCTGGCCGCGCTTGAGTTGCGCGAGCAGTTTGCGTTCCGTCTCCAGGCCTTCCGCCAGTTCGTTCTCCCGATCGACGTGTTCCAGCGCATCGCTGTAGACGACGGCCCGGTCGTCCGTATTCCGGAGCGCTTCCAGCACAACCGCGAATCGCGGGTAATGTTCGCGCCGCAACAGGCCGGACGAATCGAAGTATTCCGCCGCGAGCGATCGCAGGGCGGGCGACGGCGACGCGGGCAAATGCAGGCGCACTTCGACGGTGTCGGCATACTGAAGCGAGAGGGACGCGCGCGTGCGCTTGTAGGCCGCCGTCTCCAGCGTTGTCCGATGGCGCTGCCGCAGGCGCGCGAGCATGGCCTCGATGTGCTTACAGGTTCCCAGCGTGTTGACGGAGAAGTCCGGACAGGAACAATAGTTTTCGAACAGCTCCCGGCCGCGCATGGCGACCCGGTAGGTTTTTCCGCTGCCGGATTTGATTTTGTAATCGCCGAAAATACCGCTGGCCGGGCGTTCCAGGACTCTCGCGACCGCATCCTTCGCCCTCGATTGCCGTTCTTCCAGTTGCCGTTCGATTAGCATCGCGAAATTCCCCCGGCGTTGCCGCGCCAAGCAGCAGAATAACAGCCGGAGTTGTTGTAAGCTCAGATACTCGGAGAACCGCAAAATGGCCAAACGCATATCGAGGCGTCAGGACCCGATCGTCCGCATGATCGACGACGCCCTCCAGCCGGACTGGTCCTGGTCGCAGTACGAAGCCTCCTCCGTTGTTTCTGAGCTCCAGCGAGCGGAGGCGGAGATCGCGAAGCTGGTCGGCAGCGAACCCGCTCGGGCCGTTGCATTGTACGAGACCCTGCTGGAGGCATGCGACGCCACGGTGGAGGAAATCGACGATTCGGACGGAGAGATCGTAGTGTTTGCCGGCGGCCTTTACCTCGGCTGGATCAAGGCGCGGCAGGCGGCAGGCGCGGACGCCGCCGAGACGGCGCGCCTCCTGCTGAAGTTTATCGACGAGGATAATTACGGATTTTGCGACGGCCTCGTATCTTCCGCGGCCGAGGTTCTGGATCGTGCGGGACTGGACGCCCTCGCGCGGGAAGCGCGCAGCCGCCTCGACAAGGCCCGCATCGCGCGGGACGATCCGAAACGCCCCAAGCAACCGAACCCCAACTACTACCTCGACCGTTGGGGCGGGATGCTGAAGACCATCTGTTTGCATCGGGGCGCAGTGCAGGAGTATATCGATCTGACCGAATTCACAGAGCTGACGAAAGTCGACTGCCACGCGATCGCGACGATGTTTCAGGCCAAACGAAAATCCGAAGACGCACTGGCCTGGGTGGAACGAGGGCTCAGCATCGGGAAGCGGCGCGCTTTCGAGCCGGCCGGTTATCAACTGAGTGAGATGCGGAGGGC
>Ga0302319_10014419_pt1 | contig 14746 bp, 15 predicted proteins | sample Bog_T0_2_FD_203319 | JGI IMG/M metagenome (GOLD analysis project Ga0302319, IMG submission 203319) | Peat permafrost microbial communities from Stordalen Mire near Abisko, Sweden - Bog_T0_2 | ecosystem: Environmental > Terrestrial > Soil > Wetlands > Peat | place: Sweden: Abisko, Stordalen Mire... | reverse complement strand
CGGGCCCACCGCAAGGACTTCCTGGCGGCAAGCGGGGCGCCATATGGGCAGGTAATGGCTGGGAAACGGGCAAAACCGCGCTTTGGCGATCACGAATTCGTCAATTCCACCCACAATAACGCCCCATTTTCGTCAATCGCCGGTCACGGTGCGGGACGATAAATTCAGCGTTGCCTCAAGGCCCGGTCCGGTTCGAGTTCCGGATTCCTCAGCCCCCCAGCCCCCCGGGGCTTGGCCGGCCGGGCCAGTTGAGTTGAGTTCGCGTAATGTCGCGTTGAGTTGCGCGTTAGGTTCAATCCCCTAGTCCTTCGGGCCGGCCAGTCGCCGGTCCGATTTTTTTGTGCGCACGCGTGACGCAACGGTTCTGGGGTTCAAGTGTTCAGCGCAAACTCGCCGTCGCAGCGCCCAGCATCAAGCCGGGCTTGGCGGCAACGCCGCTTTGCACGATCACCGCGATATGATCGACATCTTTTAGCGAATAATCGGGGTCTGGCAGGCTGGCCAGCGGCAAACTGAAGCTTGCGGCTTTGCCGTCCCAATCGCCGAGCTTGACCCAGCGCCGCACCACATTGGTATAGGTCAGCGTGTGGCCGCTGTTCTCGCCGCGCCCAATGGCGACCGGCGCCTTGTCGGTGATCGGGCAGAGCCACACTTCGCCGCTCCTGTGCTCGCCGTCCGCGGCCGCGACTTTAACGGTCACTTTCCCGTCCGCGATCGCTATGCTCACCGGAACGGTCAGCGGGCGGGCATCACGGCGTGTGTCGCTTATGGCTTTTTCGATCGCCGCCTTGTCGCTGCCCAGCACATGCACGATGCCGTTGACCACGACCTGCGGCGTATAGACCTCGCGGTCACCTCGCGCATCCGCATAGGCGCGTTCGCGGTTGGAATGGCCATGCAGGGCCAAAGTGTCCTTCCAGCCGAGATAATCCCAGTAATCGACCGCCAGGCTCATCGTTAACAGTGAGGGATCGCGCGCCAATTCGCCGATCACCTTGTCGGCCGCGGGGCACGACGAACAGCCTTGGCTGGTGAATAATTCGATCACGGCGCGCGGCTCGCCCGCCGTTGCGGGTACGGTCATTGAAATCCCGATAAGCGCGGCCGCAAACGTGATGAAGCGATTGTTCATGCCGGTCCCACGATTCCCCCCGCCCGCAGGGCAAGTTAGTAGGCGCCTCGCCGATCACCTGCCACTCACTTCGCGGTGAGTGGCAATGCGTCGTGGTGTGGGCAGTGGCCCCCGTTAACCGGCCAATTGCCGCAGGACGTATTGGAGGATGCCGCCGTTCTTGTAATATTCGAGCTCGTCCGCCGTATCGATGCGGCAGATCAGCGGCACGCGCTTGAGCGTCCCGTTACCGGAGACGATCTCGGCGATCAGTTTCTGCCCCGGCTTGATCTCGCCGTGCAGGCCGCGGATTGTGACCTGCTCGTCACCCTTGAGGCCTAGCGTCTGCCAGGAAGTGCCTTCCTCGAATACCAACGGCATGATGCCCATTCCCACCAGGTTCGAGCGGTGGATACGCTCGAACGACTGGCAAACCACGGCGCGGATGCCGAGCAGCAGCGAGCCCTTGGCAGCCCAGTCGCGCGACGAGCCCGTGCCGTATTCCTTGCCGGCGAACACCACCAGTGGAACGCCATCGGCTTTGTATTTCATGGCCGCGTCGTAGATCGTCATGCGCTGCTTGGACGGATAATGGACGGTGAATCCGCCCTCGACGCCCGGCAACATTTGATTCTTGATGCGGATATTGCCGAAGGTGCCGCGCATCATCACCTGATGATTGCCGCGGCGCGTGCCGTACTGGTTGAAGTCCTTCGGACGCACTTGATGGTCGCGCAGGTATTCGCCGGCCGGCGAGTCAATCTTGATCGAGCCGGCGGGCGAAATATGATCGGTGGTGATCGAGTCGAGCAGCAAGGCCAGCACGCGGGCATCGACGATGTCTTCGAGCGGCTTGGGCGTCTTCTTCATGCCCTCGAAGTATGGTGGATTCTGTACATAGGTCGAACGATCGTCCCACGCAAAGGTCAATCCGCCCTTGATGCTGATCTTGCGCCAGTTGGCATCGCCCTTGAACACGTCGGCGTATTTCTTGGTGAATACCTGCCGTGTCACGTTCTTGGCGACGAACTCGCCGACTTCCCGGTTCGAGGGCCAGATGTCCTTCAAATAGACCTTCTTGCCTTTCTGGTCGGTGCCGAGCGCATCCTTAAGCATGTCCACATTCATCGAACCAGCGATCGAATAGGCGACCACCAGCGGCGGCGAGGCGAGATAGTTCGCGCGGACGTCGGCGTTCACGCGGCCCTCGAAATTGCGGTTGCCCGAGAGCACCGCGGCTGCCACCAGGTCGCCGTCATTGATCGCTTTGGAATTCTCCGGCGGCAGCGGACCGGAATTGCCGATGCAGGTCGTGCAGCCGTAACCGACCAGATTGAATCCGAGCTTGTCGAGATCCTTTTGCAGGCCGGAGTTTTCAAGATATTCGCCGACCACCTGCGAGCCTGGCGCCAGCGAGGTCTTCACCCATGGCTTGACCGTGAGGCCCTTGGCCGCGGCTTTGCGCGCCAGCAGGCCGGCGGCCATCATCACGCCCGGGTTGGACGTGTTGGTGCAGGAGGTGATGGCTGCGATCACCACGTCGCCGTGGCCGATGTCGTATTTATGGCCTTCGACCGCCACGCGCTTCTTCATCTCGGAGCCTTTGCCGAACTCCTTCTCCATGGAGCCGGCAAATCCCATTTTGACGTCCTTGAGCGCGACACGGTCCTGCGGGCGCTTGGGTCCGGCCAGCGAAGGCTCGACCGACGAGAGCTCGAGCTTGAGCACGTCGGTGAACATCGGGTCGGGCGTCGTCTTGACGCGGAACATGCCCTGCGCCTTGGCATAGGCGGCGACCAGCGCGATCAATTCGGCCGGGCGTCCGGTGCTTTTCATGTAAGTGAGCGTGTCGTCATCGATCGGCGAGAAGCCGCAGGTTGCGCCATATTCCGGCGCCATATTGCCGAGCGTGGCGCGGTCGGCGATAGTAAGATGCGTGAGGCCGGGCCCGAAAAATTCGACGAATTTTCCGACCACGCCGCGCGCGCGCAACATTTGCGTGACGGTGAGCACCAGGTCGGTGGCGGTGACGCCTTCCTTGAGCTTGCCGGCAAGCTTGAAGCCGATCACTTCGGGCAAGGTCATCGACAATGGCTGGCCGAGCATGGCGGCTTCCGCTTCGATGCCGCCGACGCCCCAGCCGAGCACGGAGAGACCGTTGACCATGGTGGTGTGCGAGTCGGTGCCGACCAGCGTGTCAGGATAGGCGACTTCCATGGTCGTTTTCTTACCGTCAACCGTAACCTTGTCTTTCTTGGTCCAGACCACGCGCGACAGATATTCAAGATTGACCTGATGGCAGATGCCAGTGCCGGGTGGCACCACGCTGAAATTATCGAACGAGCGCTGCGCCCATTTGAGGAATTTGTAGCGTTCCTGATTCTGCCGGTATTCCTCGTCGACGTTTTTCTTGAACGCCTGATTATTGCCGAAGAAGGTCACCGCCACCGAGTGATCGATGACCAGATCGACCGGCACCAGCGGATTGATTTTTTTGGGGTCGCCGCCGAGCATCTTCATGGCGTCACGCATGGCGGCGAGATCGACCACCGCCGGCACGCCGGTAAAATCCTGCATCAACACGCGCGCCGGGCGGAAGGCGAATTCGCGGTCCGATGTCTTGGTCTTGAGCCATTCGGCGACCGCCTTGATGTCGTCCTTGGTCACCGTGCGCCCGTCTTCGTTGCGCAGCAGGTTTTCCAAGAGGACCTTCATCGAGAAGGGCAGCCGGGAAATGCCCTTGAGGCCATTTCGCTCGGCGGTCGGGAGACTGAAATAAGCGTAATTCTTGCTACCAACCTGGAGGGTTTTGCAGCATCGGAAGCTGTCGAGCGAAGTCATGACTACTGTTTCCATATCCCGGCTGGGGACATCGGCGGGGTTCGGTGTAAGCTGCTAGCAAGACAAGGTTTTTCTCGCTGGCGGTACTTTGGTTCCAATTCCGCTAACGTAGCGCCGCAAGTGCAGGCTTAAAAGGTATTTTCGCACGCGCGGCAAGAATTACTGGGCTCGGGCAAAAAATGCGCAGAATTTCCCTATTTCCCGCAATTTGGCTGGCCGGTCCGGCAAGACAGGGCCACCCTTGATGCGCATTAGCGGCGAGAACCTGGCCTGCAGCCGCGGCGGACGCGAGGTGTTTGCAGGCCTGAATTTCAACCTTTCCGGCGGCGAAGCCTTGCTGGTGACCGGCTCCAATGGGGCTGGCAAATCCTCGCTGCTGCGCATGATCGCCGGTCTGATATGCATATCCGCAGGGCAGCTTAAGCTAACCGGCGGCGACGACGACGCCAGTCTGGCCGAACAGGCGCATTACCTCGGCCACCAGGACGCACTGAAGCCTTCACTGACGGTTGCCGAAAATCTACAGTTTTGGACTGTGTTTTATGGGGCCGCCCGCAACGCGGTCTCGCCAGCGCTGGAAGCCGCGGGTCTGGCGCCGCTTGCCGACCTGCCGGCGGCTTATTTGTCGGCCGGGCAGCGGCGGCGGCTCTCGATTGCCCGGCTGGCGGCGGTCAAGCGGGTGCTTTGGCTGCTCGACGAACCGACTTCCGCGCTCGATGAAGCGTCGCAGAAACGGCTGGCGGAATTGATGCGCGGTCATCTTGCCGGCGGCGGCATGATTATCGCCGCCGCGCATGGCCCGATCGGGCTCGAGCGGGCGCGGGCCTTGGAGCTCGGAGTCCGCGGATCGCCGCCGCCATGAGCATGTTTCTCGCCATTTTCGCACGCGATATGCGGCTTTCCGTCCGCGCCGGCGGCGGCGCGCTCATGGGCGCGCTGTTTTACCTGATCGTCGTCGTCATGATGCCCTTCGCGCTCGGCCCGGATTTGGCGCTGCTCGCGCGTATCGGCCCGGCGATCCTGTGGCTCGGCGCGCTACTGGCGAGCCTGCTGGCGCTCGACCGGCTATTCGCCACCGATCACGATGACGGCTCGCTCGACCTCTTGATGATGAGCAAGCTGCCACTGGAGTTGGCAATCGCCGCAAAAGCGATCGCGCATTGGCTGACCACCGCATTGCCTTTGGTGATCATCACGCCGGTGCTCGGCCTGATGCTCAATATCGAATTGGGCGCTATGGGCTGGGTCGCGCTGACATTGCTCGCCGGTACGCCGGCGCTCACCTTCATCGGATTGATCGGTGCGGCCTTGTCGGTCGCGCTGCGGCGCGGCGGATTACTGCTGGCGGTACTAGTGCTGCCGCTGACAATTCCGGTATTGATATTCGGTGTCGCCGCCGCCAATGCAGCGATAACCGGGGCTACGTCGTTTGGCCCAGCTTTCACCATTCTTTGCGCATTATCCTTGGCCTCGCTGGTGCTGGGGCCGTTCGCCGCCGCCACCGCGCTTCGACACGGGTTAGAGTAGCCATCATGGCCGTCATCGATCTCGCCAACCCGACGCGGTTTCTCACTCTCGTCAACCGCGTGCTGCCATGGCTGGTGGCGGCGACGATTTTGGCCTTCGCTTTTGGTCTGGTGCGCGTTGTCCATGCGCCCGACGATTATCAGCAGGGCGCTACTGTCAAAATCATGTTTCTACATGTACCCGCAGCCTGGCTCGGCATGATGGGCTGGGGGCTGATGACGCTAGCCGCGCTCGGCACGCTGGTATGGCGCCATCCGCTGGCGGACGTCGCAGGCAAAGCGGCGGCACCCATCGGCGCGGCATTCACATTCATTTGCCTCGTCACCGGCTCGCTCTGGGGCCGCCCCACCTGGGGCACCTATTGGGTGTGGGATGCACGGCTGACTTCCGTGCTGGTGCTGTTCCTGCTCTATCTCGGCGTGCTCGCGCTTTATTGGACGGCGGAAGATCCCGGCCGCGGCTCGCGCGCGGCGGCAATCCTCACGCTGGTCGGCGCGATCAATATTCCGATCATAAAATTCTCGGTCGAATGGTGGAACACGTTGCATCAGCCGGCCTCGATCCTGCGCATGGGCGGCTCGGCGATCGATCCGTCGATTCTGATACCTCTGCTCGTCATGACCGGGGCATTTACGCTTTTGTTTTTCACGTTGCATCTCGCCGCCATGCGCAACGAAATATTGCGCCGCCGCGTGCGCACGATGCGCCTAGCAGAAGCCGCCCGCGCATGATCCCGAAAAGTGGGCACCGGTTTTCGGACAAGATCATGCGCAAGGAGAAATGTGCATGAATTTGGGCCCGCACGCCGACTTCATCATCGCCGCCTATGCTGCGACCGGCATCGTGGTCGCGATTCTCATCGCCTGGGTGACGCTGGATTATTCGGCGCAGCAGCGCATTCTGCACAATCTCGAGAAGCGCGGCGTGACGCGGCGTTCGCGGCCGGCAGACCAGCCATGAGCGATGCTTTCGGCCCCAATTCCGGCCCCAAGCGGCGCAATATTCTGGTGCTGCTGCCGCTGGTAGCTTTTCTCGGTCTGGCGGCCTTGTTTTTCGTGCGGCTCGGCGCCGGCGATCCCTCGCAACTGCCGTCCGCTTTGATCGGGCGACCGGCGCCAAAGACCGACCTGCCGCCGCTCGCCGGCCTGACCCGGGACGGCAAAGCCGTGCCCGGCCTGAGCAACGCGACGTTTACCGGCGCAGTGACGCTGGTCAATGTCTGGGCGTCATGGTGCGTGCCTTGCGCCGACGAAGTGCCATTTCTCGATCAGTTGTCGAAGGACAAGCGCATTCAGCTCGTCGGCATCAATTACAAGGATGCACCCGACAATGCGCGGCGCTTCCTCAACCGCTACGGCAATCCATTTGCCGCGGCGGGCGCCGATGAAAACGGCCGCAACGCCATCGATTGGGGCGTCTATGGCGTGCCGGAGACTTTCGTGGTCGGCCGCGACGGCCATATCGCGTACAAACTGGTCGGGCCGATTACGGCCGAAAATATCGCCAAAGTGCTGGAGCCGGAAATCGCCAAGGCGGCCGCGAAATAATTTCGGCTATTTCTTTTCCAAGCTGTATTTCACCAGCAGCGGATATTGCAGCGCGCCGAATAAAAACGTCAGCGGCACCACGCCGAATAATTTGAAGCTGACCCAGAAGTCCTGCGAAAAATAATGCCTCACGATTTCATTGAGAATCGCTAGCACGAAAAAAAACAGCGCCCAGCGCCAGGTCAGTTTGCGCCAACCTTCTTCCGTCAGATTAAAGACCGAATTGAACAGCATGCCGAGCAGCGGCTTGCCGAGCAGCAGTCCTCCCAAAAGCGTGCCGCCGAACAGCACATAGATGATAGTCGGCTTAACCATGATAAAAGTCGGGTTGTCGTAATAGAGCGTTAGCCCGCCGAAGATCAGTACGATGATCGCAGTAACCAACGGCATCACCTCGATGCGGCGCGTCATTACATAAGCAACGACCAGCGCCAGCAGCACGGCAACCATAAAAGCGCCAGTAGCCGCGAGAATGCCGAATTTCGCATTGGCGGCAAAGAACAGCACCAGCGGCCCGATATCGAGCAGCAGCTTGAGCATGGGGTTGAGTTGCTTCTTTTCGGCCATGGCGCTTTCTTACTCTAACCCGACAATCGCGCGGGCAAAATCCCTGGCGGTAAACGGCGCCAGATCGTCGACGCCCTCGCCGACGCCGATGAAATGTACCGGCAGCTTGAAGCGGTCGGCTATCGCCACCAGAATTCCGCCGCGCGCGGTGCCGTCGAGTTTGGTCATCACCAGGCCGGTCACGCCGGCGATTTTTCCGAAAATCTCGACCTGGCTGAGCGCGTTCTGCCCTACCGTCGCATCAAGCACCAGCAGCACGGCATTGGGCGCGTCGGGCTCGACCTTGCGGATGACGCGCACCATTTTTTCCAGCTCGCCCATCAGCTCGCTGCGGTTTTGCAAGCGGCCCGCGGTATCGACCAGCACGATATCGGTATTGTCCGTCTTGGCAGCCATCAGCGCATCGAAAGCGAGACCGGCCGCATCGGCGCCCGGCGCGCTTGCCTTGACGCTGGCGCCGGTACGCTCACCCCAGATTTTCAGCTGATCGATGGCCGCGGCGCGGAAAGTGTCGCCAGCCACCAGCATCACGCTTTTTCCCTCGGCGCGGAATTTCGCCGCCAGCTTGCCGATCGTGGTGGTCTTGCCCGAGCCATTGACGCCGGCAACCAGAATGACGAAAGGCCGCGCGTCGATTTCAAGCGGCACCGCGACCGGCGCCAGTACCTTCTCGATCTCGCCGGCCAGCACCGCCTTCACGTCGTCGGGCGCGATGGCCTTGTCGAAGCGGCCGTCGCTCAGCACCTTGACGACCCGGGCGGCAAAATCGGGCCCCAGATCGGCGCGGATCAATTCATGTTCGAGCGCCTCGATCGCGCCGACGTCGAGCTTGCGCTTGATCACCAGATCGGCAATCGCGCCGCCGAGCGAAGCCGACGTGCGCTTGAGCCCGCCGCTCAAGCGTTTCCACCAGCTTGTGCCCTGTGTGCTGTCGTTCATGGTGATGCCGTGATAGCGGTTTCGTCATGACACCGGAAGAGATGCTTTCCCGCCTGCTCTACCGAGACGGCCTGATGCTGGTGATCGACAAACCGGCCGGGCTGGCCGTGCATCGCGGCCCGAAAGGCGGCGAGAGCCTGGAGGACCATTTCGACGTGCTGCGCTTTTGCCTGCCGCGCATGCCGTCGCTGGCGCATCGGCTGGACAAGGACACCTCCGGCTGCCTGGTGCTCGGCCGCCACCGTAAGGCGCTGGCGCTGCTCGGCAAGCTGTTCAAGCAGGGCAAAATCGGGAAAACTTATTGGGCCGTCGTCGAAGGCTCGCCCGCCGAGGACGAAGGCCGCATCGACATCGCGCTTGGCAAACTCGACGAGGATCGCGGCTGGTGGATGAAGCCCGACCCCAACGGCATGCCGTCGTCCACGACCTGGAAGGTGATGGGGCGCGCGCCGGGTGTCACCTGGCTCGCGCTTGAGCCGCTGACCGGGCGCACCCATCAGCTTCGCGTGCATTGCGCCGAAATGGGCTGGCCGGTGATGGGCGACAATATCTATGGCAGCGCCCCACGGACTGGCGGAACGCCGCTGCATTTGCACTCGCGCGAGATCGTCGTGCCGATTTCCAAGAACAAGCCGGCGGTCGTAACCACCGCGCCGGTGCCGGCGCATATGCGCGAGATGCTGATGAAATGCGGATGGACAGGGGACGTCGCTCAACCGCTCATTCCCGTACAAGCGATCAATACAACTGCGCTTTGATCTTTTCCGGCGCCTCGCGGTCATATTTCTCGCCGCCGAGTTTGCCGTGGCTGAGTTCCGCGATGATGGTGCCGGTGCTTGGCAAACTCTTGCGATCAACCTGCGTGGCCGGATCCCACAGTTTCGAGCGCACGATCGCCTTCGAGCAATGGAAAAACGCCGACTCGATGTGAACGATCAGCACGCTGCGCGGCAGCTTGCCGTTGACCGCGAAGCTCTGCATCAGTTCCGGATCGATCGAAATCGAGGCGCGGCCGTTGACGCGAAATGTCTCGCCAACGCCGGGAATCAAAAACAGCAAAGCAATACGCAGATCGCACAGGATATTGCGGAAGCCGTCGAGCCGGTTGTTGCCCGGCCGATCCGGGATCGCCAAAGTTTTATCGTCGATAACGCGCACGAATCCGGCGGCGTCGCCTTTCGGCGAGCAGTCGAAGCCATCGGGACCGCCGGTCGCAATCGCCACGAATGGCGCGGCCTCGATCAGCTTGCGGTAGCCCGCGCTGAGATGGTCGATTTCCTTGATGACCGAGTTGGGATTTTTCTCGCCATAGAGCGCTTCGAGTTGCGCCTCGGTCGTCACCAGATGATCGCTCATCGTCATCCCCTCTATCAGGCGGCCAGTAGCTGGCGGCCATCATGCCCCGCCACGGTCAGATCGAGAAATGTACCGGGTTCTGCGGCTGAGGTCAGCCGCACCGCGGTGAACTGCTCGGTGCGCCCAATGCCGCCGCGTTCGGTCAAGACCAGCCGCGTCGCGCCGATTTGCCCCTCGAGATGCACGCGTAACGCCGCCTCGCCCTTGGCGCGCAGGCGCTGCGCGCGCTCTTTGACGATGGCGCGATCGAGTTGCGGCATGCGCGCGGCCGGCGTGCCGGGGCGCGGCGAAAACGGAAATACGTGCAATTGCGTGAGCCCGCATTCGTCCACCAGCTCGAGCGAGCGCGCAAACATCGCCTCGGTCTCGGTCGGAAAGCCGGCGATGATATCGGCGCCGAATACCATATCGGGCCGCAGCCGGCGAACTTGCTCGCAAAACTTGATCGCGTCATCTCGCGAATGCCGCCGCTTCATGCGTTTGAGGATGAGATCGTCGCCGGCCTGCAACGACAGATGCAAATGCGGCATCAAATGCGGCTCGTTCGCCAGCGCATCGAGCAGATCGTTATCGGCTTCCACCGAATCGATGGATGAGAGCCGCAGGCGCGCGATTTCGGGAATTTCCCTGATCAGGCGCTTGACCAGCGCGCCCAAACGCGGCGCGCCATCGAGGTCGGCGCCGTAACTGGTAATATCGACGCCGGTGAGCACAATTTCGCGGTAGCCGTTTTCAGCGAGCCGGCGCGCCTGCGCAAGCGCCTCATCCATCGGCAACGATCGCGAATTGCCGCGCCCAAACGGGATGATGCAGAAAGTGCAGCGATGGTCGCACCCGTTCTGCACCTGCACGAAGGCACGGGTGTGGCCTTCGATATGATCGACGCCATGCCGGGCGTGGCGCGTTGCCGCCATGATATCGCCGACGGCGACGCGCTCGGCGCCGGACCAGGCGCGCGCGTCGAGTTTCTCTTCATTGCCCAGTACGCGATCCACTTCGGGCATGGCCGCGAATTGTTCGGGCGCGGTCTGCGCCGCGCAGCCGGTGACCATAATGCGGCGCGCGGGAGCCGCGCGCTTGAGGCGCCGGATAGTCTGGCGCGCCTGGCGCACCGCTTCGCCCGTCACATTGCAGGTGTTGACCACCACGGCATCGATACCGGCGGCCTGCCGGCGGATGACTTCCGACTCGGCAATGTTGAGACGGCAGCCGAAAGTGACAATATCGAGGCTCATGGGCTGCCCGCCGCGAACAATTTCGGGTCGAACGTGCCCTTGAATTCAAACGCGACCGGCCCGGTCATCAGCACGTGATCGTCGCGCTCGCGCCAGTCAATCGTGAGCTCGCCGCCCGGCAATGTCACTTTCACCTTGCGGTTGGTGCGCTTAAGCCGCGCGGCGGCAACGGCAGCCGCGCAGGCGGCCGAGCCGCAGGCCTTGGTCAAGCCTGCGCCGCGCTCCCAGGTGCGAATGACGATTGTCTCGCGCGAGACGATATGCGCCAGCGTAATATTGGCGCGCTCGGGAAACATCGGATGATTTTCGAGCAAAGGTCCAATGCGCGCGAGATCGTAGGCGTTCACGTCATCGACCCAGAAGATCGCGTGCGGATTGCCCATGTTCACCACCGCCGGCGAATGCAGCACCGGCGCGTCGATCGGCCCGATCTGCAACTCGATGGCGCGGGTGTCACGGAATTCCTCGGCCAGCGGAATCTCGTTCCAGGCAAAACGCGGCTTGCCCATGTCGACGGTGAACAATCCCTCGGCGCCTTTCCAGCAATTCAATATCCCGGCGCTGGTTTCGAAAGTCAGTTTATCCTTGCCGGTCTCGTCCGAAACCAATGACGCCACGCAACGCATGCCATTGCCGCAGGCGCCGGCTTCCGAGCCGTCATTGTTGTAGATGCGAATGAAGGCGTCGGTGCCCGGCGTGCGCGGCGGATAGAGCGCCATCAATTGGTCGAAAGGCGCGCCTTGCGGCGCCGCCGCCGCGCGCGCTTCTTCTGTGGTAATTTTACCCGCGCGCGCGCGCAGATCGACCACGACGATCTCGTTGCCGACGCCGTTCATCTTCACAAATGGCCGATTGGCGAGTGCGCTCAAAATTCACCTTGCAAATTCGTGGGCCGGATACGATCGCGGCCGGGCGCTTTTCCCGCTAAAGCCCGCGTTTATATGGCGAATAAACGAGGATTGGCCAGAGGCCATGATAAAATGGCAAAGGCGAATCGCCGGACCGCCGCACGATATGCCGCAATAAAAGCCGTAAGAGACGGAGAATCGCGATGTGGATCACACGCTTTGCGGCGCCGGCCGCTGTTGCGCTGGCGTTGCTTACGCTTCCTTTGGCCGCCGGTCCGGCCCATTGCCAGCCGAAACCGGGCGAACAAATGCCGCCGCCGGCGGTGCCGGTCACTCCCAGCACCACCATGCCCTCGCCGTTGCAGCCGGGCGATGCGTTCGGCGAATCCGTGGAGCTGCCGGCGCGAACCATCATCTATCTGAAGGGCCACACCAATTGGGATGCCGCCTTCGATACGCTGATCGACGCTTTCAAATCGCTCAACGAATATTTCGATAAACAGGGCCTCAAGCCCAATGGCCCGGCCATGACCATCTACACCCAGACCGATGACACCGGATTTTCATTCGAGGCTGCATTGCCGGTCGCGGTAGCCCCGGCCAATCCGCCCAAGGGCGACATCGCGGTCGGCCAGGCGCCGTCCGGCAAGGCGCTCAAATTCGTCCACCGCGGTTCTTATGATGCGATGGACGCTACCTACGAGGCGATAACCAATTATCTCGACGACAAGGGCCTGGATGCCAAAGACCTGTTCATCGAGGAATATGCCTCCGACCCGGCGACAACGGTCCCGGACAAATTGGTCATCAACGTTTATGTGCCGATAAAGTAAGCGCTTTCCGGCCGCCTTGACTTGAACACAGCCCAACCCTAGGTTCCGCGCGCTCACGTAAAGCGACGTGGAATACCGCACTCGCCGCCCGGCCCTTGAGACCGGAGGCCCCCGCCCGACAGCGCAATGCGCCCTCGGGCGTAAAGTTGTTTTGGGAACTGAGAATACATGTTCGACACACTGTCGGAAAAACTTGGCGGCATTCTCGACCGCCTTACCCGGCGCGGCGCGCTCAGCGAAACCGACGTCGACGCGGCGCTGCGCGAGGTCCGCCGCGCGCTGCTGGAAGCCGACGTCGCGCTCGATGTCGCACGCGCCTTCACCGACCAGGTCAAGGCCAAGGCAGTCGGCGTCGAAGTAATGAAGTCGGTCACGCCCGGCCAGATGGTCGTGAAAATCGTGCACGACCAGTTGATCGCGACGCTCGGCGCGGATGCACAGGGTATCGATCTCAACGCCGCGCCGCCGGTCGCCATCATGATGGTCGGCCTGCAAGGCTCCGGTAAAACCACCACTACCGCCAAGATCGCGCGCCGCCTGACTGACCGGCAGAAGAAAAAAGTTCTGATGGCCTCGCTCGACGTGCGCCGGCCGGCGGCGATGGAGCAACTCGCCGTGCTCGGCCGTGAGGCCGGCATCGACACGCTACCGGTGGTCGCCGGCCAATTGCCGCCGCAAATTGCCGTGCGCGCGCTGCAAGCGGCCAAGCTTGGCGGCTATGACGTGGTCATGCTCGACACCGCCGGGCGCACCACGCTCGACGACGACATGATGAACGAAGCCACGCAGGTCAAACAGGCCGCCAATCCGCATGAAGTGCTGCTCGTCGCCGACAGTCTGACCGGCCAGGACGCGGTTAATCTCGCGCGCGCCTTCGACGAGCGCGTCGGCCTGACCGGCATCGTGCTCACCCGCGTCGATGGCGACGGCCGCGGCGGCGCCGCGCTGTCGATGCGCGCCGTCACCAACAAGCCGATCAAGCTGATCGGCACCGGCGAAAAGCTCGACGCGCTCGAGGAATTCGACCCGGCCCGTATCGCCGGCCGTATTCTCGGCATGGGCGACATCGTCGCGCTGGTGGAAAAAGCCGCCGCCAATATCGACGCCGAAAAGGCCGCGCGCACCGCCGAGAAAATGCGCAAGGGCCAATTCGATCTGGCCGACATGCGCGAGCAACTCACGCAGATGGCCGCCATGGGTGGCATGTCCGGCCTGATGGGCATGTTGCCGGGTGTCGCCAAGATGAAAACCCAGATCGCCAATGCCGGTCTCGACGACAAGATTCTCAAGCGCCAGGTCGCCATTATCGATTCGATGACGCCGCGCGAGCGGCGCAACCCCGACCTTCTCAAGGCCAGCCGCAAGAAGCGCATCGCCAAAGGCTCCGGCACGACGCCGGAAGCGATCAACAAACTGCTGAAAATGCATCGCGGCATGGCCGACATGATGAAGGCCATGGGTTCCGGAAAACGCTCGCCGCTCGCAGGGCTCGGCCAGATGATGGGCTTTGGCGGCGGCGCCCAGCCGACGCCCGAACAGATGGCCGAACTCGCCAAGAAAATGCCGGGCGGTCAGTTGCCGTCAGGCATGCCTAGTCCGACCGGCTTGCCTCCCAACATGCCGAATCTTCCACCAAATATTTCCGGCCTGCCTGGATTGGGCGGGCCTGCAAAATTTCCCGGATTACCGGGTCTTCCCGGTTACGGAAAAAAGAAATGAACCCGCTCAACACTTCGAATCGTCCTCAGAAAGGAAACTAAAATGTCTCTCGTTATCCGTCTCGCACGTGCCGGCACCAAGAAACGTCCGGTCTATCATATCGTCGTCGCCGACTCGCGTTCACCGCGCGATGGCCGCTTCATCGAGCGGCTTGGTTTTTTCAATCCGTTGATGCCGAAGGAAAAGACCGAACGTCTCAAGTTCGATCTCGACAAGGCGCAGG
>Ga0302319_10014417_pt1 | contig 14747 bp, 10 predicted proteins | sample Bog_T0_2_FD_203319 | JGI IMG/M metagenome (GOLD analysis project Ga0302319, IMG submission 203319) | Peat permafrost microbial communities from Stordalen Mire near Abisko, Sweden - Bog_T0_2 | ecosystem: Environmental > Terrestrial > Soil > Wetlands > Peat | place: Sweden: Abisko, Stordalen Mire... | reverse complement strand
TGGCTTGCGCGGTACGCCGCCTCATCTTCTCCTATGGGAGCTGCAAAGGCAAGCTCACAAGCGAATTGCTCTCAGGCATTGTGAAATACAGCATCGTCGGAGTGAGCGCAACGCCCCTGGCTGGATACGGCAGCGTGCCGGAGATCAGAACATTGCCGGACGGGATTGAGGTCACCGCAAAGGCGTTCCCGTTAACCGTTGCGGCAAGGTCTCCATTTGTCGCGCTGTAAATAAGGGGGTTAAGCGCGTTCTGCGTCGGAGTAGCCAAACTAGGTGCGAAACGGGAAAGAACATACGGCGCAGTGTCAACCGCAGTTGAAAACAAGGTGGTGCTTCCTGTGGCCACGTTCACAATTGCAGTTGTCGAGTACGAGGTTCCTCCTGCCCTGCTGAATACGACGGGGTTCCTCAGCGTTCTCCCGTTACTGCGCGAAGTCCGTGTGCCATTCTGAAGTAGCGTGCAGATGAACGCACCCATGCGTGTGTCATAGCTCATGCCCGCGACAGTCCCGTCCAGCGGATATGATGTCCAGACGCTCCAGGTTGCGACGTTTATGAGCTCAAGATAGCCTTGCCCGCCCACCCAAAGGTTTCCGTTGTAATCGAATGAAACCGAGGATGGATTATTCCCTACGCTCAGGGTGCGCGTGAGCTGTACAGTCTGGAGATTCACCTCTGAGATTGTACCGTCCGCATAGTTTGCCACATACGCGAAAGTCTCCGCGGGGTTGATGACAGCGGCTACTGGTTGGCTCCCGACTTGAACTGTGCCTCCTGGATACGAATAATACCCAATATTCACGAGGGAAATGCTATTGCTTCCGGTATTCACGACCAATGCAGATTGCGCACCAGTGATGGTTTCCTGCTCTTGATCACATTGGTCGCGTTGCCAATAGTTATCGATCTCCTGATCGTTGTATGGGATCACTACCGTTGGATTCGTTCCAACGCTTATCGTCTGTGAGGCAGGGCCTACCGCTAGTTGCCCTAATGTTGAAAGGGTTACGAGGGGGGTCTGGTTCCCGCCGTACTGATACTTGTAGTCGTAAGGCTGCCCGGCGCAAGTGCCGTCATTGTAGATATCCTGTGCACCAAAGTTCTCCCAGACATCGGAGGGCGTCGCCGCTGCTACAGCGAATGCCGAAGTGTAGGACGTATCATCATGGGCGATGTAGATCGGCTCCATCCCGTTGGTTGTTTGGCTTCCACCTGGCGGGTCGGTAGTGATGGTAGTAATGTAGGGTCCCGCTGGCAGCGCGCTGCCGTCCGAGTTCGTCGGGTAGGGAAAAACTGCGCTGCTCCCGTCTGATGCGACCGAAATTGCGGTGAGATTCGTCGGGTTCGTCAAATTCATTGAGAAAAGCCGTAGGTTCGTGATGGATGCCGCCGCGTTGATTGGCGAGAAGGCGCTGACTTGAATGCTCGTAGGCAGAGCGTCGTCGAGCACAAATTGCGGGCTGACCTCGAAAGGATTGAAATCCGGATTTGCCGGGCTATTCTCAAAGCAAGTAAAGGTTTCGCCGGGATTCCTGGAATAACTGAAGGTTGGAATCTGGACGGAATTGATAACGATAAATGGGTTCGGCAGCAAGGGGTACGGAGGGTCTTGCGCGTCATGGCAATATGGTGGATGCTCCCACTGGAAATCCCAAGTTGCTGGCATTCTGTCGTTGTAAGTCAGGAGGTGAGAGGGCCAACCAAAGCCCGGAATATATGTATAGAATGGATCTGTCACGCCCTCAAAGGAATATGATGTGCCGAACGGAGGGATATTGTTGGGGTTTTGCGGCGAACCCACCGGGATGTCTGCGGTCCATTGCCCTGCTACCGGCTGCGATCCTAGTGGAGCGATTACATTACCACCTGTTGTTACCTTTCCAAGCGCTGTATCGATTTCAATATTGTTGTTATGCACTGTTTGGCAGCCCACGAGAGCCAAGCCAGATAATGCTGCTAATAACGGTGCCAGCCCACAATGACGCTTGCAAGAAGCGTTCCTCATGGTCGTGCCTCTTTCACGCGGTCTGATTCTCTGCTTTTGTTTGCCGCAAAATGCCCAAATTATTGTTGCCGATTACAATACCACCGCTTATCACCTGGCTCGATTAAAACCTTGAGATCATCCGTTACGAAGGTAATCTTCTGAGCCATTACCCCCGAGGCGAGTGCGCGGCAATGGCAGGCCGAAATGCACGCTTCAGTCCGTTGGCCCTAGGGCTCACGCCTGCGAACCTCCCATGCTGTGCCTAGAGCGCAGCCAGCCGTTCGATACTCGGGATCACACGCCCGACGAAAGCGCGCCACGGTCACAGTAGCTTTAGGATTGCCGCAACACTCGGACCTGAAGGCCAGTCGGCGCGAAACGCTTGCTACTGCCCGCCCTTCTTCAGGATATCTTCCGCCAGGAAGTTGCGCACGCGCGCGTCGTCCTGGAGCGTTTCAAGATAGGCGGTCTGCAAAAGTTGTTTTTGGCTGTCGTGCAGCGCTGAATGAATGGCCTGCTGTACGCGGGGATCATTGAGCTCGCGCTGGCCTGCCGAGTCGCGCGAGAGCAGCCGGTATATTACGAAAGCCACGATCTTGTGCGTCGGGTCGTATTCGGGAATCACATCGGTGAACTGCCCCGGCTTTAGATTGTTGATCGCAGCGTACACGGGTGGATCGGCCTTGAGCTGCGACTCGGTTGCAAAGCCCATGTCGCCGCCATTCGACGCCGAATTGGGATCTTCTGAAACGCTCTGCGCCACGGTTGCGAAATCCACGCCGCTTACGAGTTGATTGTGTGCGGCATCGATGCGACGTCTGGCTTCAGCCTCTCCACCAGGCTTGCCCGGCTGGTTGCCATTGGCTGGCGCGGGCATGGTCGTTATGACAACCTGCGCCAGGTGATACCGCGGCTCGATCAGGTTGAAGTCCGCCTTGTGCGCCGCATAGAAAGCCGTAATCTGCGCATCGGTGATATTGATCTTCGACTCGATCTCTTTGTTGATGAGCTTGGTTTCGGTCAAATCCCGCCGGATGTCGCGCTTTAAGTCGTCCAGCGACATGTTGCGCTGCTTGAGCAGGTTGAAGAACTGATCTTCTGTATACGGCGCCTTGATCTCGGTCAGCTTGGCGGTCACATCCTCATCGCTGGCGGTCAGGTTCAGTTTGGCGGCTCGCTGCTGCATCACCTCGGCCGTGATCATCTTCTGCAGGACGTTGAGGCGCAGAATGTCCGCTTCCTGATCCGAAGGCTTCTGTGGGTTGTCTGCAAGTTGGATCTGGTAATTCCGCTCCAACTCCACCCGCTGAATCTCCTTGCCGTTGACCGTGGCCACGACATCGGCCGAAGGCGAAGGGTGGCATCCGGCAAAAGCGCAAAACAGGACGCCGCTACCCAGCAATACAGCGGCAACACGAGAACGAGCAGGAAATCCGATGGAACCGACTGACACGTGCAAGCTGGTATCTCCTTGTGGGGCTCTAAAAAACCCCGGCAATCAAGGATAAATCCCTCAACCGGCCGGGGGGTAGCCCAATTTACGTTAATGGCCGCCAATGCCCTTGTCGTTTGCGGTTGGCGCGGCCGGTGCAGCCGGCGGCACAGGCATAGCTGGCGGTTCCTGGCCTTCGGCGCGCAGGGCGCGGTCAATGGCCATCCAAAGCTGCTCCACCGGCACTGCGCCACCGTTCACCTTTTCCCCGTTCACAAGCAGGGCGGGAGTTCCATCAATCTGCAAGGCTTCTGCAAGCTTCATGGAAGCCCTGATCTGCGTCTCGTCCTGCTTGGCGATGCAGGCATTCAGGGCAGTCTCGTCCAGCTTATTCACCGTGGCTTCTTGGCGTGCAATGCGATCCAGCGCGGCATAGCTCTTATTCACGTCGCGCTCGTCGCCTGTCACTTCGTCTCCGTGAGCATGCAGGTAGTCCACGTACGCCCAGTACACTGTGCTGCTCTGCGCGGCCACGCAGTTGGCATCCACCGCGGCGTGCATGGCCCATGGATGAAGATCGGTGAGCGGGTCGTCTTTATACACGAACCGCACCAGGTTCTTGTAGTGGTCCAGGGTCTCCGGAAACAACTCCTGGTGCATGCGCGCGCAATACGGGCATTCGAGGTCGTCGAAGTTGACGACGGTCACCTTGGCGGCGGGATTGCCGCGGATAGGACGTCCTGCAACCGGGACAGCATCCGCGGGATCCTTGGTCAGGTCCAGCGTATCCATATGCAGGAGCTTGGTGTTGTCATCCGAAATGAAGAAGTTGACGACCTGCGCCTTTCCGCGGTGCGTGATGGTGATCGGAAGCGTTTCATAACCCGCAAACTGGCTGGGTTTGCGGGCGCCAATGCTCAAATCAACATCCGCGGGCAGCTCGAATTGCGAGCGAACCAAAATATCGATGCGGCGATTAAGCGCCGGGTCGGGGGCAGAAGGCGGAGGGACTTGCGCTCTGCACCCTATAGTCAGGCCAAGAATGAGCAGTCCGGCCAAAAAACGAGCATTTGCCAAGATGATTTCCTCTTACAAAGGATACTCCAGAGCAGGGAGCTGGGAGTAGCCAGTGGGGAGTTGAAAAGCCTCCCACTGGCCGCCTCATTCCACGCTAGACTTCCATGTCGATATTCGATGGACGTTTGCGGAGCAGAAAGGCAATCATCAGGCAACGAGCAGCCAGTGGGGAATAAGAAGCTGCTGGCAGGGGGTTTTCATTTCTACTCCCTATTGGCTACTCCCTATTCCCTGTCTTTAATACGCCGGCGGCAGCGAGGAATCGCGGAAGACCGAGTTGGAACGGCGGATGTCGCCCACGGCGCCAAAATTGGCCAGGGTGAAGCTATAGAGCCACTGGGTTTCGTCGCGGCTTGTCGAGCCGATCGTGCCCAGCTCGAAACGCCGATAGCCGAGGGTCAGGCCGCAGCAGTTCCAGTTGTATACCGCCTGCACGCCGCCATATTGCACGGTGTGCTGCACAAAATCGTAGCCGCCGTTGATGGCCATGTTGAGCCCGTTCCCACTTGGCTTGCCAAATTCGATGTAGGGCTGCACCTGCTGGCTCTTGAGGTCGGAGAAGATGGCTGGGGTGGTGGGAGTTGTGCCGTTCTTCACCTGGTCGTCCACGGCATTCAGCAGCGCGTGCCCGATTCCGAGCGTGGTGCGGCCAAAACTGTAGCCTGCGTATAGATTGTTCGCGGCGAATTCGCCGGTAATGGTGTCGTACGCCAGGTCCCACTGGATGCGCAAATTGTCGATGGCCTCGAAGCGGATGCGCGAAGTGATGGGCGCAACATTGCGCGCCGAAGTGAGGAATGTGGGCGCCATCAGGTCCAGCGTGGCATCGAAGACATTGCGCCGTCCGGGAATGATGGCTCCGCCAAAGTTCGGATCGATGAAGTACTCCTGCGCGATCTCCCAGGTGGCCCACTCGCGTGGCGCGCTGGGGCACACGGCCGCGGTCTGCGCATCGTCTGTGGCAGCGGCGTCGCCACGGGCTTGCTGACCGGCCGATTCGGTGCCATTTGTTCCGCAGGGTTTTTCTCCTGTCGGCCGCAGATAAAACCGCTGCGTCAGCGAGAAGCCGGCCTCATTCACGTTGCTGGCAGTATCGGTGGTATCGAACAGCAGCACGTCTTGCGTCTTCGCGCCGATGCCGCCGGCATATCTGTAGTTCAGATCCGGCTCAATCACGTGGCGCAGCTCCCGATGCCACAAGGGAACCTCGTAATCCCGCTCCAGCGCGGGCGGACGGATGTCGATTGAGGCCTCCAGGTCCGTCCGGTTGAGAGGGTTGTGGCTGAGGACGGGCGTGGTGAATGGGCCAGTAACCCTGGGCGTCTGGCTGATGGTGTATGCGGTGTCACGCAGGGCAACTTCGGGCAGAAAACTCCAACCCGCGGCTGCCAGCGGCATGGAAAGATGCGGATAGAAGTCCAACCGTCCCACGTTGCGTGAGTGGAAGAAAGGCTCCGAGCGGTTCAGATAGCCGATCGACGATCCCAGCCCCCAATAAAGCAGCCCACTGCCCAGCGGCCGGTCCAGCACGTCGTAACAAATCAGCGGCAAGCGCAGAATTCTCACTTCGTTGCCATTGTTGGTGCTGGCGAAGGATTCAAACCGGTCAAGCCAGACGGAAGGCATCATGCCGCGGTGGTTGTGCGTGAACACAACGTCGCTCGCCACCTGGGAGCTGATGGCTTGCGCGTAGTTGTCGTCGAAGACCAGGCGGTACACGTAGCTCGAAAGGTATTCCATGGTGCCGGCCAGGCGCGTCTGCGACGTAAAGTCCTTGCGCCCGAGGACTGTGACGTCGACACCGCCCTGGTTTACGAGCTGGTAACCGCTGGGATGAGCCGTCGACTTGGTCACTTGTTCTTCGATGCCTCGGTCGAGCAGCGCATTCCAGCGCGCGGACAGATTATCCAGCCCCCGTCCCTTGAAGCGGAAGTCGCCGTTGGGCGCCCAGCCGCGCTTGCTGAAGTACTCCGCGCCCACCACCATGTCCATGCTGCGATTGATCGCCCAGTACGCCTGTTCGCCGAAGGTGTAGCCGCGGATCGAAGACCCGTTGCTGATCACCGGCGTCAACAATCCGCTCACGCGGCTGGTCTCGCTGGCCGGATGATGCAGATAGGGCAGATAAACAATCGGCACGCCGAGAAACTCAAAGAAGGCATTCGATGTGGATGCTTTGTCATCGTCCAGCTTGATGGAGTGTGCAATGATCCGCCAATCGGGGCGCGGAAGGCGGCAATTGGTGATGGAGCCATCCACGATCTCGAAGCGTCCCTCGCCTGTCTGCAGCAGCACCCGGCCTGAAAACAGCAGCGGGGTCGGCGTGGAATAGACCACCGTGTGCCCCATGGCGTGCACGCCCTGCGACCCGCTTACGTTGTAGAAGCGCGCGGTGTGCATGTTCAACCGCATGTCGCCGTTGGAGGCGTTGATGAACACATCGTTCGGCCCACCAGTCACCTGTAGATGGCCGTCGGCTTTGAGCTCCGTGGTGGCGCGGTTGTAGGTGACGTTGTCGGCGCGAATCACGTAATCGCGATAGTGCACCACCACGTCGCCTGTCAGCGTGAGCGTATCGCCGGCCCAATGCTGGTTTTTCGCGTCCACATCCACGGGAGTTCCAGACGGCGGGGCCGGTTCGGGAACAGCTTGCGGCACCAGCTCCTGGCCGGGATCGTCGGGCAGATCCGCCGCCGGCGGCTGCGTGGAGTTCTCCCCTCCGCCCGCCTCGCCTTGGGCCGAGGGTGCCATATTGATCAACACTTGTGGGGACTGCGCACTCACTTGCAGGTGGCAGGCAACCAGCAGCGTGATACATACTAAAATACGAGGACGCATTCTAACTCATTCCGGTGTAAGGCTCAGCATAGCAAAGCCGGGTACATGGGATGGGACGTATTCCTCGCCGCTCTGGTAACTGCACAATCCGGTTCAAACGCACAGTCACGGGTCCACTCCCCTGGGCACGCGCGCCGTTGTCCGCGATCCTCTTTCCCTGATGATTGATCAAAATCCGCGTCGTCCCGGTTTGGTTTCGGGCTCGGCTGCGGATCACATCAAGTGCGCGAGCCGGCAGTGCCGGGCAATCGATCGGGTCGGCGCGCAAGAAGGGACACGGGAACTGTGAGCACATCACCAACTTCGACGAATCTATTTCCCGAGTGGAAACGGGAAGTGAATCGGCGCGTAGCTGCGCACGTGAACCGCAGTGCGCCCTCGAAAAGTGAAACCGATGCGCCAGCTGAGAATCATCCCACGCCTGCAGGCCGGGCTGCTGCGGCGGCCGCGCGGGTGGCCGCGCGCTATGCCAAAGCTCCCAGCTACAGCGAAATGCTGGCCCGCGAGGCCCGCGCCGCGGTGCATGCCGCTGAAGCTGCCTCAAAAGCCGCGCACGAGGCACAGACTGCCCTCCAGTTCGTTCTTGACGACATGGAAGCCGCCGCGTCGGCTACGCCTGCCTGGGAGCCGGAACCAGGGCCGGACAATGTCTCCGAGCGCCATGCCGCGCCCGTCGCGGTGCCGCCTTCGCACCAGGCACACAAGCCGGCGGAGTCGCCGCGCATCCATGCGGAGCCGGCAAATAGCGCGGCAGCCGCTCCGGCAATCGCCCCTTCCTGGGAGCTCGAAGGCGAGGCAGCTCAGGATGAGCCGCTAGAGTACGATACTGGGTTTGGCTACGATTCCCCGACTATCACCGAAGTGCATGGCGCCGATCCCGTGCAGCCGATTTACGCCAACCTCATCCAGTTCCCGCGCGAGATGGTGGCGACCCGCAGGGCTCGTCCGCGGCGTGCGGAAGGCCCCCTGGCGGCAACGGAATCCGCGCCCCAGTTAAGCATCTTTGAAGTGGACCCGGGCGCCATCTCCATCCTTCCCCCGGCGGCCACGGTGGACCCGGCTGCGGAACCGGCATGGATGCGCACCGAATTGCCGGCCATGACCCCGGCCATTGCCCCGGCAATCCTCCCCTCGGCCATAACTTTGGACGCGCAGTCTCCATCCGTGATTTTTCATGCGCAGCCGCAGGAAAAACTCCTGCAAGAACTCCGCGAAGTAATTCTGGAGGAGCCCGAGCCGCAGCCGGTCGGGGCGCACGAGATCGAACTGGCGCCGCTGAGCCGCCGCCTGCTTTCCGTCGTGGTCGATTGCACGCTGATCGCCGCTGCGCTCGTGACGGCTGCCATCCTGGCCGCGCGCAATGCCGGCGAGCTTCCAGGTTTGCGCGCCATCGAATTCGGTGCTGTGCTGGCGCTGATGCTCGCCGGCGCGGCCTATTATGCGGGCTTCCTCGCGCTGACCCAGGCGACGCCCGGCATGAAATACGCCGGCATCGAGCTCAACACGTTCGCGGGCTTGAAAGCCACCCGGACCCAGCGCTGCCAGCGCCTGATGGCGATGCTACTGTCCGTCGTGCCGCTCGGTTTGGGAGTAGTCTGGGCTCTTTTCGACGAAGGGCACCTAACGTGGCACGATAGGCTGTCGGGGACCTATCTGCGCAAGCGGTAACGACCTGGGCTGTATCGACATATAAGCAACTTGTAAATGATATAAGCAACTTGTAAATGCCTGATAAATCATGAAATTGTCATCCTGAGCGCAGCAGGTGCGGCTTTTTGCACCTGCGGAGTCGAAGGATCTGCGGTTGCCTTTCGTCGGCGCTCCCCTTACAGCGCCCAATTTTAGGAATACTGGCAAACTCTATATGCCGACACGGCCTAGGCCCCCGCTTTCCTTTGCTTCCTTCGGCAAAAGTCGCGACAATTTGCTGCCTAAAAGCATTTGGCATATACTTTTGTATATGCCACGCCGTAGGAGGGTCCGATGCAGAGCACAGCAAAGATTTTTATGAACAACCGCAGCCAGGCGGTTCGCCTTCCCAAGGAATTTCAATTCAAAACGCGCGAGGTTTTCATCCGTAAGGTTGGCGACGACGTGATCCTTTCTCCGCGGCCGAAGGACTGGTCCGAACTCTTCAGTTCAGAAGCTGCGGCCTCCGAGGAGTTCATGAAAAACGTGGAGAAGTTGCCCGTTCAAGAGCGTAATTTCTAATGCTCCGCTACATGCTCGATACGGGCACTTCGTCGTTCATCATGAATCGCTTCAGTTTCGGCGCAATCCGAATGCTGGAGTCGCAGGCTGTGGGCGAGGTTTGCATTTCAGCGATTTGCCGGTCCGAACTTGAATTTGGCGTCGAAATGTCGCCGCGACGGGCTAAGGATGCGCACTCGCTGAATGTATTTTTGCGGCACATTGAAGTGCTGGATTATCCCAGCAATGCATCCCCCGATTATGCGCAGATTCGAGCATTCCTCAAAGAGCGAGGAAGACCGATTGGCGCAAACGATTTATTTATCGCCGCGCACGCCCGCTGCCTGGGATTGACGCTCGTGACCAACAATACGCGCGAGTTCAATCGTGTGCCCGGGCTCAAGATCGAAAACTGGGCATAAGGAAGTGGCTGTGAATGCGAGCGATCAGCGCACACACACACACACACACACACACACACACACACACTGTTCCCTAGTCCCTACTTCATCGCCCGCAAAGCGCTCACGCCCGCACCAATCAGCCCCGTTTCGTCGTCGGGAGGCAGAATTTCCAGCGAAAAGCTTTGCAGCGGGCTCATGCGCACCATGGTTTCCAGGTGGCTGCGCAGCAGCGGCAGCTCCAGAAAATCCACATTCTTGCCGGTGAAGTAGAAACGCCCTGGCCCCGCCAGGTGAATGAAGGATGCGGTAGCGGCGGCCAGTGCGCGGTGCCACAGATCGACAAACTTGCGGCAGCGCATATCGCCATTGCGGGCGTTGGCGAAGACCTCCTCCGGTTCCAGATCGAGAAAGCGCAGTCGCATGGCGCGATAGCCCATGATGCCTTCCAGATGTCCGATCCCGCCGCATCCGCAGTAGCGTTCCTTGGGGTCGAGCGTTACTGTGATGTGCCCGCCCTCCCACACGCCTTCCGCGTGCGGCCAGCGCCCGTAGCCTATGCCTTTGCCGAGCGTCCACACGCGCGTGAGCTTATCGAGGCGGCCGCGCGTGGAGGCGACGCCCGCGGCAACAGCGTCCGCGTCATTGGCGATGTGCACCGGGGCCGCGATGCCTCGTACCTTGAGCGCTGAAGTGAGCTGATCCGCCAGCCGGCTCCCTTTCATCTGCGGCAGATTGGGCGACTCCTCCACCACTCCGTCGCGCACGATGCCGGGAACAGCTACACCGATGGCGTCGATAGAACGCGCGTCGCCTTTTGCCAGAGTTTCAATCTGCGTGGCCAGAATCTCGACCAATTCACTTTCAGGAATTGCCTCGAGCGCTTCCACTGCATCCGGATCGCTGGGATAGCGCAGCACCTTCCCGGCCGGCTTATGGTCTTCCAGCTTTGCCGCCGCAATGTGGTCTGTAAGAACGACGCCGATCGCCGTTGTCATAACACCCTCCTGGGGAAGAGCGAGGAACAGTGGACAGTGGACAGCCCGGCCTACCCTGTCTGATAGCGGTGCAGCCGCCCCAGCCCATTGAATGCGGCCACTTTGTAACACTCGGCCAGCGTCGGGTAGTTAAAGACGGTGTCGATGAAATATTCCATCGTCCCGTCCAGCGTCATCACCGCCTGGCCAATGTGCACCAACTCGCTGGCCTCCTCGCCGATGATGTGCACCCCCAGCACCTTGCGCGTGTCGCGATGGAAGATGAGTTTGAGCCGCCCCGTGGTGTCGCCGCGAATCTGCCCGCGCGCCACTTCGCGGTAGTAGGCCATGCCCACTTCGTAGGGAACGTCTTCGCCCGTCAACTGCTCCTCGGTCTTGCCGATGAAGCTGATCTCGGGGATCGTATAAATGCCGTACGGATAAAGGCTGGGGTTTGAAGATGCGGCCTTGTCGTTGAAAGCATGCGACGCCGCGATGCGCCCCTGTTCCATTGACACCGAGGCCAGCGACGGAAAGCCCACCACATCGCCCGCCGCATAAATGTGCTCCACCTTTGTCTGGTAGTGCTCGTCCACGGCGATGCGGCCGCGCGGGTCGGCTTCAAGGCCGGCCGCAGCCAGATTCAAGTCGCCTACATTGCCCTGCCGGCCCACCGCGTAAAGCAGCGCATCGCCAGAAACCTTCTTCTTGCTCTCAAGATTGGCAACCACGGTGCCGGTAGACGGTTCCTCCACGCTTTCGACCTCTTCGCCCAGGCGCATGGTCACGCGCATGTCGCGCAGATGATAGCTGAGCGCCTCCACGATCTCCTGGTCGGCAAACTCCAGCAGCCGGTTGCGCTTTTCGATCAGCGTCACGCGCACGCCCAGCACCGCGAACATGCAGGCATATTCCACGCCCACCACGCCGCCGCCCACCACGATCAGCGACCGGGGCAGGGCCTCCAGGCCAAGAATCTGGTCGCTGTTGACGATGGACTTGCCGTTGACCGGCACCTTGTCTGATGCCGCCGGCTTGGTGCCCACGGCAATGATGATGTTGTCGGCCTCGATCGTCGTATCGGCCTGCGCGCCTTCCACGCGCACATGGTGGGGATCGATGAACCGGGCAATTCCGTGCACCACGTCGATGCCGTTGCGCGACAGTTGCGCCTCGGTCACGTCGACTTCGGTTTTGATCACCGCCTGCACGCGAAAAGCCAGGTCCGCCATGGTGATCTTTTCTTTCACCCGGTAATTGACGCCGTAGATCGAGCGGTAGTTGTAGCCGCTGAGATGGAGCACCGCCTCGCGCATGGTTTTGGAGGGGATAGTGCCGGTGTTGATGCACACCCCGCCCACCACCTCACGCGCCTCCACCACGGCCACGCGCTTGCCGATTTTGGCTGCGGCCACGGCGGCCCGCTGGCCTGCGGGCCCGGAACCGATAACGACCAGGTCGTACTTTACCGCGCTCATGCCGAGTTCTCTCCTCGATGGGATGCAGTCATAAGGCTTGGATCGCCCGCGCTCCGCCACGCCGGACGCAACTCCAGAATAACTGTACGCGCGGGGTAGGTAAGGAAAATGAAAGGACGTCCGCTCACTCGCAGGTTGCCCCATCCTTTCGTCCGCCGAGGCGGACGAAGGGTGGGACAGCACGACCCCAACCCTGCCTCTCCCCACCCACCACAGCCGTGTCATCCCGAGCGGAGCGCTTCTCAGCGGAGCCGAGGGACCTGCTTTTGTTCTTGCTTTTGCCTTTGTCTTCGCCCGCCCGCTCACTCGCAGGTTGCCCCATCCTTTCGTCCGCCGAGGCGGACGAAGGGTGGGAAAGCACGAACCCCGACCCCTCTTAACCCACCACAGCCGCGCCAACCCGGGCTTCGCGAGTCGAAGAGCAATTCATGGGCGGGATGCCCCGGTAAGGATTTTTGAGGTTCACTCACCGGGGCCGCAGATCAGGGTTCCCGCCCCACTCGATCTTTCAGAGCACGCTGCTGCAACTACGCGTGAGCCGCGCGCACACCGTGTTGTGCCACCTGCGCTCCGCCGCCGAGCTTGCCGCCGCTCTGTATGTCCTCATCCAGGCGGAACTGCCGGATCATTCCATCCAGCTCCGCGGCCAGCGAGGACAGGTTCTTCAACGCTTCCACCGCCTGCTCGGCCATGTGCGTGTTCTCCAGGGATAGCTGCGAAATCTGCCCCGCGGACTCCGATATCTCTCCCGCCGCCGAGGTCTGTTCCGTGGCTGCGGTGGCAATCAGATGTATCTGCTGCTCCACCTGCTTCGATGTCGCAATGGTCGCTTCCAGGCTCTGCTGCGCCTTCGCCGTCTCCTCCATCCCGCTTTCGACGGCGGTGCGGCTGTCGGCCATCACCTGCAAGGTGTCCCGCGTCTCCTCCTGGATGCTGCGAATGGTGCCCGCAATCTCCTCCGTGGCGCTCTTGGTGCGCTCCGCCAGACGACGCACCTCGCCTGCCACCACGGCAAATCCCCGTCCATGTTCCCCGGCCCGCGCCGCCTCGATGGCCGCATTCAGCGCCAGCAGGTTGGTCTGCTCGCTGATCTCCTGAATCACGTTCACCACTTTCCCGATCTCCTCCGAGCGGTGCGCCAACGACGTCATCTTTTCTGAAACTGTCCGCGTAGCGTCTGCAATCTTCTCCATCGTGACTGCCGCCTCACGCATCACCGTTCCGCCTTGCTCCGCCGTCTCCGCCGACTCGCGGCTCGAACTCGCCGCATTCTCCGCGTTGTGGCTGATCTCCCCGATCGTCGCCGTCATCTCCTGCGCCGCCGCCGCAATCTGGTTGATCTTGCCGGACTCCGTCCGCGCATTGCCCGCGCTCTGCACCGCTTGGGCGCTGATCTCCGTCGTCGCCGACGAAAGCATCTCCGCGCCCCGCGCCACCGATTGCACCATCGTGCGGATCACCGCCACCGATTCGTTCAGCGCCCCACCCAACTGGCCAATCTCATCGCTCCCGCTCACGACTACGCTCGCGGTCAAATCCTTCTGCGCCAGCCGTTGCGCCACCGCCTTGACTCGTCCAATCCTGGGCGCGGTTACGCGCGTCAGAGCGATGCCCGTAAGCGAGCAAAGCAGCACAATCAGCAGCGTGAACCCTGCGTCGATCCACATGGCCCGCGTACTGCCGGCAGTCGCGGCATCGGCGCTCTCGGTACCGTTCTTCTTGTTCAGATCAAGGTCTGCGTTGATCGCGGCCAATGCAGCTCTGAATGTCGTGATGGCGCCTTCTCCGCCCAGAATGTCAAGGGCGTCTCCGGTTTTGCCCGCACGCACCATCGCAATGCCTCGGTCGCTAACGTCCTTGTATTGCGCATAAGTTGCCTGCAACTTCTGGGACAGTTCTCGTTCGCCGGGGTAAGAGACCATGTGCGCGTATTTCTCGATATTGCCGCTGTATTCGTCCAGCGCCTTCTGACGTATGTCCAAATTACTCGCAATGCAATTCTGGTCCTGGCACAGCATCAGATCCAGGTCTTCCCTTCGAATCACATTCATCGCTCCCCGCGCGTCAACGAGCGCGCCGATGGATGGCAGGGCATCTTCGCTGACGTCTTCCGTCTTTTGCACAATCGAATGGAAGGTGATGAACGTGTACGTCCCCAAAATCATGCAGAGAACACAAACCACGCCGAACGCGTAGCTGAATTTGCGAGAGAGGGGCAGGTTTCTAGCCCAGGACATAGTGGATCCTTTCCGGGTGAACTCAACCGTTGTATCGGCGGATTGCGGCCCATCTTGAATGTCTTTAGGGCCCCACTTGCCCGCATCCTCACGCAGCCGATATTCTGAGGGCCGTCCCCGGTTTCAACTT
>Ga0302319_10014415_pt1 | contig 14749 bp, 13 predicted proteins | sample Bog_T0_2_FD_203319 | JGI IMG/M metagenome (GOLD analysis project Ga0302319, IMG submission 203319) | Peat permafrost microbial communities from Stordalen Mire near Abisko, Sweden - Bog_T0_2 | ecosystem: Environmental > Terrestrial > Soil > Wetlands > Peat | place: Sweden: Abisko, Stordalen Mire... | reverse complement strand
GTGCCCTATCACCGCGCATGGTTCGATCTGCTGGCCCCACGCGGAAGGCCAAGGCAGCGACGTGACCTTGTAGGAGGTTGCTCCATCGGTCGGATCGGCAAGCGTGCCGGCGACAGCCTGGCCGGCCAGCGCCAGTGCGATGGCGAATTGAGGATCGGTGTCATCGACCGCCAGCAGCTTGGCGCGGTTCGGATCGGACGGCAACCAGCAACTGAATTGAAAGGGCATCTTGCAGCAGCTGGCCGGCGTGCCATCGCCATAGAGCGGGTGGTGCGCAGCGGTGGGGTGCTTGGCAAGATAGGCGTTCGCTGCACGGCAGCGGTTCATGACTACGGCGGCGACGGCCGACATTCCGATATCGCCGTCGCTCCTCGCCTCGCCCCAGGCGGTGCGGGCCAGGGTGTCGGTATCGACATCGGTCATAGCGTGCGCCTCCTGTTGAGGAAATCTCCGTTCCTTAGGACGGGGAAGATGTTATTTGCCGTCGATCTCGTTGCCCAGGTGCAGCCATGGCGCGATATCATGGCCTGTTGTTTTCTTGATAACCCACGCGACGAGGCCGAGAGCCAGCCCGGTCACCATGGCGGCCATAACACGAGATATCCACTGTCCGGCGCGGGTGGCGGTTTTCAGCATCCCGCGAAACGATTCAAGTTCGGTGATGCGCCTTTCATGCTCATCCCTGATCCGGCTATCATCAACTCGGGCGCCGTCCATCTTGAGATTGAGCGCCTTCAACTCGGCCTCCCGGCGCTCGGCCGAGACCTGCAATGCTGCAATCTGGGTGCCATTGTCGGCCAAACGCTGATTAATGCTGGCAAATCCGCCATTTACTGCAATAAACAGATCATCCATCCTTGAGTGCAGCCGGGTGATTGAAGAATCGGCGGCGCGACGTTCATGGACGGCCGGCGTGGATTTGGCAGGATGACGGCTTCCTTCTTCGGTTGATGACATGACTTGAACCCCTTGCGTCTGGGCGGCAGGATCAAAGATGGCACGCCTATCCGGTTTTCACCCATTGCCACTAAAGCTAGGAGCGCTTGATGTTACAATCCGAAAGCTGGCGAACAGTTGTCGCTGATCCTCCGTGGCAACCAACACTTAACGCGAATAACTCGCGGCGCCTAACTGAGGACAAGGCAGGTCCGCAGAAGTTTTATCGAACGCTTTCACTCGCAGAAATCATTGCTTTACGTCCGTCTCTGGCGGAGCAGTCTCACCTATATATATGGGGGATCAACGCCCATTTTGACTGGACATATGAGGTTGCTAGGGCGTGGGGGGCTGATCCTGTAACAATCCTGACGTGGAACAAGCCAGGCCTCGGAGTCGGCCGCTTTCAATGCAATACGGAACACGTCCTGGTAGCCCGCAAAGGGCCTGCGCTCGGTAATCCGTTTGGGCGTGGCGGGCGGGCCTATGCCGCCACAAGTGGGACACGCTTTGACTGGCCTAGAGGCAAACACAGCGAAAAGCCACAACAATTTTTCGATCTCGTGGAGCGGCTGTCTGTCGGCCCCTTCTTGGAAATGTACGCCCGCAAACCGCGACCGGGCTGGAGTGTTTGGGGGGACCAATCAACGGGTTGTGGTAATGGGTGAAAACCGGATAGACATGGGATCAAAGATGGCTTGGATTGATAACGCGCTTTGAACCGCTGCGCCGCTCCGCAGCTCAGGTGGGTGCCGCCCTGCTTTCGGCCCATCGTTCCGCGCTCATTTCTTCGCTCCGGTCTTCTCGGCCGGCTTCAGCTCGGCGATTTGCGCCTTCAGCGCCTCATTCTCGGCGGCGGTAGTGGTCAGGGCTTTCTGCATCTCCGCCATCTGTGCGGCTTGCGCGATGTTGGAGAACATCAGCTCCCCCAGCGTGCTCTTGATAAAGGGATCGAGTACCATCCACCTCTCCTTATGCAGCTTGTTTGAGCGCCGAGACTTCAGCGCTGAGTTCCTGAATTGCCTTGATCATCGGGGGGATCAACTCTTCATAGATCAGGCCGTAATATTCACCTTCGCCGGAGGGGCGGCGCAGGCCGGCGAATGGAACGCCGCCCAGCGCTTTCTCGACCTCTTGCGCGATCAACCAATGGTGAGTTCCGTCAGGATTGTCTTTCCATTCGCCCATCACCGGCCGCAAGGAGTTGATGAATTTGAGACCCAAGACCTCCTCGCCTCGGATGTCTTTGAGGTCTCCGTCGGAGGTCACTGTAAAAGCGACCTGGGTATTGCCGCCCGACCAGACATTTGCGGGAACACCGCAGAGCACCGAGTTTGTGGGCGAAGGCGCGAATCCCGTGGAGGCTTCGATATAGGCGACCGTGAAGGTGCTGTTTCCGATGATCATACCGGAAGCGCTGGCGTTACCGATCAGGTTGTACCCGTTTTGGGTCAGGTATGTTCCGGAAGACAAAGAGATTGAGTCGGCGTTTTTGATAGCACTGGCGCTGTTGCAATCGATATAACCGTTAGTGACGGTGATGCCGCCTGTTGGACAAGCTATCGCATCCTGAGAGGAAGACTTGCCGGTAAAATTGCCTCCTGCTGTAAAGGCTAGTCCGGGGCCAGCGTTACCCACAATTGGGGCGTTCAACCCAAACCCGATAAAAGCCCCAAAACTTCCGGTCCCTGCATTATTGTTAAAGCCCAGAGAGCCACCCCCGCCTAGATCCACGTTAGCTTGTAAAGTCTGTACATTACTGGTGTTGAAACCCTGAAGGAATCCCCCCGGAGTGATGGTTATGCGGTCTGATCCCGACCCTGCAGATTGTATTGTGGCTCCGCTGATTGTACCGCCGTTGATCGTATTGCCGGTGATCGTGATGCCGGTCAGGGTGCCGGTGGTGATCTGGCCAGCGCTCAGAGATGACGTCAGGATTACGCCAGCACCCAGGGTGCCCGCGATGATCTGGCTGGCGGCAATATTACCGGCATAGATGTACCCGGCCGAGATCTGATCGGCGCCGATACTATTCGCCTGGATCTGGGCAGCCTGGATATATCCGGTCAGCTGCGACGTCGGAATCTGTGGAATCTGGCCGATCGGGATCTGGCCCACAATCGCCGCGGCCGGAACGTCGAGCGTCCACGCGCCGTTGACGTAGCGGTAGAGGTTTCCATCTGACGAGAAAACGATCTTGGGACCGGTATAGCCGGCGGGATCGGGAAGACCGTCCGGCGCCAAACCCACCGGGTTAAGGAACGGCGCGAAGGCGGTGAGGTCGACGGAACCGGGCGGGAGCGTGACGCCATCCGGCAGCGAAGTTTGCGACGCATTGTTCCAAAGCCCCTGGAAGAACAGTAGCCAAGGCCTTTCCAACAGACCAGTATTCGTATCTACGACGGGCTGATTGGCGAGCGGGAAGCCTTGGACCAAACCGACCATTTACGTCTCCATCAAAGGTGGGCCGGCGCTTCACAGCGCTGGCGGGTGATCAGGCCTCCAGGTCGAGGGCAAATCCAAAGTCATGCAGATCGGGAAGGACCTTTTGAACCTTTAGGCCGATGTCGTGACGATAAATCGCGTCAGGAAACTTGATCTGATCGATGACACCATAGACCTTTTCCCGTGCCTGCTCGACGGTCTTGCCGAGGCTGGTGGCAACCAGAACGTAATCGTTGGCGGTCTTCACGATCGGCTTCTCGACGATTTTCCCGACTTCCCACACAGGCCCCCTCTCCATCAAGGCCGAAACCAGATGAATGTCATCTTCACTGACGTCATCGAGGCCGCCGATGGGATTGACCCTAACGTCCTGATCATAGGGAAACGGGGGCTGTGCCATGAGGACGCCGATAGCGGCATCGCGCGACACCTTGAGCGTATCCTCGCCATCAAGGAGGTCGCGCATCCATTGCGCCGGGTCGCCCTTGTGGGAGGCGGTCTGAATATAGAAAGCGGGGTAACCCAGCCTGGCCGTAAACTCGAAAGGCCAGATGCGCCCTTTGGTGTCGACGCCGGCGCCGATTGCGAAATCGCCCCGGTGACCAAGGACGCGAAGAATCGGCTCCATCGGAAGAAGGGTTTCCGCGGCAAGTTTGTCAGTCTTGCAGTATTGCGTTACCGAGCCCATCTCGCCCGTATTGGGTCCGACCTCGTAGTCCATCAGCTTTTTATGCTCAAAGCAGATCTGCCACTTTTCCGGCAGGAACCCATCAGGGCCGAACCAGCCTGAGACGCCGACCTCGGCCAACATTTCTATCTTCTCCTGCAGCATACAGGGGCCTTTCAGCTTCATACCCGCGTTGATCTTGCTCTGAATCCATCCGGCAAGCTCGCCCGGGTCGTGCGGGACAAAGGAAAGAGACTTATCCTCTTCATCCCCCATGGTTTTGAAAACGAAGGGGTCTTGAGCCTTCCAGGCAAATTTGAGGGCTTCTTCCAGGCTCGCAAAGGTATGGTATGGCGGGACATCGATACCGACCGCCTGCATCGCTTCCATACCGACCGACCGCTTGATCTCTAGTTCGGCCGACCGCGGCGTCGGCCCGAAAATCTTGTAGCCAAATTCCCAATAACGATCGATTTCGCGGATATATTTTCCATTATGGGTGCAGATGATCAGGCCGTCTTTGGCCCACTTCATATGTGGCCGCCAATCATCCACCATCTGAATTCTCTTGAACCCTTCGCCGTCTCTGGACGGCTTTTTGGCATAGAGGAACCAGCGCACATCGTGCCCTGCAGCAGCGCAGCGCAAAGCGAAATCGAGGCCGACTCGATCTTGGTCGATAATCAGGACCCTCAATCGATTCTCCCGTAGTCGGTATGGCCGAGGAAATTGGCCATTAGGTGCTCAATGAGCATGGCGTGGCGGTGCTGGGACCGATACGGCGCGTCCGGGTGATCGCCGGGTTCGCCATCGCCCTGGAAGGCCATGTCGAAGTCGTCGACCGCCTGCTGAGTCACGCCATCCTTGAGGCAAAGGTGGGCCTCAACCAGTTCGTGCAGTGCGATCAGGAAATTCTCAGTGGAAAAAATTGAGCCTTTGACGTTTGGCATAATTTTTTGCGCGACAACCTGAATATAGAGGTTTCCTGCATCGTCATAGGACCAGTCGCCAGTCTGACCGGAAATTCTTGCCTTGTCCGCGTCAATGGTTTCAATAATGATGCGGGGATGACTCATTGCCGTTGGCCTTTTCTGATTGTCACGGTGTTGGACATTCTGGCGCTGTTATTGATTTGGTATTGCCGCAGGAGGTCCCATAGCGGGCATCGGTTGCCCTTGCTGCATACCGGGACCACTCAACATCGGGTTGCCCTGCCCGCCCCTGGTGAGGTTCGCCAGGGCATTGGCAGTGACGGCGTTCGGCAACATAGTATTGGGCTTGACCGCCAGACCGGCAAGGCGGTTTTGTATCCTGTCGGACAAGAGGGCGCCGCGGGCGAGTGGCTGCGCGAGCGGCGCGAGCGAGGCTAGGGCGATGGCCGGATGACCGCTTGCGATCGATGCCGCACCAGCCCCCAACATCAAGCGCCAATCGTTGACGCTCATCTTTTCGTTGCCGCCAACCTTGGCTGCGTTTTGCATCGATCGCGGAAACGCCTTGCCCATATCGGCAATCACCTTGAGCCCACCGCTTAGAGGGCGTTTTTCCGACATCGCGCCGAGTTTCCTGGCGTCGATATTGCCCAGAGGGTCGGTTGCATCTTGCACATCATGCGTCTGGGCGATGGTTTTGCGCGCCTCACGGTATGCGTCAACCGTCTTGGTATCGCCCGCTTCAGTCAGGCGATCCTCGATCAATTCTTCCAAAGCGTTCGCCGCGTCACGCTTGGCAAGCCCTAGCCGCAATTTCTTGGGGTCATCCATGCTTCTTAAAAGCGTACTGGCGTCTTTGCGAAGATCCCGGATTGCGGCAACGCCGGCCTTGGGGGAAAATTCGGGCCTCAGAAGCATCTTCTTGAGCTCGGCCACATCGGGCTTTTCGGCCAAATCGGGGAAGTCGCGGCGAAATTCATCGCTCACCTGATCAAGGTCATTGATCTTTTTCATGAAATCAGCCCCTGCCTTGCCCTTGGTCCCGTCAACCATCCCGCCCGGAAGTTTGGAAGCGGAATTTTCCATATCCCGGTATGAATCAGCGGCGCGCTTCATCACTCCTTCAATGGTCGCATCATCAAGCGGCTGAGACTGCGGAACGCCGATCGTGTCTTTTGCAATTCGGTTGCTGATGGCCTGATTCTGGACGGACGCCGCCTGTTCCGTTTTGATCTTGCCGCCGATCATCGCGAGAGTGTTTGGCACCACGCCAGGATCGGCGCCGGCCAAAGCGGCTTCAGCAGGGTGCAGCGCATAACCTTCAGAGCGCCCAGCAGCCCACACCGGGTTGATTTTCGCCGCCTGAGCTGCGGCAGAGGGACCTGCTACCCCATACCCCTTCCCCGGCATCCCCATACTGAGAATGCCGCCGGCTTCCTCGGGCGACATCTTCTGACCAGTCGGCGAGGCCAGCACGTTCATCACATTGGATACCGCCCGGCCACCTGTCGCGTTGATCAGACCCGATACCGGCGACATCACCAGAGCGAAGGCATCGACTGGCAGTTTTCCGGTCGCTACCATGCGGCTGAAATCCTGCTTGGCGCTGTCCCAAAAGTCCTTGGGCGGCGTCTTGCCGGGTAGAGCTTTCTCAAAATCAGCCTTGAGGGTTTCCCATGCGTCCGCTGCAGGCTTGGTCACGTCCTTGACAAAACCACCTACAACCTTGGGCACTTGGTTGCCGATGAACTGCGTGGCGGACAGGCGTTCGGACGCATCCTCAAGCGGCTTCGCTGTGCTGATATCGAACGAGAAGCCGGGCTTTCTGGGTTCAACGCCAAGCGCCTGATTGAGGTTTTCCGAATGAAGGTTGTCGGGCACATCAAGGCCGGCGTCCTTGGCCACCTTGCCGGCCTCCTTTCTGTTCAGGAACTTGCCATTCCGGTCAACAAAACCGCGCTGTCCGCTGGCATCGATATCGTCGTGGTGGTCGCCTAGATCACCCGAAATGATCTTTCCGTCTTTTGCCTTAATTGCGGGAACTAAAAGAGGCGCGCTTTCGTCGGGCTTTGCGGTGGAAGGATCAAATGGCATCAGTTTACCTCAACAAATTTCGAGCCGTCCCATTTGGCGCGATTGCCCTTGCCATCCACATAGACTTTGTTGATAACAAAATTGCTTTGGGTGGGTGATTCTTTCTCCTTGACGCCCGGCAATTCCGGCGACTTTGTGGCTTCATACGCGGCTTTTTTGGCCACGTTGGCCTCATTCTCAAACACCTTCAATTGCGCATCGAAAGCTTCTGGTCCATCGGAGGAGAGCAAAAGCCGGCGATTTTCGGCGCGCTTGTCAACATCTGTTCCGCCGCGTGCCGCCAATGCGTCATAAGCGTTGAGCGTGCTGGTGATGTAGCCCTTGAGGGTTTTCAGTTTGGGGTCGGAAATCTTGTTGTCTCCCATCTGGACGAGCTTGTTCAAGTCCGTCCATTCGCCCCTGGGTACAGCAGCCGCGGCCTTGCGGACAAGCGGGATATTTTCGTCGAGCTCGTTGGCGAAAACCTGAACCTTTCCGGCGATTCCTGCGGCGGTCGTCGTTTCCTTTTTCTGCGCGCCGAACTCGATCTCACCCTTTTTGATCATATCGGCGATCTGGTCGGGGGTCTTGTCGGGATTGCGCGCAAGAATTCCGCTGTACAAGGCTGCCTGCTGTTCCTTCGACCGAAAACCGGTGGGAAGCGACACGCCCTTCTCGGCGAGCGCCGCCATCATCTCGCCCATCTTGGGCGTGAACGAAGCGCCCCCCCCTTCCTTGAGGGTAGCGGCTAAAGTGGCGGCACTTTGAGACTCGATAGCCCTATCGTGCTTTTCACGTTCGGACAATTCCCGCTCTTGCCGATTCTCGGATGCTGTATCCTTTTGGCTCTTGGCATAGGCATTGTTCGCCATGGCAAAAATGCGAGCAGTGGCAGGATCAAATGGTGCCGCAAGACCCTGCTTAATGTCGTCATCTGACAGCAACCCGCCGCTGTTCTTGATCGCATCGTTTTTCGCGGCCTGGGCAGCGGCGCGGGCGTCGTCCTCGCTGCGGTTAGCCTTCTTGGCTTCTTGATAGGTGTCATAAGCTATGCCGTAGGCTTTGGTCTTGAAATCAAACACAGCAGCAGCGGCGTCGTTTTCTTGCGCTTTGAGCTTGGCCGCAGCTACTTTTTGTTCAAGGTTTTGGTCCTTGATTTTCATCCCGGTCCCCGGATCAATCGCCATTGCCGACTGAATGGCCTGGGGAGTAAATGACCCGTCGGCAGCGAAAGAATTGGGATTTGACATCAACTGAGCCAACGAGTTTTGCCGCTGCAATGCAACGCGCTTGCCTTGTATATCTTGCGCCATGTCAGCAAGCGTGAGCATCTTCCCCAAGTCCGGCCCAGCGGTCGCGGAGGGATTGATCGACAGGGGGATCGATGCGTCAACCGCCATAATTCACCTAATACTGAATGTTAAAGACAGGACTGTCCGACCCGTAGTTGATCGGGCCGAGATTTAGGCCAGACGTTCCAGCCTGGGAACCGCCAAAAAGATAGGCGTATTGTGGATTTGTTAACAGACTGGCCAAACTGTTCAACCCACCAGTCGCGGCGTTGCCCGCGCCAACAATCCCGGCTGCGTTGGCATTGCCGGCACCGATGATGTTGTTGTTGACCTGGGCGGCCGTCTGGCTGCTGAGAGAGCCCAAATTCGCCGCGGCATTCTGTCCGGAGCCAGCCAATGTCTGCAGGCGATTGAACGACGTATTGGCATTTGCCTGAGCGCTGTTATAGGCGTTGCCGTAATTGGCCGCGTAGTTGTTGTAGGCCTGCTGAAAGTCCTGGTTGGCCAAGCCCTGGCCATAGGTCTGCAATGCCTTCAGCGTATTTCCGGACTGGATGCCTCCCTGGGCCGATGCGGCGTTGCTGATCGCGCCCAGGCCTTGGGAAAGCTGCCACTGATAACCGGGGGACTGCTGATACTGTGCCGCGCCGTAGCTTTGCGGCCCGGCAATTCCGTTGATCGTTGATCCATAGGTCGGCAGGGACAGCGGGGAATTGGCGGCTGTAATACCCGTTGGTGGCGTTGTCGTCGTGGTGGTGTTGGCGGCATTCCAACTGGCAATTTTTGAAGCGTCGGTGGTGCCTTCGGGCGAACCGCTGATGTTGGCGGCAATCTTTGATAAGGGAACGCCGCTGTTGGCCTGCTGCACCCAATAAGCCAATCCCGATGGATCGGGAGGGCGGCCAAGCAGATTTTGATACATCTGCGTGATAGCCGTGGTCGGATCGCCGGAATAAGTTGCAGAGGTATTTGGCACGAATGACCCGCTGGTGGGGCCATAGCCGCTTGATGTAACCCACGGCGAAATGGGTGTAGCGTTTGGATTGACGGTGGTTGTAGAAGTGGGCAGCAGGCCAAGATCGTTTTGCAAAATCGTCAGCGCATTGGTTCCCGCCGTCATGTACGGCGCGAGATTATTCTGCGTCGTGTTGAACATGGAAAGCTGCGCGTTGGTCGCGTTGTTCGCAGCGTCGGCCTGTGTTCCTGCGGCCGAATTTGATGCCACTCCACCAATGAGAGCACTGCCGAGAATTGAGCCGCCTATAAGCCACGCTGCCATGATTTTACATTTTCCCAATTGCGTTAATTGCGTTGACGACATCTTGACCAAACAGCTTAGGAAAATCTTTTTCTCTGGCCGAGAAATCGCGGGCGTAAGACCAAAAATCCACTTGAATATTTTGGTCCTGCATTTTGTCAATTAGATCGATATCGACTAGTAATCCGGGCATCAAATGGCGAAGGCAAGCGGCGACAATATCGCTGTTTTTTAGATCGTTGTAGGAAACTACCGCAACCAAAGGATGACACCAAAACGGCGCGATACGATCTCTCAATATTTTCAAAATATTGCTATGAATCGCAACACCTAGGGCCGATGAAGATATCTGAACTTCATGCAACGGTCGGTCAATAATGAGAGTGCGTGGTTTAGCAACATCAAGAATTTCACCCAAATGAAAACCCATTGTACTATCGGACACCCCGATAAACTCCTTTCCCGGACTCCGCCAGAGATCATACACATCGCGCCATGTCTCCATGTGGCGGATCGGTTCATGCTCGCAAGACGACCTGGCCGTCACACAGACTGCCGCCATCCAAGCCGTCCGCGAACGGGGAAGGCCAGTGATGAGGAATGGCTTGCTCATGGGGTTATGTCGGCGCCCATCAAGGCGACCGCATAGTTGGTGGTACTGGTCAAGGTGCTTGTCAGCATGAAAATTCTGTCCAAGCCGTTCTGCAGACTGGTGGCGCCCAGCGAGTTGAATTTCACCGGAAGGGACGTCTGACCGGCGGAGCCGACCGAGACTGTGATCGACGGGCTGAAAGTGTGGCCGCCATCATCGGACCAGGAGAGCGACACGGTCGGCGATCCCACTGTCCCGACACCGGTCTCCATGTCGATCTGCAGCGCCTCGAAGGGCCGCGGCTGGATCGACGGTTCTTTCACCGCCCTGAAGCTGCGCAGCCAGGAGCGCGCCGTTCCGTTGTCCGTCGCGTTGGTGGCATCGTAGAAGTAGAGCTTGTTGGTCGAATTGTCGCAGGCGACATTGATCGCGGAATATCCGGCCGACTCTCGGTTCCAGAAGATGCAGTCATAGCCGGGGTGTGCGGTAAAACTGCCCGGCGAGCCCGATGCGCGCTGGTGCCAGATCGGATAGCCGGCCGCCTTAGTCGCGGTCAGGTCGAGGCAGAAGGTCGCGCCGGCGCCGGAATTGGCGTTCGGCAGCTGCAGCACATAGTATTCGTGCCCGCTGTCTTCGTAGGTATAGGCTTTAGCCGATCGCAGCAGGCCTGCGGCATTGATGGCGACCTCGATGTCGTGCGTCGAGACGCGCTGCGGCTGGTAGCCGCTGGCCAACATCACGCTTGCAAATCCCTGATTGTTCGCCGTCACCCAGATCAGTGAATCGCCGACCTTGGCCACCGAAAAGGGGGCGGCGCATCCATACTCGATGAAGACGCCTTCCAGCCTGGTGAAGGAAAAGCCTTCGAGGCCGGAATTGATCCAGACTTCGATGCAATCGGTCTTGAAAATCCATTCCTCGCGCTGCTTCTCGATAATTGCCTGGGTGTAGGTCGGCGTCGAATCGGCGGCCGAAAAATTGAGCGCGTCCCAGGTCGACAGGTCCAGAAGGTTAGATTGCCAGATCTGGTTCGTGTTGATGGTGATCAGCAGGCCGAACCCATCCTGATAGGAGAGATTGAAGGGAAAGTCGCTGAACGGAAATTGCACCTGGGACACGGTGTTGCCCAGATTAGTGGTCGACATGACCGCTGTAGCCGCAGCGGAGACCCCGGTGGAATCAGTGATGACCACGGTCGGGGCCGAGTTGTAGGCGCCCCCGGCAGTGACGTTGATGGCCGATATTTCGTAGCTGATCGTCGCCGTCGTGGAAGGTGCGCTGAATTGACCCCCGCCGGTAAAGCCGACCGTCGGCGCGCTCGTGTAGTTCAACCCGCCGCTGGTGACCGTGATGACCGAGATAGGGAAACTCAAGACGGCCTGGCCGCCGGCGCCGCTCCCTGTGGCGTTCGTCACCACGACCGTCGGCGCCGTGGTGTATCCGCTGCCGACGGCGGTGACATTGAAGGCGGTCACAACGCCGCCTGATACCGTCGCGGTCGCCGTGGCGCCGCTGCCCCCGCCGCCGACCAGGGCCACTGTGACGGTGCCGCTATAGCTGCTGCCGCCAGAGGTGACGGCGATCGATGTCACCGAGCCTAATGAAGGATCGAGGGTAGCCGCGGCCGCGGCACCAGTACCGGCGCCCCCGGTGAATGTGACGTTCGGCGTCGAGGCGAATAGTCCGCCGGATGCAACGGTAACTGCAGAGACGCTGCCCAGCAATGTAGCCGTAGCCGTCGCCCCCCCTGCCCCGCCGCCTCCCGTGAAGCTGATCGTCGGGGCAGTATAGCCGGCCCCGCCTTCATTTACCGTGATCGATTGGATCTCGAAGGTCGGACCATAGAGATAGGCGTTAAGGCCATCCGAGACCATCAACTGGTTGCCGTTGTTGATCATGCCGAAGGCCCCCGTGCCGGCGCCGCCTACCGCGCCCAGGCTCGTCACCGTGAGGCTTGGGCTGACCGAATAGAGCGTTCCGTTCGAGACGACATAGAGCGTCCCATTCATGATGTCGAGGCCGTATATCGGCCCTGCACCCACGGTTGCGAGCTGCGTCAATCCAGGCGTCATGTAGAAGCTGGCCGGCTGCTTTCCCTCGTGGCTGTCGCTGAATTCCAGAAACAGGTTCACCAACTGGCTGTCGGCCGCATTTGTCGACCGGCCGACACCGTACCCGCCGAGGAAGGGACATTTCGTCATCGGTTATAGGAGTTGGTGTAAATATTCCAGGCGCCGCGCGCCTTGGCGACGATCTCGGGATCGTAAGCGGCGACGGTCGGACGGATATTGGTGCGCTTCACATTCGCTTTCGACTTCGAGGCAGCCTGGATCAGCGCCGGCGTCACCTGAGCGGTGGGGAAGTACGGCGCAAGCTCGATCGCCAAATTGTCGCGGATGGCCTTTTCATATCCGGGCGGCAAACTGAGCGACGTCGACAAGCTGGAAAGATCGCCCAGCTGCAGGTAGCTGTCCCAGAAGATCGGGAACGACTCATAAGGCTCGGGATAGATATTGATGATCCCGAGCGGAAATTGAGGGTCATAGAAGAGAGTGCTGGGCAGGTCCGAATTGGTGTTCGGCTGGGTAATCAGGTTCCATTGATCCTGCGTGACGACATCGAGCGGATATTTGTCGCCGTTCTGGTCGAGCAGGTATGCGCGGCCCGGCCCGTCGAGGATGCGCAGCGGGCGCGTCATATTGAAGGCGCCGCCCGGTCCGATCGTATAGGACGAGACGCCCGGCTGGATCGTGCCGGTCTGCTCCAGGATGGCATAGCAGGTCAGGTTCTCGTTCGACCAGCTGTCGAGCATCGAGTTCAGTTCAGAGAACCCTCGGGCGATATCGGGGTTGCTGGCCTGCTCGCCCGGCGCATAAACCTGGATGCGCTCGAGCGCGCCTTGAATGAGGTCACGGGCGGTCGGCATCATTCACCCTTCGCCGGCGGGGCCGGCTGGCGGCCGGTGGTGATCATGCGGCGGTTGAGCATCGCCCGGCTGACGATGTTGCCATAGCGGAGGAAGTCTTTACCCTCGGCGGCGTCCGCCATGAGGCGCGGACTGGGCTGGCGGGTGCCGGCATAGGACGGCATGAGCGATAGCGCCAAGTTGGACTGCAGCGCATTCTGGACGCCCTGGGCGAGCAGATAGGACGTGCTGGCAAGGTCCGCGAAGGAATTGAGGACCTGCATCGCGTTGAAACTCACAGTGCCTGCCGCGTTCGGCGTCGGCGCCAGGTTGAGCACCCCCAGCGGATATTGCGGGTCGTAGTATAGCGTGTCGGGCGTTCCCACGCCGGGATTGATGCTTTGGATCATCTCCCACTCGATCGCCGGCACCACATTGACCGGGCTCGTCGTGGCGCTGATGGTGACCGACGCCTCGGACGGGCCCATCTCGATGGCATTGGGGCGGGGCGCCACCAAAGACGGGCTTCCGTTCGGCCCGATGGTATAGCTGGACTTCCCGTTGGAAATCGTGAGCGTCCGCGCGATCAATTGTTGGCAGAACAGGTTCTCTTCCTGCCATTCGTCGATGATCGTGTTGAGCTGGCTCAATCCATAGTTGGCGTCGGTCGACGTCAGCGTCTGGACCGGGGAATACACCCCGATCAAGACAAAGGCATTGACGATCAGATCCTGCGCGTGGACGCTCATTTATCAGGCGGCGGCCTGGTCGAGTGCGGCGCGGATCTTCTCGATCGACCAACGGCCGTCGACCTTGATCCCGCGTGCCTCGGCCTCGGTGAGGAGGTCGGCCTTTTCAGCCTGCCGCTCGGTGGTCAAACTCGGCGGCTGGCACTTTGTGGAAGGTGTATTCTTGGTTTCATTGAATAGCTCCGGTTCGGGTTCTTCCGCTTTCTCGACACGGCGCCAAGTGGTGCCATGTGGGCGGTCCTTCACCTCGATGCCGCCTTCGGCCAGCATGTTTTCGATGCGTTCGACGCCAGCGTCGTCGCCGATCTCGCTGAGGTGGCGGCGTTCGCCGATCAGGTAATTGATCTTGGCATCGGTCAGGTCGCCGTGGCCGAGGAGTTCCAATTCCTCCTTGGCACTGTTGACGAGCTTGTCGCCAACCCATTTCGGGTATTCCTTGACGCCTGCAGAATTCAGAGACGGGTCATTGACCAGGACGCCGTTTTCCCAGCGCGGGTAGCCGTTCACGGTTCGGCCCGGAACGTAAGGGACCGACCTGGACCGCTGAAAAGAATCCGGGTCTGGCAGTTTGGACATGTGATAGCCCTTCGCGTTCCAAGCGGATTCCTCTTCGGCATTGTTGACGATAACAGGGGGGAATTTTTCCGGGGTGCCTTTGACGGTGAAAGTCTCGATCGCCTTGCCTTCCTCGCGGGGCTTGGCATGGATTTCGTCCGGAGTGCCGGCTACATGGTCGGGGTGCACCAGCATTTTCGGGTAGTCGAAGAACCCTTCAACCTTGGTCGGCGTCTCACCCTTGGCGAGATAGCCCAGGCTGCGATGATATTCCTCGTCTCGCTGGTTCGAGACGGTCACCGGCGGATTGCGAGACGGGCGGCCCTCGCTCACCATCGTGCCGGA
>Ga0302319_10014414_pt1 | contig 14750 bp, 12 predicted proteins | sample Bog_T0_2_FD_203319 | JGI IMG/M metagenome (GOLD analysis project Ga0302319, IMG submission 203319) | Peat permafrost microbial communities from Stordalen Mire near Abisko, Sweden - Bog_T0_2 | ecosystem: Environmental > Terrestrial > Soil > Wetlands > Peat | place: Sweden: Abisko, Stordalen Mire... | reverse complement strand
CGCGGACTGAGCCCAGCCGCGCGGCTCGGGCGGGGGCACAGCGCTGCGATCCAGGTAAAACGTGGCGCAATGCTCCCAGACGCGCGCCACGGCCTCCGCCGGCACGAGGGATGCGCCGCTGGTGTATGGGGTCAAAATCCGTACTCCGAAGACATTCCTGCTGGAAACGGGTCTCATCGAAGAATCGCCGGCCATCCCAAGAGTTCCGCCGCCCTCAGGTAAGAGTTGACTGCAAGATCATCGCATGGCGTCAGCACGCCGCTTGGGCGACAGACGCCCAGGTCGAGCAGGACTTGCTCCTGACCCACGCCATGGCGGCTATGCCATTGGCTCTGCTGGTCAGAAAACTCGTCCCACTGCGAGCGCGGCGGTGGTCGAGTTGACTTCCGCAAAGCAGTAATTCAGTATTTCTGCATGAACACGGCCATCGCCATCTCTTCCCGCGGAACCCTCACCTTGCCCATCGAGCTTCGACGCAAGCTGGGGCTGGATAAGAGCCATTCCATCCTTCTCGCGGAGGAGAGGCCTGGTGGCATTTTCCTGCATCCTGCCGTCACCGTGCCGATTCGGGACATTCCCGCGGCAACCATCAAGAAGTGGGTTAAGGACGATGAGGACGACGCTGCCAGCGTGAAGTTCGTCAAGAGGTGATCGTCTTTCTCGACACCTCGATGCTGTTGGCGGCCTGCTGGTCGACCAAAGGCTTGTCCCATGCCTTGATCGAATGTGGGCGGAAAGAAAGCTGGCATCTGATCACTGCGGAATATTGCGTTGCCGAAGTCGAAAAGAACGCGAGCAAGTACCCGGATGGCCTAAGCCGTTGGCGGCGAGCGATCCTTCCGCGCTTGGAGATCGTCGGTTCGATTTACGTCATTGATCGGCCTATTGTCTTCGAGACGACCAAAGACAGGCCTGTGCTGCTATCTGCCATCGGCGCGAATGCCGACTATCTCATCACCTCGGACAAAGCTGACTTTAGCCATGTTCTTGGTACGGTCGTATATGGCGTCAACATCCGGACACCCAAGACGTTTCTGCTGGAAATGGGTCTCGTGGAATGAGAGCCGTAGGTCATCTCAGATGGCCCGCGCTCGGTTCACAAAATAGTTCACAGTTTTTGCTTTAAGACTGAAATCGCCGGCTTTTCGCCCCGATGCGATTTACCTCCGCTTTTCTGCTTGCGACCCCGACTTCCCGCGGCGACTCTCACCCTTCAGCGAATTAGTCGGGGCGTAGCTTAGCCTGGTAGAGCGCTACGTTCGGGACGTAGAGGTCGTCAGTTCGAATCTGACCGCCCCGACCACTTCGCCGGGGAAGTCCTGCATGGTCAGATTATCGTGACATGCACGCTGCTCTCGATGATGCCATGCACCATGGCGTAGCGAGTGAGGCCCGCCGTGCCGCTGATGTTGAGCTTTTGCATCAAATGCTGCCGGTATTTTTCCACGGTCTTCATGCTGATTCCCAGGGTATCGGCGACCTGCTTGTTGGAGTTCCCTTCCGCCACAAGTTGCAGCACCTCGGCTTCGCGGGGCGTGAGCCGGCCGCCGCGGGCATTGGGCAGACCGTGGCGCTGGCGCGCCTGGCTGCTGACTGCCGCCATGCGTTTGGCAATGGTCGGACTGAAAAAGGGTCTCCCGTTGGCCACCTCGCTGATCGCATGGATGAGGATTGCCGCGGAGGTCTGCTTCTCCAGAAACCCCACCGCCCCGGCGGCGGTCATGCGCTCGACATACACATTGTCGCTGTGCGCGGAGAGCACCAGCACCTTGGCCACGGGATTGCCCGCGATGATCTGCCGGGTCGCCTCCAGGCCGTTGAGCACCGGCATGGCAATGTCCATGAGGATCACGTCGGGGTTGAGGGAGTCGGCCAATTCCACCGCCTCGCGGCCATTTTTGGCCTGCCCGATCACCAAGTAATGGCCTTCCGATTCCAACAATCGGGACAGGCTCTGACGCATGACCACGTGATCATCGGCCAGGAGCACGGTGGCCTTTCCCGGGGCGGTCACTTGGCACCTCCCGCGCCCGAGGGTATTTCCACCCGCACCGACGTGCCCAGGCCGGGGGCTGACTCAAGGGCGAGCGAGCCGCCGACCATCTCCACCCGTTCCCTCATGCCGAGCAGGCTGATCCGCCGGGGGATCCGGGACGAAAGCGCCTTCAGCGCGGAGAACGACTTTCCATCGTCATTCACTTCCATGCGGACTGCCCCGGGGAGTTCGCTGATGATCATATTGACCCGGCTCGCCTGCGCGAGGCGAACGACATTGGTCAGCGCCTCCTGCGCCACGCGGAAAAGCACCGTGCGCTGGTTGCTCGCCAGTTTTTCCACCCCGCCAAAGGCGGTCAGGCGGATGATGAGCCGCTTTCGCGCCGCCAGACCTTCCATATAAACTCGGAGCGCCGGAATGAGCCCAAGGTCATCCAAAAGGGCGGGGCGCAATTCACGGGCATAGCGATGAACGGTGCCCACCGCTTTCTCCACGAGCCGTCGCGCGTAGCTTATCCTCCCCTTCAACGCCGCGCCGCCCGCGGACGGCGTCCGGCCCAAAGCGGTCAGCTCAACATTGATCGCCATCAGTATTTGGACGACCTTGTCGTGCAACTCACCACTGATCTTCCGCCGTTCATCCTCTTGCGCGGTGAGAATCTGTCGCGCCAGCTTGCGAAGCTGTTTCTGCATGAGCTGGGACTGCTTGAATAGCCGGTGGTTGTGCACCAGGGTTCGCTTCATCGTTTCCTGCCCGGCCTTGCGCCTTTTGACTTCGCGGGCGAGCCGGCGATTGCCCGCGGCCAAGGCGGCCCGATTCAGGCGGAGGGTGGCGGCGCGTTGCCGCACCTGTTGCAATGACGCGTGGGCGGCGCGATGCGATCTGGCGAAGGGCAGGAGCGCCTCATTGAGGAATTTGCCCGCCCGACCGATCAGAGCCCTGGGCGCATGGACAAAGTCGGGTGACTGGGCGAGGACGCCCAGCGACCGCTCATGCAGACTGGCCAGATCCCTGGCATTGAGACCCAGCGCCAGAAAGTCGCGCCCCAACGCTCGCGCCGCCGCGGCGCCCGTCGGTCGCCGACGGCCGACGCATCCACGCAAAGCGGCCAAGTATCGCCTGTAGGGTTCCAGGCTTTTCGCCTTCAAGGTCATTTATTACCGGTGCGGAAGCGCCTTGCCGCCGGGCAAGTCTCCGGCCGGCAAAGATGATACCTGATCGGTTTCGCCATTACGATGGGGTGAAACCCGCCTGCCCCACCCCCCCGCCCGCTCGATGGGCGATAGGACCACGGGTCAGCCCGCGGACCTGGATGCCCAGCGGACCGGTGGGAGGCGAACCCGCCGCAATCTTACTTCCGACGACGGAATACGAAGATCTGCCCCGGCACACGGGCGGTGGCCTCCCAGCGGAGGGTAGTCGACAGGCAGGCCTGCTCCTCGAAAGCGGTCCCGGCCAGGCCGCGGACATAGGCCACGGAATGGGCAAAGCGGCCGGAGGGCCGCAGCTGGTAGTTTCCTTCGGGAGCAAACTCCGTGCTGAATGCGAGGAGGCCACCCGGGCGGAGGGCTCGGGCGGCCGCGGCAAAGAACGGAGCCAGATTGCCGAAATAGATCATGACGTCCGCCGCGACCACCAGGTCGAAGCGTCCCTCACCGCGGTCCAGAAAAGCCATGAGGTCCGCACAGACGAGCTCGTCGTAGATGTCCCGCTTCGCCGCCTGAATCAGCATTTTCGGTGAGAGATCCACCCCCACCAGGGTCCGGACCAGCGGCACGAGCCGCGCAGCGCACAGGCCGGTTCCGCAGCCCGCGTCAAGCGCATCGTAGCGGCGGCCGGGCGGCGTGGCCGCCTGCACGGCCGCGCAGAGTTTCTCGGGAAGATCGTAACCGAGCATGCCCACGAGTTGGGCGTCGAAGCCCTCGGCAAAGGCATCGAAGTGCTCCGCGATGAAGCTGGGCGGCGAGCGGTCCACGCCCGAGGTGCCGTGCACGGCCTCCAGGAGATACTTCATCGACGGACTGTCCGGCCAGAGTTCCAGGTGTTTCCGTCCCAGGCGGGACGCCGCCTCCACATGCCCGAAACCGGCCAGGGTGTTGAACGTGCGGTAGGACAGCTCGACCAAATCGTGCTCAGTCGGGACTCGGGCCAACGCAGATTCCCGGTAAGCCGCGAGCGCCGGTTCGATTGGCCGACCCTCGAAGACCTCGCGCAGGAAGCAGGCCTGGCGAAGCAAGTCCCTGAAGCGCGGATTGTCGCCGTCCAGGCGGACGGATTCCCCGTAGGCATGGCAGGATTCGGCCATCCGGCTGCGCTGCTGCAGGAGCTTGCCCAGGTTGGCCCAGAGCGGAGCGCTCGCCCCACCCCGCTGGATGCAGGTTTGGAAACAGTCGATTGCCTCCTGGTAGTGCCGGATGCCCTCATTGAGCAACCCGAGGCATTGCCAGGCGATGGCCGAATTCGGGTCCAGATCCAAAACTTTCATGTACGCGGCTTCTGCCGCTTCGACCAGGCCACGTTTCGCCCGGAGCATGCCCAACACCAGCCAGGTGTCGGGCTTTTGTGATGCCAGGGTGAGGGATCGCTCGATCGCCACGATGGCTTCCGGCAGCGCGTTCGTGCGGTCGAGCAGCACCCCGTAGTTGATCCAGCAATCGGGATCGTTCGGCGCCACGAGCGTGGCCAGCCGAAAACCCTCCACCGCCTCATCCAGGCGGTTTTCCTGGAGCAACCGCCTGCCGTGGCGATTCAGCGCCCGCGCCACCGGGATTCCCGCGTCCAGCATGGCGCGGAACCTCGGCTCGGTCACCGCCCAGGCGGCGACGGCCTCGCCAGCGGTCGGGTATTCGGCAGGGAGAACGGGGCGGTCGATCGCAGGCGTTTTCATGGTGGGAAGAGGGGCTCGGGCCCGGTTTAGAGCTAGCGCCGTTCCGCATTTCCCGCCGCTATTGTAAGAATTTAGTAACAAATATCTTGCACTAGATAAAATCATCCGGATCAAAGGCGGGACAAACCGCACTCATCGCGCCGGCAAATAATGCCCGTGACCCAGGCACCCTCCTCTCACTGAACCTATGGACTACGACGTGATCATCGTCGGCGGCGGACACAATGGGCTGGTGAGCGCGTTCTATCTCGCCCGGGCCGGGCGGCGGGTGCTGGTGCTCGAAGCCAGACAATTGGTCGGGGGGTGCTGTGTCACCGAGGAGCTGATTCCGGGCTATCATTTCTCCACCTGCGCCAATGTCCTCTGGGGGTTGCGGCCGAAGATCATCCGCGACCTCGCGCTCGACACGCGCGGGCTGAAGATCGACGCCCGGCGGTTTCTCCGGCTCATGCCCGATGGGCGCTACCTCTTCACCGACCGCTTCTCGGCCGGGGTCGCCCTGGGGGAAAGCGGTGCCGCGCTGGCCAGGGAAATCTCCAAGTTTTCCGCGGCCGACGCCGCCGCCTTTCCGCGATGGCAGGATTTCCTGGTGCGGCTGACGCGCATCTTCGGCCCCTGCCTGATGACCAACCCACCCACCCTCGGCGAGCTCCAGGCGCGCTGCGCCGATGCGGAAGACCGCCGGGCGCTGGAAACCGTCCTGACCCGCCCACTTACCGAGATCGCCGACAGCTTTTTCGAGTCCGACCTCATGCGCGACGCCTCGTCGGGCGCCGACATCGGCGATGGCACCGCGCCGGGCACCGGCCTGCTGTTCGCGCTGGTGACCGCCATGGGAGCCCACACCGAGACCGGCGCGCCCGTGCTGAACGGTTTCGTGCGCGGGGGCATGGGTCGCATCACCGCGCTCATGGCGGAGGCCGCCGTCGAGCAGGGCGTCGAGATCCGCACCGGCGTCACCGTGCGGCGCATCCTGGTCGAGCAGGGGCGCACGGGCGGAGTCGAGCTCGCGTCGGGCGAAACGCTGCGGGCCCGGGTGGTCGTGTCCAACGTCGATCCCAAGCGGACGTTCCTCGGCCTGATCGCCGCGTCCGATCTTGCACCGGGATTTCGGGCCCGGGTCGCCGGGCTCCAGACCCACGCGGCGGCGGGCCTTAAGTTTCACGGGGCGCTGGCGGAGATGCCGGAGTATCGCATCGCGCCCGGGTTGACCGCGGAGCAGCTGCGAGACGCGACTCTGATCATCGCCCCCAACCGCGCCTACCGGCAGGCCGCCTGGAATGCCGCGGTGCGCGGGGAGCTGCCCGCCGAGCCGGTCCTGGCCGCCTTTATGCCCAGCGTGTACGATCCCACCCTGGCACCCCCGGGACGGTACACCTGGTCCGCCTATCTGACCTGGGCGCCCGTCCGGCCCAGACGCGGCACGTGGTCGCAGCTCCGGGAGGAAATGGCCGAAAACGTCATCCGCCTGATGGAGCGCCACGCCCCGAATTTTCGCCGGGCGCTGACCGATTACGTGCTGCTCACGCCCGATGACATGTCCGAGCGATATCACCTGACCGACGGAAACATCCATCACGTCGACGGCATCGCCTCGCAATTGCTCTGGCAGCGGCCCTTGGCGGAGCTCGCCCATTATCGGACGCCGGTCGGCGGCCTTTATTTATGCGGGGCAGGAATGCATCCCTGGGGAGAGGTGTCCGGGGCGCCCGGGCACAATGCGGCTCAGGTGATTCTGGCCGACCTGAACGCAGAATAGAGGTGGAAGCGACATGGACGTCGCGTCTACCTTTAGGCCAGGAACGGATTGTACCGGAGCTCGTTCTCCACGGTCGTGAGCGGGCCGTGGCCGGGGGCGATGACGGTGGCGGGGGGCACCGTGCTGAGCATCCGGCGCAGATGGGTCTGGAGCTGCCGGTGGCAGAAATAGCCGCCGCCGGCCGAGCCGGCGAAGATCAGGTCGCCCGAAATCAGCAGGCCCCGCGCGGCGGGCGCAGCCGGGGCGCGGACCAGGTAGCAGTTGTGGTCGGGCGCGTGGCCCGGCGTGCTGAACACCGTCACTTCGAGCTGCCCAAAGGTCCTCACCTCGCCCTCGCCGACCTGGCTGCCGCAGGGCGCGACCGCGCCCCGGGGAATGAAGGCGGGCGGTTCGCCGAAGTGGGCCACCACGGCGCAGAGTCCGCCGGCGTGCTCGGTTTCCACATGGGTGAGGAACACCGCGTCGATCGTGCGCAAGTGGGGCGGCAGCACGCTTTCGAGCGCGGCGATGTCCGCGCCCGTGTCGAAGAGCAGCCCGCGCTGGCATCCCTCCCCCGCGACCAGGTACGCGTTCACCACCCCGATGCCGTGCGGCATGCGCAGCGGCCAGACCGAGAAGGGCAGCTCCTCAATGGCCGGCAGCGGATAGCGGCCCTTGCCGAGCGCGCAGAGCCCGACCTCGTTCAGATCGAGCGCGGCCGCCAGGCGCCGCAGTTCGTCGCTCTCCAGCTCCGAGCGATAATCGATGGCGTCGAGGATCCGGGAGGCCGCCACCCCCGACCGCTCCGCCAGCCCCTCGTCGTCCAGGCCGGAACGGCGCATGGCCTTTTCCAACACGTCGCCGACTTCGTCCTCGAGTTGCATGGCGGGCGAATGCGTCGGCTGGTGCTGCTACCCGCGGCCTACTCCTTCCGGACGGTCAGCGTGACGAAGCTCAGGGCGCCGCGATAGTAGATGAGCAGGAGGTAGCGGCCCGGCGGCCGGATCATCTCCCGGGCCGTGGCCAGGTCGGTGATCGTCTGCTGGTTGATCGAAACGATCACCATATCCGGGGCCAGGATCTCGGCGTAGGGCGAGGTCTCGCTCACCGCGGTGACGTGCAGGCCGGTGATGCGCGGATCGAGATCCAGGCGCCGGCGGACATCGTCCGTGATCGCCTCGACGGTGACGCCGGCGAGGAGTTCGTTCGGGTTTTCGTCGGTGTTGGCCAGGATGACCTTGATCGTGAGCGACTTTCCGTCGCGCACCACCTTCAGGGCCGCCTGCGCGCCGGGGGCCAGCTCGCCGATCGCCAGGTGCATCTCCTCAATCGTCGCGACCGGCGTGTCGTTCACGGCGAGAATGACGTCCGAGCTCCGCAGGCCGGCATGGTCCGCCGGGCTGCCGGGCGTGATGTCGGTGACGATCACCCCGCGGCTGTCCTTCGGCAGGCCGAACTGCTCGGCCAACTCCGGGGTGAGGTCCTGCGGATTCTCCACGCCGAGGTAGCCCCGCTTGACCGACCCGGTGGCGATCAGGCTGCGCATCACGCTGGCCGCGAGGTTGATCGGCACGGCAAACCCGAGGCCGATGCTGCCCCGCGACGGTGACACGATCGCGCTGTTGATCCCGATCAGCCGGCCCTTGGCGTCCACCAGGGCTCCCCCGGAATTGCCCAGGTTGATCGCCGCGTCGGTCTGGATGAAGTTCTCGTAGCCGCCGACGCCGTCGAGCAGGCCGAGATCGCGGCCCTTGGCGGACACGATGCCCATCGTGACCGTCTCCCCCACTTCCAGCGGGTTGCCCACCGCAAAGACGATGTCGCCAACCCGCAGCTTGTCGCTGTCGGCCAGGGTGAGGGTCGGGAGGTCGCCGGCGTCGATCTTGATCACGGCGATGTCGGTCTTCACGTCGGAACCGATCAACTTGGCGGTGAACGTGCGATTGTCGGGCAGGGAGACGGTCAGCTCATCGGCCCCCTCGACGACGTGATTGTTGGTGAGGATATAGCCGTCGGCGGTCACGATCACCCCGGAGCCCAGCCCGGTCTCCTTGCCCTCGCGCTCGGCGCCAGGGACGTTGCCGAAGAACTGGCGCAGCAGGGGATTCACGATGTGGATCGTCTTCGTCAAATGGATGGAGACGACCGCCTTTTGCACGGGTTCGAGCACGTCCGCGTAGCTGGTGACGACCGGCGACCGGCCGTCCCCGACCGGGGTGTTGTCGACCCGCAGCAGCGGTTCGCCGGCGGCGCGCGCCCCGGGCGAGGGGGCCAGCGCCGTCGCGAGCAAAATCACGGCGAGCAATGGGTTCTTCATCGGCGAGGTGCGGCGGCCCGGGCCCGGCGCCATCAAAATCCCTTGATGCGGAACAGGCTGGTCACGCTTTCGTTGCTGTTGATCCGCAGGATGGCCTGCCCAAGCAGCGGCGCGATGCTGAGCACCTTGATCGGCAGGTCGTGGGGGACGAGCGGCACGGAATTGGTCGTGATCAGCTCGTCGATCGGGCCGCCGCGCAGGCGGGTAAACGCGGCGTCCGTGAGGATGCAGTGGCTGACCGCCGCGCGCACGCTGCGCGCCCCGTGCTCGCGGAGGATCTTGGCGGCGGCGACCAGGGTCGAGGCCGTCTCCGTGATGTCGTCCACCAGCAGGATGTCGCAGCCGCTGACCTCGCCCACGACGCTGATCGCCTCCACCGTGGTGGCGTTCACCCGCTTCTTGGCTACGATGCCCAGCCCGGCGCCGAGGACCCCGGCGTAGGCCGCCGCCATCTTCACGCCGCCGACGTCCGGGGAGCAGACGACCAGGGAGCTGCTGCGGGTGGCGGACAGGTAGTCAAAGAAAACCGGCGAGGCGTAGAGATGATCGACCGGGATGTCGAAGAAGCCCTGGATCTGCTGGCTGTGCAGGTCCATGGTCAGCACGCGGTTGGCCCCGGCCGACACCAAAAGGTTGGCGACCAGCTTGGCGGTGATCGCCACCCGGGGCTGGTCCTTGCGATCCTGGCGGGCGTAGCCGTAGAAAGGCAGCACGGCCGTGATGCGCTGCGCCGAGGCGCGCCGCGCCGCATCGATCATGATCAGCAGCTCCATCAGGTGATGGTTGGTCGGCGGACAGGTCGACTGGATGATGAAGACGTCGTGCCCGCGGATGTTCTCGTTGATCTTCACGAAGGTCTCCCCGTCGGGAAAACTCGTGACCAGGGCCTCGCCGAGCGGCTCGCCGATCGACAGGCAGATCTCCTCGGCCAGGGCCCGATTGGAGTTGCCCGAGAAAATTTTGAGGCGTGATTCGCTCATGGGGTCAAAATCTTGCGATCCGGCCTGCCGGAAGCTACCCTAAAATCAATTTTCCGTGGACAAATCGGGCATTCTTGGCCTCTTTTGCAGCATGGCACAAACTGAACAGAAGCTAGTCACTCCCGCGAGCCTCGCGGTCGATGCCGTGCTGGTCATCGCTTTCTTCATCTACATGTACAGCGTGCTCAAGACGCACGTGCCCTCGAACGATCCGCGGATGATCATGTTCTGGGGAGCCTTCACGACCGCGTGCCTCACCGGCGTGTTCTGGCTGGCGCTGCAGATGTTCCGGGTGGTGTACCGGGCGCAGCGCGAAGCCGCGAAGAAATAAGCGTCGCGCCGGGATCGGAGACCGATTGTTTCCGCGTCCCTGCGTGAGCCGTCCCGATTCAGCTTTCAAACTCATCTTCCCATATGGCCGTCAAATCCAAAGCTAAAAAGTCCCCCAAATCCACCCCCGCCCGGGCCAAAAAATACGTCTTCCTGTTCGGCCGGAAAACCGACGGCAACGGCTCCCAGAAGGAACTGCTGGGCGGCAAGGGGGCGAATCTCGCCGAGATGTGCCGGATCGGCCTGCCCGTTCCCCCGGGATTCACCATCAGCACCGAGGTCTGCACCTATTACTACGCGAACCGCCGCACCTATCCCGCCACCCTCGATCCCCAGGCGGCGGCCGGCATCGCCTCCATCGAGGCCCAGGTCGGCGCCCGGTTCGGGGACCTGGAGAACCCCCTGCTTGTGTCCGTGCGCTCCGGCGCCCGCGATTCCATGCCGGGCATGATGGACACGATCCTCAATCTCGGGCTCAACGACCAGACGGTCGAGGCCCTGGCCAAAAAGACCGCCAATCCGCGCTTCGCCTGGGACTGTTACCGCCGCTTCGTCCAGATGTACGGCGACGTCGTGCTCGGCGTCCAGAAACGGGCCGGCGAGGATCACGACCCGTTCGAAACGGTCATCGGCCATCTCAAGCACGAGCGTTACAGCGACCATGACGTCGAGGACACCAAGCTCACCGTCGAGGACCTCAGGGAGCTGGTTGCCCGCTTCAAGGCCTTGGTCCGGGAGCGCACCCAGCGGGAGTTTCCCGCCAGCCCCTGGGACCAGCTCAAGGGGGCCGTGGGCGCCGTGTTCGGCTCGTGGATGAACGACCGCGCCATCGTGTACCGTCGCAAGTACAACATCCCGCAGGAATGGGGCACCGCGGTGAACGTGCAGGCCATGGTCTATGGCAACACCGGCGACCGCTCGGGCTCCGGCGTGGCGTTCACCCGGGACCCGGCCACCGGGGAAAAGGTGTTCTACGGCGAGTTCCTGATGAACGCGCAGGGCGAGGATGTCGTCGCCGGCGTCCGCACACCCCAGCCGGTCCTCGCCTTGCGCGACGTCATGCCCTCCGCCTACCGGGAGCTGCAGCGCATCCGCCAGACCCTCGAGAGCCGCTTCAAGGACATGCAGGACTTCGAGTTCACGATCCAGGATTCGGTCGTCTACATGCTCCAGACCCGCAACGGCAAGCGCACCGGCGTCGCCGCCGTCCGCATCGCCGTGGAGATGGTCAAGGAAAAGCTGATCGACTGGAAGACCGCTGTCACCCGCGTCCCGGCCGACCAGCTCGACCAGGTGCTCGCGCCCATCTTTGACCGCGCCACGCTGGCGAACACCCAGGCCATCGCCACGGGCCTGCCGGCCGGCCCCGGGGCGGCCTCGGGGAAGATCTACTTCAATGCCGACCGCGCCGTGGCAGCGGCGGAAAAGGGCCAGAAGGTGCTGCTGGTCCGCGTCGAGACCTCGCCGGAGGATCTCCGCGGGATGATCGCCGCCGAGGGCATCCTCACGGCCCGCGGCGGGGTATCGTCGCACGCCGCGCTCGTCGCCCGCCAGATGGGCAAGGTGTGCGTATGCGGCGCCAGCGCCCTCGAGGTTGATTACGGCGCGCGCACGCTCACCATCGCCGGGCAGGCGTTCGCCGAGGGTGACTTTCTGTCCATCGACGGCACGACCGGCACCGTTTACGCCGGGGAAGTCAAGACGGCCCCCTCCGAGGTGATCCAGGGGCTGATCCACGGCAATGCCGAGGCGCGGAAGAGCCGGACGTGCGCGAACTTCGCGCAGCTGATGAAGTGGTGCGGCCTGGCCGCGAAACTGCAGGTGCGGACAAATGCCGACACTCCCGAGCAGGCGCGCGTCGCGGTCGCCTTCGGCGCCACCGGGATCGGTCTGACCCGCACGGAGCACATGTTCTTCGAAGGCGACCGCATCGATGCGATGCGCGAGATGATCCTCGCCGACTCCAAGGACGAGCGCGAGGCGGCCCTCGCCAAGCTCCTGCCCTACCAGCGCGACGACTTCATCGGCATCTTCAAGGCGCTGAAGGGCCACCCGGCCACGATCCGCTTCCTCGACCCGCCCCTGCACGAATTCCTGCCGCAGTCGGAGGCCCAGCAGCGCGAGCTGGCCGGCAAGCTCGGGATCCCGGTGGAGAAGATCGCCCACCGCGTGCACGAGCTGCACGAGTTCAATCCCATGCTCGGATTCCGGGGCTGCCGCCTCGGCATCAAGTACCCCGAGATCACGGCCATGCAGGCCCGCGCCGTCTTCGAAGCCGCCGCGGCGTCCCGGAAGGCCGGCGTCAAGGCCAACCCCGAGATCATGATCCCGCTGGTCGGCTTCAAACGGGAGCTCGACCTGCAGGTGGCGATCGTCCACGAGGTGGCCGCGGCGGTGCAAAAGGAGAAGAAAGTGAAGTTCTCCTATTCGGTCGGGACCATGATCGAGGTGCCGCGCGGCGCCCTGACCGCCGACGAGATCGCCCAAACCGCCGAGTTTTTCAGTTTCGGGACCAACGACCTGACCCAGACGACCCTCGGCATGAGCCGGGACGACTCCGGCTCATTCCTCGGCGCCTACCAGGAAGCCGAGATCATGAAGCGGAACCCCTTCGCCACGATCGACCAGGCCGGCGTCGGCCAGCTGATGAAGATCGCGATCGAGAAGGGCCGCGCCACCCGCCCCGGCATCAAGCTGGGGATCTGCGGCGAGCACGGCGGCGATCCGGACTCGGTGAAGTTCTGCCACAAGCTCGGGCTCTCCTACGTGTCGTGCAGCCCCTACCGCGTCCCGGTGGCGCGGCTGGCCGCGGCCCAGGCGGCCGTGGCGGACGCCAAAAAATAAACGGTTGTGTCCTAATACACGTGGCACGGGCTTCCAGCCCGCGTCTTCCATGACATGGGCTGGAAGCCCATGCTACAAAGGGTCGCCCTTCAACTTGCGTTATCGGCCGGGGCGTTCGACTTGTTGCACAGGACGAAACGGCCGCCGCCGGCGAATACGATGGTGAGGAAGCCAGCGAGATAGAGGAAGGCCAGCTCGCCGCTGCCGGCGCCCGACAGGGCGCGGTGATGGACCAGGAAAAAGGCGACGGCCATCTCGATGCTGACGACCAGCGCCGCGAAGCGCGTCGCCACCCCGATCACCACCAGGGCGGAGGCGACCACCTCGGCCAGGACAATCAGGATCAGGTTGGCGTGGGCGCCGATCCCCAGCGGATCGGGCAGCATGCCAGAGAACTGCGCATGGTGCAGCACCTTGGCAAGGCCGTGATTGAAGAACAGGGTGAGGCCGAGCCAAAAGCGCAGCAGCAGGAGGGCGAAATCGGTGCTGCGGGGAACGAAGCTGAGCTGGAATAACTTGTTCATGAGATGTATCGGGGGTAGTTTGGAGACTTGGGTTTCGGCGGCCAATATCCTCCGGAACCAAAACCTTGTCCAGCATGGAGTCCGCCTCCGAAAACCGCCTCTTCGTCGGGACCTATACGAAAACCTCCAGCCGCGGCATCTACACCTCGCGGCTCGACCTCGCCAGCGGCGCCCTCTCGCCCCCGGAGCTCGCCGTCGCGACCAGCACCCCCACCTTTCTGGCGTTCGGGGCCGGGGAAAAATTCCTCTACGCCGTCCAGGATTCCCCGGCGATCGCCGCGGCCTTCGCGGTGGACGCCACCCGGGGCCGGCTGGAGCCGCTGGCCCCGCCCCCGCCGGAACACGCGACCGCCCCCTGCCATGTCGCCGTCGATCGGACCGGCCGCGTCCTCCTCGTGACGAATTTCCACACGGGGGTCATCGCCGCGATGCCGATCCTGGCCGGCGGTGGGCTCGGCACCCCGGCGCTCGTCCAGCATCGCGGCCGCGGCCCCCATCCCACCCGGCAGGCCACCGCCCATCCGCACTCGTCGACCTATTCACCGGACAATCGCTTCGCCCTGGTGTGCGACCTCGGCCTGGACCGGATCTATTCGTACCACCTCGACGTCGCGCGCCCCGCGCTGGCGGCGGCCGAGCCCCCGTATGTCGAGGTGGCGCCGGGCAGCGGCCCGCGCCACTTCACCTTCGGCCCCGACGGGCGGCGGGCCTACGTGATCAATGAGATTGCGAGCACGATCGTCGCCTTCGACTACGACCCCGCGCGCGGCTCGCTCGCCCCCAGGCAGACAATCTCCACCCTGCCCGCCGGTTTCACGGGAACCTCGAGTGCCGCGGAGATCCGCATCCATCCCCAGGGCCGGTTCCTCTACGGCTCAAATCGCGGACACGACAGCCTCGCGAGCTTCGTCATCGATCCCGTAACCGGCGGACTCTCGCCGCTGGAGACCGTGCCCTGCGGGGGCCGCGGACCGCGGCATTTCGCATTTTCCCCGGATGGCAACTGGCTCGTCTGCGCCCACCAGGAATCCGACAGCCTGACCTCATTCCGCGTCGACGCCGCCACCGGCCGCCTCACCCCGACCGGGCACAGCATCTCGGTGGGCACGCCGGTCTGCGTGCTGTTCGTCGGCT
>Ga0302319_10014411_pt1 | contig 14752 bp, 11 predicted proteins | sample Bog_T0_2_FD_203319 | JGI IMG/M metagenome (GOLD analysis project Ga0302319, IMG submission 203319) | Peat permafrost microbial communities from Stordalen Mire near Abisko, Sweden - Bog_T0_2 | ecosystem: Environmental > Terrestrial > Soil > Wetlands > Peat | place: Sweden: Abisko, Stordalen Mire... | reverse complement strand
CGCCAAAAGTTCCCACAACCCGTCTTCCACCTCGCTCGGCAAACGGCTCGTCTCTCTCGCTAGGTCCATGAAAAAACTTGCACCCTTCCGTTCCAGCGCCGCCAAAACATCGCGCGCCGGATGTGACAACCCCGCCACGTCCGCTTCCGTCTCTGCATTGATCAGCCAGCCCGCATCCTCACGCAAGAACAACGTCATCGGTGCAATCCGCGTCGGCCGCACCCGCCGATTCTCCGCGATAGCCGGGTGCGGCGAGACCCGCGCCCACATCACCTCGCCCGACAAACACAGTTCGTCCAAAAACTCCGGATCATACTTCGCAATCCGCCGCGCCAAAATCTCCGGCTCCCAGGCCGACGCCGGAATCTCATAGCCTTGCAATTGCTTGATCACCTGCAGCGTCCCATCCGCGCCATGCAACTGGCTGCCCGCCGCCACATGTTGCCACGCATGCAGAAACCGCTCAAAATCAGCCGCCGTCACGGGCTCAATCTCGCGCCGCAACCGCCCTAACGTGGCCCGGTGAATCCGCGCCAAAATCCGCCGGTTACACCATTCCACATCTGGCCCCTGATTCCGAAAATGTCCGCGCAGCACTTGTCCTTCGCCCTCAAGCTGCGCCAGCGCCGCTGTCACGTCCGGCTCCGCAAATCCAATCTTGTTCGCCAACGCCAGCGCCGTCACCGGCCCGCCCGATTCCATCCAGCCCGCCACCACCGCATGCGCGTCATCAGCCGCCGCCATCCGCTCCGTCGCAATCCAAAAAGTTTGCCCGTGCCGCACTATGGTCGAAGCGCGTCCCGTCACTCTCAGTTCGTCGAACCAAACTTGCCACTCCGCCGCCGGAGCCAGCCGGATCAACGTCAGCAGCGCGTCATGCACCTCATCCGCATCTCGCGCGTCCGGCCACGCCTCCCGCGAAATCTCTTCAATCACCGCCGCATCCAGCACGCCGTCACCAGCGTTCACATCCGTCCCGATCCTCTGATAAACCTGAACCGCCCGCGTCCGCCGCTCCTCAATCGGCGCATCGTCCAAGTACGCATACGGGTTCGCATTCAAAATCTCGTGCGAAAACTGCGACGCCTGCACCGTATCAATCGCCACCGTGCGAATCCGGCCTTCTTCAATCCCCGCTAAAATCTCCTGCAGGCCGCGCAGATCCATCGCTTCATTAAGGCAGTTGTCAATCGTCTCCTTCACCAGCGGCTGGTGCTCCGGTATCCGTATCGGCCCTGTCAGATTCTCTCCGCAAGCCACCTGATCCGGAAAAACCGACGCCAGCAAATCATCCGCCCGCATGCGCTGAATCGGAGCCGGAATGCGCCCACCGCCGCGAAACCGTAGAATCGCCAACGCCCGCGTCGCATTCCAACGCCAGCGCGTGCCGAACATCGGAGCCGTCAGCAAGGCCTGCCGCAACACATCCTCCACCGTGTTCGATTTCAAAAAGGCGAACACCAAATCGAGTGGGAACGAATGCTGTTCCCGCAGAGAAATCACCAGTCCGTTATCAATCGCCGCCGCCTGCAGCTCAAAGTTAAACGTCCGGCAAAACCGCTTCCGCAGTGCCAAACCCCAAGCCCGCGTAATCCGCGCTCCAAACGGCGCATGCAAAATCAACTGCGTGCCGCCGGCCTGATCAAAGAACCGCTCCGCCACCACCGTCTTCTGCGATGGCAGCGCGCCCAACTCCGCCACACCCGCCCGCACATAAATAGACGCTTGTTTCGCGCCCGCCTCATCCATCCCACATTCGTTCATCAGAAAAGCCGGCGCATCGGCCCCATCTGCATAAATGCGCTCGCGCAACTCCGCGACCTCCGCCGAAAGCTCTTGCGAACGTCCTGGCGCTTCCCCCAACCAGAACGGGATCGAAGGTGCCGCCCCATGCGCATCGTCCACGCGCACGCGCCCCGCTTCCACCCGCTTAATCCGCCACGAATGCGTGCCCAGCAAAAACACATCGCCCACCATGCTTTCCATGGCGAAATCTTCGTCTACCGTACCCACAACCTTGCCTTCCGGCTCGACAACCACCGAATAGTTCGCATTCTCCGGAATCGCCCCGCCCGAAGTAATCGCCGCTAATCTCGCACCGCGCCGTCCCTTCACCCGCGCATTCACCCGGTCCCGATGCAACAGCGCGCCACTCCGTCCACGCGACGTCGCCATTCCTTCCGAGAGCATCTCCAGCACGTCATCGAACTCCGTGCGCGCCAAACCGCGATACGGATACGCCGAACGCACCAATTCGAAAAGTTCGTCTTCGCCCCAAGCCTCCGCCGCGGCCGCCGCCACCATCTGTTGCGCCAAAATATCCAATGCATTCTGCGGAATCTCAATCCGCTCCAAATGCCCCTTGCCAATCGCCGAAACCACCGCCCCGCACTCAATCAACTCATCGCGCGTCGTCGCAAAAAATCGCCCATCCGGCTTCGCCCCCACCCAGTGACCCGACCGCCCCACCCGCTGCAACGCCACCGCCACCGACCTCGGCGAACCAATCTGGCAAACCAAATCCACGCTGCCAATATCGATTCCCAATTCAAGCGACGCCGTTGCCACCACTGCCCGCAACTCGCCAGCCTTCAAACGCGACTCTGCTTCCAACCGGATCGGCCGCGACAAACTGCCGTGATGCGGCAATACCGCCTGTGTCCCAAGCCTTTGCCCCAACGCATGCGCGACCCTCTCGGAAAGCCGCCGCGTGTTCACAAAAACCAGCGTCGACCTGTTCGCCGCAATCAGTTCCGCCAGCCGGTCATAAACCTCATTCCACATCTCCGTGCTCGCGACCGAACTGAGTTCATCACGCGGCACTTCCACCGCCAATTCCATCGCGCGCTTGTGCCCCACATCCACAATGCGCGTGTCATTGCCAAGAAACATCGCGACGTCTTCAATCGGTTTCACCGTCGCCGAAAGGCCAATCCGTTGCGGCCGCCGCTCCGTGAGCGCATCCAAACGTGCCAGCGATAGCGCCAGATGCGAGCCCCGCTTGTCACCCGCAATCGCGTGAATCTCGTCAACAATAATCGTCGACGTCGTCCGCAACATTTGCCGCGATTTCTCCGCCGTCAATAAAATGAACAGCGATTCCGGTGTCGTCACCAAAATATGCGGCGGCTTCTTCAACATCCGCGCCCGTTCCGTCATCGGCGTATCGCCCGTTCTCACCGACGTGCGAATCGGCAAAAGCGAAATGCCACTTTCTTCTGCGAGCGCGGCAATCTCCGCCAGCGGCAGCTCCAAATTCCGCTGCACGTCGTTGCTCAATGCTTTCAACGGCGAGACATAGACCACTTGCGTTTCGTCAGCCAGCGTCCCCGCTCGCGCTTCCCGAATCAACCGGTCCAAACAAATCAGAAAGGCAGCCAACGTTTTACCCGACCCCGTCGGCGCCGAAATCAGCGTGTCATGCCCCGCCGCAATCTCGCGCCACCCCAGCTCCTGCGGCTGCGTCGGTGCCCCAAAGCGCTCCCTGAACCAGGACTGGATAATTGGATCAAAACCCGAAAGCGGCATAACTCCCTCTATCTTAAGGATGCCGCAGGCCCTGGAATTTCTACATTCCCGACAAATCCCAACTTCCCTACAAACCATCGCCCGCGCCCTCAAATCACCGCAAGTCTCAAGTTACGCCAGCGATTCGTAGGGCGGGCATTCCTGCCAGCGGGCCGCCTTTCCAGGCGGCCCTCCCCGCAACCCCTGGTTACTCCGCGACCAATCACTCCGCTTGTAGTGTAAGATCACGTCTACCTCGGATTCAAATTCTTATCTCAGCGGAGATCCCCATGTCAGTTCCCACCCCGTTGTCTCCTACCCCTGCTGTTAATTGCCATGCCCAGGCCGAAATCGACGCAAAGGCGCCGCACCCTAAAAGCAAAAAAATCTTCGTCTTCTGCGACGGCACGGGTAATGAATTTATGACCACGCGTGCGAGCAAAGACGGAAATTCAAACGTTGTCAAGCTCTACACAGCCTTGCGCGTCGCAGACGATCAGGTTGCCTACTATCACCCCGGCGTCGGTACGATGGGCGACCCCAACATCAGGTGGGCCATCCCCCGCTATTGGTCTAAAGTCAAAGGTCTCGCCTTCGGCGCTGGATTTAAGGCCAATGTGCTCGATGCGTATCGCTATCTGATGGAGGTCTACAACGATGGCGACGACATCTACATCTTTGGCTTTTCGCGCGGCTCCTATACCGCACGCGCGCTAGCTGGGTTGCTGCATGGATATGGTCTGCTATGCCCTGGTAACGAAGAACACCTGCTCTACGCCTGGACTATGTTCGTTCGCGCAGTAAACGTCCAGCGTAAAAGGCTGAAGAAACGGCCCCGTGATCGTGGCCCCAAATCTGCCCATACCATTGAGCGTAACCTTGCGTTTGCGCAAACTTTTTCCCGCGACGTGACTATCCGCTTTATAGGCCTCTGGGACACTGTTTCGTCCGTAGGTTGGATTTACGAGCCAGTCCGCTTGTTAGACATGGCGACCAATCCCATCATTCAGGTCGGCCGCCATGCCGTGAGCATTGATGAGCGCCGCGCTTATTATCGTGATAATCTCTGGGGTCCGCCTATCGACATCAACAATGCAGAGTGGCCTAAAAAGTTCCGCGATCAGGGAATCCACCAAGACATGGCACAGGTTTGGTTCCCAGGTGTACATTCCGACGTAGGCGGCAGCTACCCTCAGTCGGAAGCGGCGCCGGCTAACGAAGCTCTTGCCTGGATGATCGGGGAAGTCCAGAAGCACGGGGTCGAACTTTGCGAGGAGCGCGTCGCGATGGTGCTGGGAACACCGAGTGGCGTTTATAGCGCAGATAAAATCTACACGCCTCCTCCGGCACCCGACCATCGCATGCACGATTCCCTCAAAGGTCTTTGGTGGTTTCTCGAGATACTTCCGCAACGGTATTACGACAAGGAGGATGAAATGACCCAGTGGCGCGTTCCATACGGCCTGTCCCGGCACATTCCCCTGTACGCGATCATTCATCCCTCAGCCCGACGCCGCTTGGAGCATACCGTTTCAGGGGAAGAGCCCTACCACCCGCGAAATCTCAAACTCGATGACCTGCACCCGCTACACCAGCATCCACATGGTCCAGCTACAACCGCTGACCTGACCGGTTGTTTCGTGTACGCTCCCAAGAACCCTGCCGAATCGGACAGCCCTGTTGTCAGGTATGCCAAGCTAGTTCTCGGTTGGATCAGTTTCGGTCTGTTCTGGCTCCTTATTTTGGCTGTCGCTTGGTACGTTCTAGGATCGGTCGCGCTCATCTTGCTTCGTGGGCTTGCGGCACTGGCCGCCCACACGCCGGGCTTGCGGTGGTAATTCGGTGCGGTAATTCGGGCGGTAATTCGGGCGGTAATTCGGGACAGTACACTCAAACACAATTTCCGAGAACAATCCCCACCCCCGCCAACTCCTCCTACATATGTCCCGTATCGCCCGAATCGTCCTACCAGACGTCCCCTACCACATCACCCAACGCGGCAACGGCCGCCAACAAGTCTTCTTCCACGACCGCGACTACACCCTCTACCTCGACCTCCTCCGCCAATTTCACGCGGACGCCCACCTCCGCATCCTCGCCTATTGCCTCATGCCCAACCACATTCACCTCATCGCCATCCCTGAACGCCCCAATGCGATGGCCGACGCACTTAGGGCCACGCACGCCAACTACGCCCGCCACTACAACCTGGAAAAGCGCTCCTGCGGCCACGTCTGGCAGGCCCGCTACTTCTCAACGCCTATGGACACGACCCACCTCTGGCGTGCGATGGCCTATGTCGAGCGAAACCCAGTTCGCGCCGGCTTGGTCCAATACGCCGAGCATTTCTCCTGGTCCAGCGCCCGCCTGCGACTCACCTCCGATCCCGCCGCCTCCGCTTCTTTCATCGACCTCGCCTACTGGCGCGCGGAATACAGCCGTGATCGCTGGAAACAGGCGTTGCAAACCAGTGTCGACGAGGAAGCCTTCGGCCAGCGACTGCAAGAGGCAAGTCGCCACGGTCGCCCTCTGGGCAATGACGAATTCGTGCGGCAGCTAGAGAGACGCTCTGGACGAACCCTGCGCCCCTCGCCTGTCGGCCGCCCGAAAAAACAGGAGTGAAATTCGGAGGAAATTCGGGACAGTGCACTCAAATACGTTTTCGCGACACAACCCCCTCCCAACGAATCGCCCACAACGCCTCGCCCAACCCAAAGCCCCCGCACGAACGCCCTAACCCCGCTCGCCTCCCCGTCTCACCACCCCCCTCTGTTATCTAATTGAGTATCAGCCAATGCCCTCACCCACCTCCAAATCCACCAACACCCCCAACTCCGCCACCGTCGGCTTCGAAGCGACCCTCTGGCAAGCCGCCGATAAACTCCGCTCCAACATGGACGCCGCCGAATACAAACACGTCGTCCTCGGCCTCATCTTCCTCAAATACATCTCCGACTCCTTCGAAGAACGCCGCACCCTCCTCGCCTCCAACACCGGCGAATTCGAAGGCGCCAATCCCGAAGACCGCGACGAATACCTGTCCGCCAACGTCTTCTGGGTCCCCAAGGAAGCCCGCTGGCCGCACCTCGAAGCCTCCGCCAAACAACCCACCATCGGCAAAATTGTCGACGACGCCATGCTCGCCATCGAGCGCGACAACCCCCGCCTCAAAGGCGTCCTCCCCAAAGCGCAAAGGGCGCGGATGCGACCCGCCAGCCACTGACAAACTCTTTGCGCGGTTCGCCTCACACCGTGCCCGTCTTGCGCGTCTCTTGAACGTACGCCCGCCCCGCCCTCGACAAACACCGCCTCGGCGAACTCATCGACCTCATCGGCACCATCGGCCTCGGTGACAAAGAGAATAAAGCGAAGGACGTCCTCGGCCGCGTCTACGAATACTTTCTAACCCAGTTCGCCAGCGCCGAAGGCAAAAACGGCGGCCAGTTCTACACGCCCTCCAGCGTCGTCCGCGTCCTCGTCGAAATGCTCGCTCCCTACAAAGGCCGCATTTACGACCCCTGCTGCGGCTCCGGTGGTATATTCGTCCAATCCGAGAAGTTTGTCGAAGCCCACGGCGGTAAGATAGGCGATATTAGTATCTACGGCCCAAGAGCAGATGGCCTTCCAAAACAGCAGGGAGATAACAAGCAGGCCGTCTGGCGTCACTCGCGGCTTTGCGAATAGGTGCGCAGAAATGCCTTTAGCCAATAGTCAACGGTATATTTCAAGAATAGTCAGCAAAGACGTATCAGGCATGAGGGCTGTGGACTTCTTCTGTGGAGCGGGGGGCATGAGCTGTGGCCTGCAGCTCGCAGGCATACGAGTCCTCGGCGGCGTAGACAATTCATTGGACTGCGCCAAAACCTACATCGCAAATATTACAGGTGCCAAGTACATAAAGCACGACATCAGGACGCTGAGTGCTCCAGAGCTAGGTCGCAGACTGGGAATCGAAAAGGGCGATCCAGATCTGCTCTTTGCGGGCTGCAGCCCCTGCCAGTTCTGGAGCAAGATCCGAACCGACAAAACCAAGTCTAAACTGACAGCCCAACTCTTGAGACATTTTGAGAAGTTCATACGGTACTTCTCACCTGGCTTTGTGGTCATCGAGAATGTGCCCGGCCTGTATCGGCGAACAGGCGACAGCGTGCTACCGCAGTTTCTGGATTTCCTCTCCCGCCTCGGATACGCGTGGGCGGACGGCGTTGTCAACGCAAATCATTTCGGCGTTCCCCAAAATCGGATGCGCTATTTGCTGATCGCCTCACGGCTGTCCGAAGCGATCACGCTCCCTGAACCCGAAATTGGTGCCGGACTAACTGTGAGTTCATACATCGGTGTAGCTAACAAATTTGAGCGTATAGCAGCGGGGCATCGCGATAACACTCCACTCCGACACACAGCCGCTTCTCTATCGGAGAAGAACCTCCAAAGAATTGCACTGACAGCGAAGTCAGGGGGTACTCGAAGTGGCTGGGGCTCAGACCCAAAACTCCAGATCCCTGCCTACAAAGGCAAAGATGACATCTTTCGCGACGTCTACGGTCGTATGAGCTGGGACAAACCCGCGCCAACAATTACTACACGCTTTAACAGCTTATCGAACGGTCGCTTTGGACACCCCGACGAGGACCGTGCAATTTCCATCAGAGAAGGGGCTGTACTGCAAACCTTTCCGCGAGACTACCAATTTTGTATCACGGGCTGCAACGCGGTCGCGAGACACATAGGAAACGCCGTCCCGCCGGAGATGGCGCGGCGAATAGGAGCGCACGTGCTGGCCCTAAGAGCCAATGCCTAAAATTCAGACACGGGCCCGGACCGTCGATATGCTGGGCCGACAACAGATCGCCGGCATTGCCACCGCACTTAGCGAACTCTTCAAGAACGCGCACGATGCCTACGCCACAAGTGCAAGCGTGGACCATTTCGAGAGCACTGGTCCACAGGGGCAGGACCTCGTGATCGTTCGTGATAACGGCATAGGAATGACTAAGACCGACTTCGAGGGCAAGTGGCTAGTCCTAGGGACTGAGAGCAAAGCCGGTGACGCGCGCACGGCGCAGTATCGGCCCCCGCATATGAAGCCGAGACCGATAACCGGCGAGAAGGGTATCGGTCGCCTTGCAATCGGCCTTCTGGGATCTCAGGTCTTGGTTCTTTCTCGAGCCGTCCGCGAAGACGGCCTCCACGACTTAGTCGCCGCGCTGATCCATTGGGGGCTTTTCGAGCTTCCGGGTGTAAACCTGGATGAGATTGAGATACCCGTAACAACGTTTGCGGGAGGAACGCTTCCGAGCGTTGATGAGCTAAGTGCGCTTCGTGCGCAGCTTGGTGAGTGCGTCGCGGGAATCGCAAGATCACACAAAAAGCTTAACGTCGACAAAATTGCCAAAGAGATCGCGCACTTCGTACCCGACGTGCGTGAAATCAGTCAATTCCTGGCATCCCACGACGAACTCCCACTTTGTCTTGACGGCTCCAGCACCGGCACGCACTTCCTGATCGGCCCCGCCAATCCAGTGATCCGGATCGAAATGGCGACCGAAAGAAACTTGAACGACTACAGCTTCCGCCGCCAGATCTTGGGCTTCTCGGACCGAACATTTGGAAACTTGTCCGAAGATGGACTTTTGACCTCTCTTCGTAACTGGCAACCAGGCGACCTAACTGCACCTAACCTCCTTGGCACCGAGTTCTTTTTTACGAAAGAGGAACTAAACGGAAAAACCGATCACCTGATGCAAGGCACAGTTGACGGATACGGACAGTTCACGGGTGCGCTTCGCGTATATGACCGTCAATATGAAGACGTCGTCATACCCTGGCCAGAAAATAAGGGCAGAGCCACGGCCTGCGGTCCCTTCTCGGTCAGGTTCGGCTATCTCATGGGCCGAGCGTCTGAGAGCGTGCTTTCTCCAGAAGACTTCAATGCGCTGAACGGGAAGCTAGACAACCTAGGCGGAATGTATGTTTATCGCGACGGAATACGCATCCTGCCCTATGGGGATTATTCCTTTGATTGGCTTGAAGTCGAAAAGCGCCGTAACAAGGGAGCTGGCTATTACTTCTTCTCCTTCCGCCGAATGTTCGGAGCCGTGCTGCTCACCCGAGCACAAAATGCCTCCCTTCAAGAAAAGGCCGGACGCGAAGGTTTCCAAACCAACGAGGCGTATCGGCATCTGCGTGACATTTTGATGCACTTATTAATTCAGCTTGCTGCCGAATTCTTTCGCAAAGGCGGGACGCACACTGAGTTGTTCGAGCAAACTCAGACCGAGGCACGAAGGAGGTCTGACGCTTTGGAGCGCGCCCAAAAGCGATCAGCCACTAAGAGGAAGGCATTCCAGAGTGCTTTGGCTTCGTTTGGCCACGAAATAAACACAGGCCTCCCGGAGGCAGAAATTGCCAACCTGCGAAAGATCACCCATTCAAGAATGGAGGCGGCGTCCAAGCTGGCAGACCAGGACAAGGCAGCCTCCGCACTTATAAGAGCCGAGCAGGAAGCCATTGAACAACTCAATCAACTACGCGCTAAATATACGAAGAGAAGACCGGCGGGCGTCGCACTCACTAAGGAACTCGCCCGGGACTGGGATGCGTACCATATCGAGAAACAGCGCTTGGAAGTCGACGTATTCGCACCTTTCGACAAAGAAGTTGCCGAAACACTAGGACGGGTCGCGAAACAGGCCAGGCTCTACGTGGATCAACGTAAGCGACTTGAGGAACGTATCAAATCACTGGCCGATGAGCGCAAGCGCGAACTGGCCGAGGCCTCTCGCCAGGCAAATGCAACAGCATCCGACACCCGCCAAACGGTTTTCAGCATAACCGAGAAAGCCAGGGAAGCCCTTGACCTCGCGATTCGCAACATCCAAGCTGATCTCAACCGCACCGACCTTTCATCCTTGTCGCCGGAAGCGGTCGAGGCGATGAGACAGCGGTGGGAAGAAAATCTCACGGAGATTGAGTCCCGCCACCGCGACGCTCTAATAGCGGCGCGCGACATGCTGGCTGCCTTATCCGAGAACCTACGAAGCTCCGACGGGGAGGAGCCTGCTCAAATAATGGAGGCATTGGAACAGCGAATGATCTCGTTGGAAGAGCAAGCCGACGAAGACTTCGAGATGGTCCAGTTGGGCCTCGCCGTCGCAATTATCAATCACGAGTTTGCCGCCTCAATCGCGCGGGTACGCCGAAGCGTCCAGGAGCTCGGGCAACTTTCGAGGAGGGCGAAAGAGCTTAAACCGCTCTATGACTCAATCCGAACAAATTTTGAACATCTAGACGGCCATCTAAATTTATTTACGCCTCTGCAAAGGCGGTTACACAGAACAGCACAGTTGATAAGCGGACAAAGTGTGCGCAACTACGTCACAGACCTTTTTTCAAATCGATTTGATCGCCACGGGATATTGATTGAGGCCACCGACGACTTCCTCTCCTCAAGAGTAGAGTGTTACCCGTCCACCCTCTATCCAGCATTTATCAATCTCATCGACAACGCCGTGTTCTGGCTCGCGAGCGCAACTGGACCGAGAAGAATACTACTGGACGCTGGCCCTCAAACGCTGTCGGTCCTAAACAACGGCCCCAAAATCGAAACCCGCGACATAGACCACATTTTCGAGAGAGGCTTCAGCCGACGTCCAAGCGGTCGCGGTCTAGGATTGTTCATATCGGGAAAGGCATTGAAGAGCGAAGGCATGTCCCTGTCGGTCAGCGAACCTTCAGATGGATTCAATGTAAAGTTCGACATAAATATCCCAACGCTGAAGCAAGCAAAACAATGACTATCAAGGAGTTCGCTAGAGTCGCGGCTAAGGAATATCTACACAGTATCGTCTTTGTTGACGATCAGATCTACGACAGAGCGACCGAGCATCCAGTCGAAAGCTCAACGATCGTTTCGCGCTTCAAGTCACCGTTCGTTCGCGACAAAGCGGGAGAACAATCTGGAACGCCGACGGTCGAGAGCCCAGAAGTGGCAGAACCGGAAGAGGCTCCTCCCTATCATCCAAAACAACTAGTCGAGAGCTTCGCGCGCGAGGGCATGGTCTGCGCACTTTATGAGCCCGAAAGAAATTTCAGAACCGATCCAACGTCCGAGATATTCAGACTTTGCGCACGCGCCGACGTTGTGATCTTTGACTGGGACCTGTATGGGGAAGACGGCCACAACCTTCTGCCACTTGTTACCAACCTAATTCAAGAGGGGCAAAGCAAATCGCCCTATCATGTAAGGCTATTCGCGATCTATACATCTAAACCCAATCTCTTCAGCGTAGGTAACGCCCTCCTTTCACACCTTGAGGCCGGCCAAATAGCAGTGACCCCAACGCCACCGCTCAGCTTTACAACGGGCGCTACTCGAATCATTGTGCTTGGAAAGCCTGGAGTAATCGACAGGGCCAACGATCTAAAAGGACTTGAGGTCCTCGAGCAAAACCTCGCGAAGCGCATCATCGACGAGTTTAGCGAGATGCACAGCGGAATCCTGCCATCCTACGCACTTCACGGTCTAGCCTGCATTAGGCGTAACACACAGCGGATACTCGACAAATTTCATCGGGATATGGACGGCCCATTTCTGCTCCACCGTGCATCACTCCTGGAGCACGAAGATGCCTTCCAGCAATTCCCAGAACTACTCGCGGAAGAAGCGCTGGCAGTCATGCTGGACGGGCAAATTCCGGTCGACATCTCGGCAAAGATTGCAGTCGCGAGGTCGCGCGAAATGAAGTTGAATCCCATCAACTGGCCGCAAGTCGCGGCGAATCACTCGTTCGACGCAGATAGTCTGGCTCGCTCCTACCTCGGAGAGGGCTCGGCTGCCCTAGAGGGAAAGCCCAGAAAGCCTCCAGACCAGGCCTTTCACGAAGCGATGGATTGCGCAGTAACGCACGCCGACGATCGGTTCGCAGCGCTGTTCAACCTACGAACCCGCTACTTCAAAGAGAACGCGGTGCCCGAACTCGGTTTCGGGACAATCATCAAACTGCAACCTATCGGCCCGAGCCTGACGCCGGAATACAGTATCTGCCTCATGCCGCTTTGCGACAGCGTGCGACTCAAAACCGGAAGTCGGGAAACTTTCCCCTTCTGGAAACTGAGACCCATCGCTAAAGGGAAGAATGGCTACGGGCTTATCGTTCCTATCGACAAGACAGTTTACGCGAGGCTGGGAACATCAGGCAAACCACGGGATATGTTGTGGCTCGACTCCCTCGAAGCCAGCGTCGGCGGAATGGTGCGAGCCGAAAGAGATGGCGAGTCTTTCTTTTTCACTGGAACACATGGGCAAAAGCTCGAATGGATTGCGCAGCTTAAGCCTTCACACGCGCAACGGGTCGCGCACAACATCGGCCAATCGCTTTCGCGCGTCGCTGTTGTTGAAGCCGAATGGCTCAGACTAATGGCAGACGGCAAAACGTAATCATCGCAAACGACATCAACATCCTTACAAGCGGTCGACCCAGCGGGCTCACCCTTGCGTCCCGTCGTGCCTAAGTTGTCTCAACCTTTCGAGGAGTCGCCGAGTCGAGGCCTCCAGCCGGCATTCCCAAATCACCATGGGCGACCAACCGAGGGATCTCAGGGCGCGCATGTTCCGCTTGTCGCGGCTTATGTTTCCATCTATTTTGGCATTCCAGAAGGCAGCATTCGATGTCGGCCTCCGCCCCCGCACGCAGGAATGTCCGTGCCAAAAGCATCCATGCACGAAGACGACAATTCCAAACTTTCTCAAGCCGACATCCGGCCTGCCAGGCAGGCCCCTCAAGTGAACGCGGTAACGAAAACCTTCAGCATAAAGATGCCTGCGCACATATAACTCGGGGGACGTGTCGACGCCCCGAACTGCCGCCATCATTCGCGAGCGCTGCTCAGCCTTAACCCGATCGCTCATAGGTATAAATCATCAATATTTCACAAACGTCCTGGGAACAGACCATTAGAATTCATGACGACATCGCCCTCCTCCAAGCCCTCCGCTCCGCCTTTGGCAAGAAAACCGCCGACAACAGCCGTCCCCCAGGAAATCGACGCAGCCATCCGCCAACTCGTCTCTAGCCCTATCGTCGTGAATGACGACGGCATCATCAATGCCTTCACCGCCGCCGAGTTAACTCGCTCGCGCCCTCGAGAGCGAAAAATCGCTTTGCGCTCTCGCAAGAACATCGTCCGATCAGTTCTTTAGCGAGCAACTAACAAAAACGCTAAATCTCTATCACAACCGCGCCATTGCCACGCAGGAAGTCATCGAAGAACTCATCAAACTGGCAAAAGACCTCGACGCCGCCACCAAACGCGGCGAAAACCTCGGCCTCAACGAAGAAGAAATCGCCTTCTACGACGCCCTCGCCACCAACGACAGCGCCAAAAAAGCCATGGGCGACGACAAACTCAAAGTCATCGCCGCCGAACTAATCAAACAAGTCCGCAAATCCGTCACCATCGATTGGCAATACCGCGAAGGCGCCCGCGCCAAAATCCGCGTCCTCGTCAAGCGCATCCTCAACCGCCACGGTTACCCGCCCGACCTCCAAGACGAAGCCGTCCAAACCGTCCTAAAACAAGCCGAACTTCTCTGCGCCGACTGGGTCTAACCAGCCGAGGCAAAGTGGCGCAGACTCTCAGTCTGCCGCGTCCCGACTCCTCGGGACGCTTCGCTCATTCGCGTCTTTGATCCATTAAACTAAAGAAATCGCCGAAGGCCTGGGGCGAAATCTCAACGCGAAAAGCCATGTTTCTTTCGAAGTCGTTCTTCAGCCTCGTCTGCCGGAATCCCCTGCCCCTCATCAAATTGCTCGATGCCACGACGGATCGATGCGAGTGTTTCGGCCCGGTCTAACCGCTCGAGAATAAGCTGATAGCTCTCAGCATCCTGAACCACTAATTCAGCCCGCCCGTTCACCGTGAGTACAAGGGGCGTTTTGTTTTCCTTGAGCCGGCCAACGTAATCCTTAATATTCCGCTGGAATTCCGTAACGGAGCGAACTTCTCTAAGGTCGATCATGAACTCTCTCCATCATGCTTAAAGCAGATAATTCCACGCTAGCACGCTGGCTCGAGTACCCTGACGCGCCAAACAAATCGCTCAACGACGTAAAATCCAGTGAACTAAACCGCTACGCGGTACAGTCGTGCCCCCGGAGACTAAGAGAGGGTCGGATCAGGCTCGCTCGAAGCGGCAGAACCGGGAAAGAACAGAAAGGCGGTGGGTGCAAGTTTCCTAGATTGG
>Ga0302319_10014409_pt1 | contig 14756 bp, 8 predicted proteins | sample Bog_T0_2_FD_203319 | JGI IMG/M metagenome (GOLD analysis project Ga0302319, IMG submission 203319) | Peat permafrost microbial communities from Stordalen Mire near Abisko, Sweden - Bog_T0_2 | ecosystem: Environmental > Terrestrial > Soil > Wetlands > Peat | place: Sweden: Abisko, Stordalen Mire... | reverse complement strand
CAGCGTGCGGAAGTTGGCGTCAATGTAAGGAATCAGTTCACCGGTAAGCCCTTTGTCGAATTCCGCAGCCGCGCCGCCGAAGAAATCACGGCCACCGCCCGGGCCGCGGGCCGGACTGTTAGTCCCACTAGTAGGAACGGCATTGGTCCCCGCCGGGCCACCCGGACGACGGCCTCCGGGCCTGCCGCCCTCATTGGTCAGACCATACGTCATCACAATCAGGAACGGCTTTGATTTGCCTTCGGCGATGAGGTTATCCATGATTAAATTGGCGCGGCCCTGATTCCACCAGGCGTACTCATTTTCACCCCAACCATGCTGCAGATAGAGTACGGGATAATGCCTGGCCGGGTCTTGATCGTAGTCCGGAGGCGTATAGACATAAGCGGGGCGTGCAATGATGGTGTTGGTCAGCTTGGAGGGAAACAACACCTGTTGCACGCGCCCATGTGGGACCTCCCCTAAAGCGTAGAAATCCGCGTCGTGGGCCGGGATTTCAATGCCGCTTTCCCAGCGGGTCGAGCCATAAAAGTTGGCAGTCCCCGGATCATTGAAGGTCCCGCCATCCACATTTAAATGGTAATAGTGAAATCCTTCGTCCATCGGTCCTTCTGTGGTGCCCACCCACACCCCGTCGTCGCCTTTGGTGAGTTTGGTGCCGCCGCGCCCACCCAACCCCAGACTCACGGTGACGTTTTGCGCATTGGGGGCAACAATGCGGAAGCGCGCATAGCGTTGGGAATTCACCTGCGGATAGCTTTGTCCGGGTTGATTCAAGGCCGAGGGCTTGAAGTCTTCCAGCGGGGCTTCGTTGGTCTGCGCCAATACCGGCAAGCCGGTGAGCAGCGCGGTGAGGAGGATTGCAGTCTTCATTTTGGTTTGTCTTTCTTGGTAGTGCGATTCAGGCGGCAGATTCAAGCAGAGTTGGATGCACCATGGTCGTCCAGGTCACAATCCGCATTGTTCTTCACCCAGCTTGCCTGCCTCTTGCGCGTTATCACTGTGGAATGATTTCGATGCCGTTGATTTGCGGATTCTCCACATTGGGGGTGAATGTGATGACGAGATTCTGGTCGGTCACTTCGACTGGCACGGTCTCAACGTACGCCTTCAGCGGCCCGCCGGCCTTGGCCCAAACATCAAAATCCTTGAACTCATGTCCCTGCACGTTGAACGAAAAAACCCGCTGTCCCGGACCTGTGATGCCATCAAAAGTTTCGCAGAAATGCAGCTTTACGGTGTACTTCCCATTGGGGAGCGCTTGGGTGAACTTGGTCATGCTGTAGCGCTCGGCCTGGTAGATCTTCGGGTCGCTCGCATTGGCAATGGTGATGTCCGGCCGGTCGATGGTCTCGCCGTCGGCAAATCCTTGATCGGGCATCCAGGCATTGCCATTCTTGTCTGTGAATCCATCGGTAACGCCGGTCTTGATCCGGATAACCTTGGCAGCTTGCGCGGCGGCCGGCGTGGATGGCGCTGAAGCAACCGTTGGTGCCGCCGTCGCCACCGGTGCAGTCGTTTGATTCCCGGACTGGCAACCCGCGGCGAATATTAGCAGGCCTGCGGCAGCGCAGAGGCACCCAGAGTGAGTTAAGAAGTTTCGCATAATTTGACTATTCTTTGGTTGTGGTTTCGTTGGTTTGATCTCACCGGTCGGCCATGGGCATCGGCTGTTTCATCCGGATGTCTTCTGACGCCTCGCTGATGAGAAATTCATAAGGTGAGGTCTGGCGTCTTATGGCTCCGCCTTGCCACTCGAGTAGAGGTCCCGAATCTCCGCCTGGCTCAAGGCGCGGCTAAACATCTCAAAATCATCCATGGAGCCACTCAAATTACGGATCAGAGACGGCTCCGAACCAGGGTCTCGCCTCGCATTCCAATTGCCTAATTCAACTGAATTCAGCCGGAACGGCGGCCTGATTTTCAGGGTTCGGCGGGAAACCGGAACCCCATTGAGATATTGGACGGCTTCGTTCGCCTTGCCATCCAAAACCACCGCTAAATGCAGCCACGTTCCCAGATCATCCACCCCAATGACCGGAGGGCTGGCCAGAATTTGATATTCGGCGCTGCCGGTCCCAAACACCGTAAGCCCCAAAACCCCGTCGTTGCGGATGAGCCAGTGGATTGTCCCAGGATCAAACCCGTCCGACATGACCAGCGAGTTGAACTGCCGGTCCAATCCTTTCAGGCACACCCAAGTGGATAAAGTTAAGGACTGGAATGCGCCGGGAACCGCCAGTCGGACCCGATCATTGACACTTTGAAACTCCAACGCCGGTTTTTCCCGCCACCGCCCTTGGGCCGGCTCGCAGCCCACAATGGCAGCATCTTGAACCAAGGCGGTTTTTTCGGCGGCATTTTTTAGCGAGGAGTCAGAAGGACTCAGCCCTTCAAAATCAAAATGCACCACCAAGAATGGATCCTGATTCAACTGCGCGCTCTTGAGCCGCCACTGATCGTACCGCAGTGCCTCGGCGGCGAGCGACCGCTGTTGGAACTCCAGCATGTTGCTAAAAGCGTCCGGCCTGACCGCCATGAATTGCGCGGCGCCAGCCCCCACGACCAGGGCAGCGGTGCCCTCACGCAGTGCTTGAACCGCGGCAGCCTTGGCAGACAACTCGACTTCTCCTTTGAACACATCCACTTCCGTCTGCCCATGGTCGGTCTCCAAGCCGAAGGCGGTCCCGAGGTCCACGACGTTGAGTTGGCCGGTCTTGATGCGGAAACCACGCGCTGGCTCGGGTACCTCCGCCAACAACCGGCCGGTCGGACAGACGGCCTCACTGGAAGAAATGAGTTGGAGGTCAGTCGGGCCTTCAATGACCACCCGAGCGCCGCTGTAGAACACGATTTGGGCAAGACCGGCCTCCAGATGGAACCAACCCGGTTCCAAGGCAACGCCCGCCCGCGGTGGAGTTGGCTGCTTTACCCATCGTGCATCCACTGTCCGAGCCAACATGGCCACTGCCTTGCTGGTGGTTCCGTTCCGGGGCTCGGAGCGCTTCAGCCAAAGTAACGAAAAAATCCCCGCCAGGAGTATGAAACACGCCGCCAGCGCGAGAATCCAGGTGCGATCCATCGCCCGAGTCGCCCGCTCGGAACTTCCGTGGTTTGGGTTGGATTGCCGGTGGTCCATTTCGGTAAGTCTCCAGGGCGCTGGGGGCACCGCTCGGCTCACCGCCGCAAGGGGTTCCAGCGAAACGTCCGCGCCCTCGGAAAACAAGTCCGGCTCGGAGGCCAGGCGACTGTGCAATTCGATGCGGATCAAATACTCATCCCGGGCGTCGGCGTTGCTGCGCAGCAGGTGGTTTAAGGCGCGCATGCGGGCTTCATCAGCCTCGCCGTGGCATACCGCCGCAATCGTCTCGTCAAATTCTGGCGAGGGGTATTCGAGCTTCACACGACCTCCGCTTGGTGGTGTCCCTCGAGGCAAAGTCGGAGGTCGTGCCGGATACGTTGCAGCATCTTGTAGGTCGCCGCCTCGGTGCGACTAAAACGCCCGGCGAGGGCATCGATGCTGGCACGCTCATAATAGTATCCTTGGACCAGCGAACGCTGGGCCACCGGCAATGCACCCAGGCAAGACTCGAGGTGTTTCAGCCTGGCCTCGAGTTGGGGCTGGAGTTCTTCCCGCCGTTGCGCCAGTTCCTCGGCCAAACCTTGCTCCAACAAGGCCTGCCAGCGTTGCCGGCGTTCGAGCCATTGACGCGTCTTGTTCAAGGCGAATCGGCAGGCCCATGGCGTGAATGGTCGCGCCGGATCATAGGCATTGAACTTCGCCCAGAGCGCCAAAGCCGTCTGCTGCACAATGTCTTCCGCATCCGCCAGATTCGGGACCAGCGCGGCCACGTACCGGAAAATCTCCCGTTCGCTTCGCAGGAACAACGAAAGAAATTGCTGCTGCGACGCACTGGAGGCGCCAGAATGAGGCGTGAAATCGGGCAACATGTGATGGAACTTTACTATTACTTCCGCCAAACCGCGAGTTTTGGACATTTTGCGGCCCAAAATTGTCAACTGGCGGTGAGGGAAGAACCAGTTGGTGGCACTGCACCAACAAAAAACGTGCCGGAAAGTCCAATCAAAACCCACATTTACATGTCCAAAATCCGTCTTCAACTGGAAATAAAGGCAAATGCCTAGCCCAAAAGCCGGATTTCGCCTCGCTAAAGTCCCTGCGGTGGCGCGGGCGGAAGGAAAACACTGAGGACCGCGTCTCGTTCAGCTCGTATCTGCCGCCGCACAGCTATGCCGTGTTTGAGCTGGAAACCGATCACGAAAACGAAGGCGCATCGTCCAAATAAAACTAGCCGAACAGTCGTTGCAGGGAGAAACTGCCGGTGGAATCCGTAATTTTATGACAGGAAAAAATGATCTTAAACGAAAACTCGGTTGTCTTGCTCTTGGTCTCGCGATGTGCTTCGCCGCCAGGGATTTGGCAAACGCCGCGACCAACGAAACCGCCAGGCTGGTCTCGGCAGACTTGCAGCAAACGAACGGCCCGCTCGACACCATGTTCAAATTCTGTGTCGGTGCCGGCCGCGCAAACGAGGGATTGCGCGCCGACTGGCAGCGGCAACTGACCTACGCCCACCGCGAATGCGGCTTCCAATACATCCGCATGCACGGTCTATTTACAGACGACATGGGCGTTTACCGCGATTACGGCAAACCGGAATACAACTGGCAATACATTGACGAGCTTTACGACTTCCTCCGCAGCATCGGCATGAAGCCGTTTGTGGAACTGGGCTTCATGCCGGGAGGGTTGGCCAGTGGTTCCAAAACCATTTTCTGGTGGCGCGGCAATGTGACTCCGCCCAAAGATATGAAAAAATGGGGCGATTTCATTCGCGCTTTCGTACTCCACCTGCAGGAACGTTATGGCGACGCCGAGGTACGCACGTGGTATTTCGAGGTTTGGAACGAGCCAAACTTGGATGGGTTCTGGGCCGGCACGCAACAGCAATATTTTGATCTCTACGCCGCGACGGCAAGCGCAATCAAAAGCGTTTCTGCCGATTACAAGGTGGGCGGCCCAGCGACGGCGGGTTGCGGTTGGGTGCCGGAGTTCATTCATTTCTGCGACACGAACCGCGCGCCGGTGGATTTCATTTCCACGCACACTTATGGCGTGGAAAGCGGTTACCTGGACGAACATGGCAACGGCGGCACAGTCCTTTCCCAGAATCCCGACTCAATTATTGGCGACGCCAAACGGGTGCGCCGAGAGATCGCCGATTCTGCCATGCCCAAGCTGGAGCTCCACTTCACCGAATGGAGTTCCTCCTACACACCGGCCGATCCGGTTCACGACAGCTATCACAGTGCGGCCTACATCCTGGACAAGCTCAAGAAAAGTGGCGACGCCGCGCAATCCATGTCCTACTGGACATTCACGGATGTTTTCGAGGAACCAGGCCCGCGTTGGGAAGCATTCCATGGCGGCTTCGGCTTGATTAATTATCAGGACATCAACAAGCCGGCGTTTTATGCGTATCAATTCTTGAACCAGCTCGGCCCGACGGAACTGAAAAACAGCGATCCGTCGTCGTGGATTTGCGCCGACAACACTGGCGGCGTGCAGGCGTTAATTTGGGATTTCACCAACACGCATCCCGGCAAGAAAGTCCACAACCAGGAATTTTACAAACGCGATTTGCCGTCCCAGCCCAAGAACAAAGTCACTCTGGGTCTGACGCACCTGCCGAAGGGTAATTACACCGTCGAAACTTGCAAGGTCGGCTACAGGGTCAACGACGCCTACGCCACCTATCGCGATTTGGGCTCACCGGCTCAGCTCACGAAAGCGCAGGTTGCCCAAATCATATCCGAGAACAGCGGCGCACCCGTGGATGTCCGCACCGTGAAAATCAGCCGTGACGGAAAATTTGAGCAGCAGTTCGACCTTCGGGAGAATGACGTCGTGCTGATCAAGCTCAAGCAGCAATAGTGACGGGGTCAACTGCCACTGGTCATTCGGTCCGACGGTCACACGGAATGTGTTTGATTTCGGCGGCATTCGCTCCCGAATCAAGGCATCCGACGCCCGCCAACAACTGTCACGGGCCACCTATGAACAAACTGTGCTCGCAGCTTTCCAAGATGTTGAGAACGCGCTCGTCGCCTATGCCAATGTCGTGACCGAGAACCGCGTCACTCCCTACAAAGCTCTCGGCGGTGGATGGGAAATCGAAACCAAGATCACCGCAGGGTCAGGGCCGAGGCACGGTCAGGCTGTCTTGCAGAATCAAAACGAAATCGTCGGTGTCATTCGGTTGAGGGATTACCCAACGCGAGCCGAAGACTAGCTTGGGAACGGCGTTGTTGCCGTTCTGAATGGTCTCGCCGTAAATTTGAACGGAGGTTTGCATATACCGGTCAATCCAAGGGTCGGCCAGAGCGGCATCGAACTTCGCCTGACCGACCAACTCGACCGCTTTGCCCCTGGCGGCTGCGAGGCTCCGAGGGTGCCAGCGGTCGCCGGACTCAAACGTAAACATCCAATGGTCGAAGGCAGGAAACGCCTCGCGCCGAGCCACCCAAACCGCCAAGCCAATTTTGGCCAGTTCGCAGGAGTTTTTGAATTCACCCACGTCCCGGGGGATGTAAGGATTGCACTGAGTATTCAAGGGTGTCGGACAAAGGACAAAGGCCAACTTGCCGTGGTAGCGGCGAATCGCCTCATCGAGCATGAAATGCATTTGCTGGCAATGGGGACATTCATAATCAAAAAGCAGGTTGACGACGCAGGAAGCATCCGGCGGACCCAGCAGTGGCGCGGAGTGAGGATCAATGACCGAAAGCTGATCCTGAAACAGGCCATCGCGATGGACGGCGGGGGGAACAAAGTAGACCTGGCAAGCAACCATGATGCCGGCTAGGGCCACCCCAAGCAAGGCCACGCCGATCGCGGGCAAATGGCCAATCACTGGCTGTGAGTTGGCTGGGAAAGCATCCTGGACTGGCGCGAGATTTGCCCTAGCGACAGCGGTTGAATCATCATCGAATTGCCTGGGCGCTCGCCAGATTACCAAAGCCGCCAACAGCAGGCCCGTGAGGTGCGCGGCCATGCAATAGGGGCAAAAGGATCCGATGATCCATTTCTGCACGATGATGAACCACACGGCACTTCCGCTGGCCGCCCCAACCAGAACCAGGATCGCGCGCCAGGCCAACCGCCGGACCGGGGCCTCCGTGGCCGGACCAAGGAAAAGACTGGCTACCAGCATCGCCAGATACGCGCCCGCCGCCAGACCGCTGACGGGCAATACGCCCCCCACAGCGGACCATCGGCTGCGGAGCACTTGGTCGCACGCGTTCCCGCCGCCGCAGCCGATAACCGACCCGCCCACCAGGTAATGCCAGCTCAGGTCGGCACTCAACGCAAGAGCCAACGCGCTCAGACCCGTTAACACCCAGCGCCACCAAGGCCAGAAACGGCCAAAACGCGTCATTTCATTTTTCGAAACCAATGTTCGATTCTGTTAAGTGTTACCGGCTGGCAATCAGGAGTTTCCGAAGCCCGCCATTGAGCCGTGACCGTGTCTTCCGGGACACTGCCAATACTGCCGCTTAATTCGGTTCCACAGATGTCTTCACGGGGTTCTGCTGGAATAGAGGTTGGGCGCGCCGGGCGTGGGAACGTGGCTGGCGACCTGCGCCCCGCGGGAATGCGCCTTGGTCAAAGCCGAAGTGAGGCTGATGCCGCTCCCGGAGACTTGGGCTCCCGCCGCGTGGGCCATCGCGAGCGGAGCAGCGACAGTGATCTTGGTGGTGCCAAAGCCACCAAATCCGCCGCGGCCGCCGGTGACCGTGGCAATCACCGCCGTTTCGAGGTTCGTGTCCGTGTCAATGGTGATGGTCTGGCCGGTGCCAAAGCCCATCGCGCTGGTGACCGGGATAACGGTCGCGCCGACATCAGTGGCTGTCCCTACCATGGTACCGCCTGCCGTGCCAACCGCCGCAATGACGGCGGTCTCGCGGTTTGCGCCGGTATCAATGATCACCGTTTGGCCGGCGCCAAAGTCTGCCACGCTGACAACCTTGATATTGTTCGCGCCAACGGCTGAATCGGCCGACAGGTTTACGGACGTCTGCAACCGGAAATCGTTGCGGTTGTTGTCGGTGTCCGCACCGTCCGGAAAGCGGCCTGCGCTCAGATTTGGCACCCCGGTGGCCGGACCGCCCCGCCCACCGAAGCCGCGGCGACCCGCGCCGGGGGTAGCCACGAAATTGCCACTCGCCCCTGCACCCGAGGCGGCCTGGTACCCCTCCGCAGCCCACGGGTCAACGAGACCGCCATAGTTGAGACCATCCACGACCAAGCCAGCGGCGTCACGCAACACCATGTTGCCGGCGCCGGGGGAAAGAGCCGGACCCCCGAACCACTGGTTGGGCGCCGGAGGCCCTTGGTAGCCTGCGGTCGTGACTGCGGCATCACGCACTACCGCATGGATCGCGTGATCGTTGGTCAGGGGGCGGTCAAGCGTGATGCCGGTGCCGAGCGGCTGGAGCGGTTCGTTGCTTGAGTGGGCAAAAGTCGTCGCCGGCTGGAAACTGATCCCCGTTCCCCTGACGCTGAGCGGGAGGTTGGAGGCATGGTTGAACTTCAGCGGGTTCTCCAGTTCGAGGCCCACACCCCCACCGCTGCGGCCGCCGCTCGCCGCCGCACCGACGCTCTTGACCGTAACGGTTTCGATGCCATGGCCAACGCTGTCAATGTCCAACCGGATCTCGTCACCGACTGAGATGTTGGCAGCGTTTCTCACCCTAATATTGGTGTCGCCCGCTTTCGCGTCTGCCGCCAGATAGGTTTGCGTGCCCGGCTTGCCGACGGCGGTGACCGTGACCACCTCGTACTTTTCGACGTCTTTGGCCACGGCCGGGTAGGTGGCGCCGTAGCCGAGACCGATCTTCTGGCCGACCTCGACCGCGAACCCACCCCCACCGCCGAAACCGCCACCCGCGCCGGTGAAAGGCACGTTGGTCGAGCCGGCGGGAATGGTGATCACCAGGCCGTCGGGCAGCGGCTGCCACAACGTCGTGGTGTTTCCTGCCGCTGTCCCAACGCTGGCGATTTTGCGGGTTTCCACGGCAGAGCCGGTGTCAATTTCAACTGTATCGCCGACCGACATGCCGAGCGTGCTCCTGACATAGAGCGTGGTATCACCCATTTGCGCGGGGACCGCCAACCCGGAGGTGGCGAGGCCAAGCAGGTAGAAGCCGCGAGCCGCCAGCTTCGTCCCGGCTGGGATCTGCACCGAGGAAAAGATGGGCTGCTGGGTCGGGTGTTCGGTCAGGGTCCAGTTGGAGAGGTCAACGTCACTCTCGCCGGCATTGTAGAGTTCGATAAAAGAGTCCGTCGAGTTAACCGCAAACTCGTTGATCTTGATCGGGCTGACGTTGCGCACCTTCTCCGCGGTTGACTCGGATTGCGCCTGACCGTTCGTCGAATTCGTCCAGGTTACGTTGCCGACCAAGTCGCCGTTGAAGGCCACCGATCCCGAGGTGATCTTGAAGGTTGCGCTTACACTTGCACCCGGCGCAACCGGATCAACAAACAACTTTGACGCCTCGGTCGAACCGGAGACCCCGGAAGTCCACCCCTCAGGCACGGAAAGACCCAACTTGACTCCCACCGCCAGCGCCCGCGTGGTATTGACGAACGTCATGGTGGTGTCCTGCGTGGAGCCCGGTGAGAACGTCTGGAGTCCTGGTGGCGTGGCGGTCGCCAACGCCGGCGCCAGGCTCAGCCGTGGCACGTCGTAGTTGGCCGCCACAACGTTGGCCTGCACCTTCTGGTCGGTGGCGTCCGACGGGAAGGTGCCGGCGGCCGTCATCGCGCCCTCATAGAAGGTGCCCTGAGAGCCGTTGCTGTTGTCGCCGCCGTTGCCCAGCAGAATGGCCCCCTGTTTGCGCATCGGGTCGTAACTGCGACCAACGCGCGGTCCGTCGAACATGACCTTCAGGGTGCCCTGCTGCGCGTCGCCGCCCATCGAGGTCCAGTGGTGCGGCTCGCCCTTGGCGATGGCGGTCACGAATCGCCAAGTGATGTTCGGCAGGTCTTGGCAAAGTTTGGAGCCATCCGGGTTGACGCAACCCACCAGGTTGTTCTCCTGGTCGGTCATGACCCACGGGCCGGGTGGATTCCCGTGATACCATGCGTCAGCGTTGCCGTAGTAGGCGGTTTCCATGGTGCCGTCGCCGTCGTCGCGGCTATCGGTCTCGCCGTTGCCGTAGTCAAAGCAGCAGCCGGAGTTGTAGTGCTGGCCGTTAATGACCCAGTATTGTCCCTCCGCCTGGTCGTCCACTGCGGTACCCTTGGCGTCGTCCAAACGGAGGCCCATGCCCGGCGCGATGAAGATTCCGTAAGCCTTGTGGCCCAGGATGGTAATCGGCGCCCAGTCGGCAACCGGGACGTTGTTAAACCCACCCATGGCCGGGCCGCTGAATCCGCCGCGGGGCGCCTGGACGAGGTGGTTGCCATGGCCGGACTGGTCGTAGAGGGTGGTGATCCAGCAGTGAGTATTGGCGCAGAAGGCGTCCTGCGCGGCCGCGTCGGCGTAGCCTCCCGCATCCGTCGCGGAGGGCTGAACGACGCCGATATCCAAGGTCTTGCCGTCCGACTGGCGCATGATTTGGTAGAGCGGGCCGTTGTAGGCGGCATACAGCGCGCGGGTGGAACTGTGCGCGGCCACGCACGGGGTGCCGGCTGCGGCATAGATGTCACAGGGGCCTTCCGGCCTGGGCGGGGCAACATTTCGTTCCGCCTCGGCCTGTGCGGCCACCAGCAACATGGCTACAGGCAGCGTGAACGCCAGTACGATGATTATTAAGAAACCGATTCGTGTTCTCGGGTTTAGCATTTTCATATTCTTATCCTATTCTTTGAACCAAGATTCCCAATTTGGCGCTCTGCCGGTAACCGCCAAGGAAATCGAAGAGTACTGTAATCCGCCATGCCAGTAGCCAGAAGCAAAATCTTGACTGAGGCGACGCAAAGCCGGAGCCAAAGCGTGATTGAAGATCTGGCCACGGCCTCTGAATCCCGTTTTATGCCGTCAAACGGCCGTCCGGCCGCGTCAGGCCTGGTCATGACGCGAATTGGGAGGGAATTGCTGCCATGTTGGGGCTTGCGCCAAGAATCGGAGCCGTAACCTTCCCAAAAGCCAAATCCAATTGATCGGCAATCAATTTCCTAACAGCAAAATCAGCCCAGCCGGCAGAATTTATGTTGGTGCCTTTGGTCTGGACATCGCCGCACGAACATTTCACCCTCCAGCAACAACACCAACAAATCATCTAATGCCTACTCAAAACTTGCGAAGAGGGACCATATGATTAAGAGCATTCGTTTGGCTGCCGTTCTGTCCCTGTTCGCGGCCACGCTGGGCCTCGCGCAGCAGGCCAATCCGGTCAAGATTGAGCAGGGCCTGGTGCTGGGCACTTCCGAAGAAGGGTTGGCGGTTTTCCGGGGCATCCCGTTTGCCGCGCCGCCAGTTGGCGATCTCCGCTGGCGGGCTCCTCAGCCCGCCGCGATATGGGAAGGCGTGCGACCAGCCACCAAGTTCGGTCCGTCCCCCATTCAAGGGGCGAGGAGTGGTCCGGGGATGAGCGAGGACTGTCTGTATTTGAATGTTTGGACGCCCGCGAAAGCTGCGACCGACCGGATTCCAGTGCTCGTTTGGATCTACGGCGGCGGTTTCGCCGGCGGCGCGACGTCCGATCCAAATTACAGCGGTGAAAAGCTGGCCAGGAAAGGTGTCGTATTCGTCAGCATCGCCTACCGCGTCGGACAACTCGGATTTTTGGCGCATCCGGAATTAAGTGCCGAGACGACGAACCACGTTTCAGGCAATTACGGTCTGTTAGACATGATCGCGGGTCTCCAGTGGGTCCAAAAGAATATCGCAGCCTTCGGTGGCGATCCGAACAAAGTGACGATTTTCGGCGAATCCGCCGGCGGCATCGCCGTCAGCATGCTGTGCGCGTCGCCTCAAGCCAAAGGTCTGTTCCACGGAGCGATTTCGCAAAGCGGCGGCTCGTTTGGACCGCCACGCCCCACCACGTTTCCCGGCGAGAACTTGAAACGCCTTCCCGATGCGGAACGCGCCGGCGACGCTTACGCCAAAAACGCGGGCGTGTCGTCCATCGCAGAGCTCCGGAAACTTGCTCCTGACAAACTTCCGGCCGGGCGCGGTCTCGGCATGGCCTGGCCGATCATTGATGGCTGGGTGATTCCGGACGATCAATACCAGCTCTACACGGCAGGCCGATACAACGACCTGCCAATTCTGATCGGTTACAACTCCGACGAAGGGGCCAGCTTTTCCCCGCCAAAAACTCCGGAGGATTACATTGCCGGCGTCAAAACACGCTACGGCAAGTTTGCTGAAGACCTGATCAAGGCATATCCGGTCGGCACCGACACGGTTCCCAAGACCGCCCGCGACCTGATGCGCGATGCGGCCTTCGGCTGGCACACGTGGAGTTGGGCGCGGCTTGCGGCTCAAACCGGGAAGTCCAAGGTTTTCTATTACTATTTCGATCAGCACCCGAAGTTTCCGGAAAGTTCGCCTCGGGCTGGCTACGGTTCACCCCACGGCATGGATGTGGCCTATGTTTTCCGGCATCTCAACCCCAACAATCCGCAGGTGACCAAGGCGGATTTGGAAATTTCCGACGCCATGTCCACTTATTGGGTGAACTTCGCCAAGCAAGGCGATCCCAATGGCGAAGGTATTCCGGTCTGGCCGGCTTTCAGCGATAGCAAACCGCAGGTGATGTATTTTAACCAGACGCCGCATACGGGCCCAGTGCCCAGCGCTGAATCGCTTAAAGTTCTCGATGCTTACTTCGCCTGGCGCCGCACACCAGAAGGCGAGGCCTGGGCCAAGTAAATCAGATCGTACTTATCCGACTCCGGTCATATGAAATCGCAAATGACACCAAAACAAGGGGCGTCAAACCGTGGTTTGCGCCTCTGTCTGCTCGGATGCTGGCTGCTACTCTCCGTTTTCAATTCGGCCAAAGCTGCCGAAGGGCATACGTTCGAGGCGGGATCCGCTAAACGAGTGAGCGGGGCATCCAAAGTTGCCGAGGGTGCGGCCTCGGGCGGTTCGCTGGTCCGTTTGATCCTGCCCGGCCAGGGCATCAAGTTCACCAGACTTCCGGCTGCCAGCAAACTGGCGATTCGCTATGCTTCGGTGAAAGTAGGCACGATCAGTGTCTCGGTCAACAGCCAACCGGCACGCACGGTGAATGTTCATTCCTCGGGGTCGCTCACCATTTCCTTTCTGCACGCCATCATCGACGTTGCGATTCCCGCCAACGCCACGCTAACCATCAGTCTGGCAACCAACGATGTCGCGGTGAACATTGATCGGATAACGGTCGGCGACGGCGACCTGGGGCTGCCGCCGGATATTTGGAACCTGCCGCCGGTGACGGTGGCCGCCGGCCCTTATCTCCCCGACTGGAAAGTGCTGAGCCGGATTTACGTGGTGCCGGAGTGGTGGCGTGACGCCAAGTTCGGCGCCTGGGCGCACTGGGATCCGCAGTCCATGCCCGAGCAGGGAGACTGGTATTCGCGCGGCATGTATATGCAAGGCAGCGCGCAGTATAATTATCACCTCAAACACTTCGGCCATCCGTCGGAATATGGCTACAAGGACCTCTGCCACAACTGGATGATTGACGCGTGGAATCCCGACGAGTTGATGAATTTGTATGTCGAAATGGGAGCGCGGTATTTCATGGCCATGGGCGTTCATCACGACAACTTTGATTGCTGGGATTCGGCCTACCAACCCTGGAACTCCGTCCGTGTCGGCCCCAAGGTGGACATCGTCGGCACATGGGAAAAAGTCGCGCGTCAACACGGCCTGCGGTTCGGCATCGGTTTTCACAACACTCCGCCGCGGACCTGGGGTCAATTCATGCCGGTGCGTTACACCGGCGACAAGACGGGACCGATGAAGGGCGCCCCTTACGATGCGCTGCAAACGGTTCTGGACGGAAAGGGAAAATGGTGGGAAGGCATGGATCCAGTGGACCTCTACGGCCCGGTCCACACCGCCAAGGATCCGCTGCATTCGCCGTTTGCCAACCAATTCATGTGGCGGGTGGATGACGCCATCACCAAGTATCATCCGGATGTGATCTACTTTGACGAACATGCCGGCGATTCGCAAATGGACTTGGGCGTTCACATGGGACTCGGATTTCTGGCTCCACAACTGGCCGCGAATTACTACAACAAGTCCCTGAAGTGGAACCAGGGAAGAATGGAGGTGGTGCTCAACCTCAAGGGCGTGGGCGGGCGTTACAACAGCTTCCAACACAGCCCGGAATTGCTTGCCTTCGCCGACCGATCCCTGGTCAAGAGCAGCGAAGCCGTCATCGAACCGGAGATCATGGCCTATCCTTTCCAGACCGAGACGAGCATCGCCGACTGGCACTACCGAACCGGGCAGAAATACATGGATGCCAATAGCATAATCCGTTTGCTGATGCAGAACGTGTGCCGCAACGGAACGATGTTGCTCAACCTCACCCAGCACGGTCGCGGCGGGCTTGATCCCCAAGTGATTGACACCTGCAAAGACGTTGGAGCTTGGTTGAAAGTCAATGGCGAAGCTGTTTATGGTTCCCGCCCTTTTGAAGTCTTTGGTGAAAATTCAGTTTGTTACACGCGCAACCACGGCAATGTCTATGCCACGCTCCTGGACTGGAATGGGGGCCCGATTACG
>Ga0302319_10014407_pt1 | contig 14756 bp, 11 predicted proteins | sample Bog_T0_2_FD_203319 | JGI IMG/M metagenome (GOLD analysis project Ga0302319, IMG submission 203319) | Peat permafrost microbial communities from Stordalen Mire near Abisko, Sweden - Bog_T0_2 | ecosystem: Environmental > Terrestrial > Soil > Wetlands > Peat | place: Sweden: Abisko, Stordalen Mire... | reverse complement strand
CTCACCCGGCGGCGCTCGATCTGCTGCTGGAGATGGCGATGAGCCGCGACAGCGAAGAGGCGCGACAGGCCTTCACCGTGACGCTTGAAAAGATGGCGCGCGGCGGCGTCTACGATCAGCTCGCCGGAGGATTCCATCGCTACAGCGTGGATGAGACATGGACCGTTCCGCACTTTGAAAAGATGCTCTATGACAACACCGAGTTGCTGCGCAATTATGTGCACGGTTTCCAGAGCTTTGTGAGCGAAGAGTTTCTTGAAACGGCCAGGCAGATTGTGGGCTGGCTCGACACGACGATGACCGACCGCGCGCGCGGAGGGTTTTATGCGTCGCAGGACGCGGACGTGGGGCTGGACGACGACGGCGACTACTTTACGTGGACGCTGGACGAAGCAAAGGCCGTGCTGGACGAGCGAGAGCTGGAGTTTGCAGTCGTCTACTGGGATATTGGCGAGCTGGGCGAGATGCACCACAACCCGGCCAGGAACGTCCTGCATGTAAAGCAGACGATCGAGGAACTCACGGCCAAAGACGGCGACGCACCACAGTTGCGCGCGCTGCTTGAGCAAGTGCGGAGCAGGATGCTGGCGGCGCGCAAGCTGCGCAAGGAGCCCTTCATCGACAAGACGCTCTATACAGGCTGGAACGCGATGGCGGTGTCGGCTTACCTTGAGACGGCGCGCGTGCTGCGCATGGACGGAGCGCGGGAGTTTGCGCTGCTAACGCTGAACCGGCTTTTGAACGAGGCATGGGACGGAGGCGCGACGCTGAACCACGTGATCGCGTATCCAGAGGCGTCGGCGGGGGGTGTGCCGGCAGAGAAGGCCCCGGGAACCTTGGAGGATTACGCGTTTACGGTGCATGCCTGCGTGGATGCGTGGCTTGCCAGCGGCAACATGAACTTCTATCGTGCGGCCACGCGGTTTGCCGACGCCATGATTGCCCGCTTCTACGACGAGACGGGCGGCGCGTTCTGGGACGCAGCCATCTCTGGAGAAAAGGCTCCGCTGGGCGCACTGGGCGCGCGTCGCAAGCCGTTGCAGGACTCGCCCACGCCGGCCGGCAATCCTGTGGCTGCCGCGGCGCTGCTGCGGCTTGAGGCGCTGAGCGGTAAACAGAAATACCGCGACGTTGCCGAAGACACGCTGGGCTGCTTTGCGGGGATTGTGGAGCACTTCGGGCTCTACGCGGGCAGTTACGGGCTGGCGCTGGAAAGGCTGCTGCTTGATCCGGTGCAGGTGGTGGTGGTGGGCTCAGGCGCTGAGGCTGCGCGGCTTGAGGCCACGGCAGTAGCGCGTTTCGCGGTCAACAAGACGGTGATGCGCATTGCTCCATTTCGCCTGGTGAAGGGCGGCATTCCCGAGGTGCTCGAGCAGACGCTGCTTCAAGTTCCGGCACCAGAGGGGGCCGAGGCCTGGGCGCTGGTGTGCCGAGGGCGCACCTGCCTGCCGTCCATTACCGATGCGGAGGCTCTGGTGGAAGCGCTCGAGAAATCTACCTAGCGGCCGAGATTCAATTCCCGCTGAGCGGATTGTCGTCGTGGGGCTTGAGCGTGGTCGGATCGCGCCCGGCTGATTTTTCCGCCGCGGGCGTTTCAGCATCGGCTGCGTCAGGATTGCTTGCCCCCTCACCGGCAAAGGTATTCAGCACGCGATACGGATTGCCGGGCAGCATGTGGTGTTCCTCCAGGGCAAGTCGCACGCGGCGGCGGAATTCGCGGACCGGCGCGTATTGTTTGGTGGCCAGCGTCTTGAAGACCACGGGAAAGATGAGTTCGGAGCCCTTGATGGCGTCCACGCCAAGAATCTGCGGATCGGCCACGAACAACCCGTGGAATTCGTCGCTGTTGCGCAAATCTGCCGCGATGGTGGTGAGCAGCTTGAGCACCTCGTCGGGGTTGGCAGAGAAATCAACGCTCACGTTCACAGTGGCCACCGAGTAGCCGTTGCTGAGGTTGGCGACAGTGGTGATCTGCGAGTTGGGAATCACATAGAGCGTGCCGTCGTCGTCGCGGACCGTGGTTTTGCGCAGGGTCATTGCCTCAACGGTCCCCGCGAGTCCTGCGATGCGCACCTTGTCGCCCACATTGAACTGGTCTTCGATGATGATCAGGATGCCGTTGAGCACGTCTTTAACGATGGTTTGCGCGGCCAGGCCGATTGCGACGCCGGCAATACCGGCAGAGGCAAGCAAGGGCCCCAGGTTGAGGCCGACGGCGTCAAGAAACTGCAGGCCGGTGATGACGGCGATGATCGACAATCCCGTAGCCCGAATCACAGTGGAAAGTGTCTTCACCTGGGCCAGACGTATGCCGTCCGCAGCATGCGTCTCAGCCACGTGGACCATCCGTGAAGTGAGGATCGAAAGTAAGCGAATGAGAATAAAGGCGATAACCAGCACGACGACGAGGTGCGGCAGCTTGGAGTGAATAAACTCCTGGGTGTCGACGCCCCATTCGTCAAGAACCTTGCCAAGGAAGCGGCCTTCCTGGAAGATTCCCCATCTAAGTGCAAGAAGGAAAGGAATCATGCCAAAACTCCTGTCACTAGACTAGACTGAGCGGAGGAACGGGGCGAGGGTCCCGTTCCCAACGCAAGGGCACCGGCAGACTCCTGGCGCGATGTGGAGGTCGTCCATGAGCACACATCGGTTTGGCACACAGAGAGGCAGGCTCGCGCAGGGTTCGCGCGCTGTGTGGATTTGCTCGCTTGCCGGCTTGTTTCTGGTTGCGCTGTCGGCCGGCGCTGGCGGGCGCGCCCCACAGGGACAGACTGAAGAGCCTTCCACGGCTGTTCCCGCGCCGGAGCCCGCGACCGCTGTTCCCTCACCGCCCTCAGCCATGTCGAAGCCGAAGAAGGCGCCAAAGCCTGAAGCGGAGCAGCCGGAATCGGCAATTGCAGTGCGGCCGGAAGCAGCCCCGTTGGCAGCGCCCCTCGACGACAGTCAGAAAGCGGTCGCCGATGCCAGCGCCAACCTTCTGGAGCTGGCGAATTCACTGAAGAGAGAAGTGGACAAGACATCCGCGGATACGCTCTCGGTGGCCGTGGTCCGCAAGGCGGCCGAGATTGAGCAACTGGCCCGCAAAATGAGGACACGATGAGCGGCGCTCGGTATAAATCGGCTTTCCCGCGCAAATTTGTCCTGGATACAATGCCGGGGTTGGCGCTGGGCCTGTGGATGGGCATGGCACTGCCGGGCCTTGCCCAGAAACCGAGCCCCGGCACAGGCGGCGTGACGCCCGGCGTGCAGAGCGTTCCCTCCGATCTTTCCGACTCGCTCGGCCGACCCATGGGCCCGGACGATCCGGTGTTACAAGAGCGGCGACTGCGCCAGCTTGCCCTCGAGACGCACAAATCGATGGTGTCTGACACCGACAAGCTGCTTGAGCTGGTGACGGAGCTGAACAGCGAGATCAGCGCGAGGAATCCCGGATCTTTAACGCCCAATCAACTGCGCAAGATTGCGCAGATTGAGAAGCTGGCGCATAGCGTAAGGCAAAAGATGGGCGACACGTTACAGGGAACGCAGGACAGGATGCCGCCAATGCACGATGGGCCGACGTTTCACCACTGAGGGACGACGCGACGCAGGCCCGCAAGAGAGGTGCAGGCCGGCAGGTGGGATGATGATTGGGGCCCGCGTCGCCACCCATGATGATTGCGCGGCGGGTTGGTACAATCAGGCTCTAGGGAGGGTCAGGGATGGAAGTGGCAGTTTCCGGTGTACACGCGCCCAAGACGGCTACCAACCCACAGGTTCTTGGTCCCAAGCAGCTCATTGAAATCTACCGGCTGATGTACCTTTCGCGGCGGCTGGACGACCGCGAGATCATGCTGAAGCGGCAGCAAAAGATCTTTTTCCAGATATCGGCAGCGGGCCACGAGGCGGTGCAGGTGGCGGCGGCGCTGGCGCTCAAGCCGGGCTACGACTGGTTTTTCCCCTACTATCGGGACCGTGCGCTTTGCCTGACGCTGGGCCTGACGCCCGACGAGATGATGCTGCAGGCCGTGGGCGCGGCTACTGACCCCTCGAGTGGCGGCCGCCAGATGCCGACCCACTACAGCAGCCCTTCGTTGCACATTGTGAGCACGTCTTCCTCCACCACAACGCAACTGCTGCATGCGGTGGGTTGCGCTGAGGCTGGGCGCTACTTCAGCCGCCATCCCGAGGCCGCGGCCAAGGTCGGTGTCCCCGGCGACTACCGCGCATTCCACGAAGTGAGCTTCAAGAGCGACGAGGTGGTTCTCACCAGCCTGGGCGAGGGTTCCACCTCGCAGGGCGAGTTCTGGGAGGCGATGAACACGGCCTCAAACCAGAAACTGCCCGTCATCTTTCTGGTGGAAGACAACGGCTACGCCATCAGCGTTCCGGTGGAAGTGAATACGCCGGGCGGCAATATTTCAAACCTGGTAAAGAATTTTCCGAACTTCCACTTTGTTGAGGTGGACGGCACGGATGCGGAGGCCAGCCTGCACGCGTTTGAAGCGGCAGCCGCGCACTGCCGATCGGGTGCTGGACCCGCGTTTGTGCACGGACACTGCATGCGGGCCTACTCCCATTCGCTCTCAGACGACGACAAGCTCTATCGTTCGGCTGCCGAGCGCGATGCCGATGCGCTGCGCGATCCGATTGCGAAGATGCAGATGCGGCTGCTGCGCGAAGGCATTCTGACCGAAGCCGAGATCAACGAGCTTGAACACGCGCAGGACGCGATTGCCGCCGCTGCAGCCGAGCGCGCCCTGCTGGCGCCTCTGCCCACAGTGGAGAGTATTCCGATGCACGTCTATTCGGAAGACCTCGATCCGACCGGCGCAAACTTCGATCACGAAAATGCGCAGGCTCCGGGCGCAGCGGGCGGCGGAAAGGCCGGCAAGGACAAGGGCCGCGATCCGCGCACCATGGCCGACCTGATCAATGCCTGCCTGCACGACGAGATGCGTCGCGACGAGCGCATTGTGGTTTACGGCGAGGATGTGGCCGACGCAAGCCGCGCAGAGGCGCTGGGCGAGGTGAAGGGCAAGGGCGGAGTCTTCAAGCTGACCGCGGGATTGCAGACCGAGTTCGGATCGGAGCGCGTGTTCAACTCACCGCTGGCCGAAGCGAATATTGTGGGCAGGGCGGTGGGCTACGCGGTGCGCGGCATGAAGCCGGTGGTCGAGATCCAGTTCTTTGACTACATCTGGCCGGCCATGCACCAGATTCACAATGAGCTGGCGCTCATGCGCTGGCGCTCGCATGGCAGCTTCTCGTGTCCAGTGGTGATTCGCGTGCCCATCGGCGGCTACCTGACCGGCGGATCGATCTATCACTCGCAGAGCGGAGAAAGCATCTTCACGCACATTCCAGGGCTGCGCGTGGTCATGCCGTCCAATGCGCTGGACGCGAACGGGCTGTTGCGCACAGCCATTCGCTGCGACGATCCAGTCCTGTTTCTTGAGCACAAGCGGCTCTATCGCGAGCCCTACGGGCGCGCGCCCTATCCCGGCAAGGATTTTGAGATTCCGTTCGGGAAGGCGAAGACGGTTCGCCCCGGCACGCATATGACGCTGGTCACCTACGGCGCGGTGGTGCCGCGCGCTCTGCAGGCGGCGGAGAAGGCGCAGCGCGAACACGGCATCGAGGTGGAAGTGATCGACCTTCGCACCCTGAGCCCCTACGACTGGGAGGCGATTGCCACTTCCGTTCGCAAGACCAACCGCGTGATCGTGGCCCACGAAGACATGATCAGCTGGGGATACGGCGCCGAGATTGCGGCGCGCATCGCCGACGAGCTATTTGAAGATCTTGACGCGCCGGTCAAGCGGATTGGATCGATGGATACGTTTGTCGCCTACCAGCCGCTGCTCGAAGACGCGATTCTTCCTCAGCCGGAAAGCATTCTGAAGACAATCGTTCAGCTCAAGGCGTTCTAGCGCTCGTCCAGCAGAGCATCCGCGGCTTCGGCCAGCGACGGGAAGCGGAGATCAGCGGTCTCGCGCGCGATCTTCGCCGTGGCCCTGGGCTGTTCTGTCTCCCCGTCAATCAGGATCGTCGTGATGCCGAGCCGGCGTCCGAACTCCATGTCGACAAGCGAGTCGCCGATCATCAGGCTGGTAGCGGCCGTAACGTCCGGGAAGGCTTCCACAGCCTGCTCAAAGAGCCCGGGCAGCGGCTTGCGGCAGTTGCACCGGCCCACCAGATGCGGGCAATAGAAGAAGGCGTCAATGTGTGCGCCGTGCTGGCTGAGCAGGCTCTGAAACCCGGCGTGGAGGGCGTCCACATCGGCCGCCGTGTAGAGGCCCAGGGCAATGCCGCGCTGGTTTGAGACCACAATCACGCGCAGCCCCGCCTGGTTCAGCCGGGCAATCGCTTCGGGCACCCCGGGCAGGACATGGAAATCCTTCCAGCGCTCCACGTAGCGGCCTTCAGGCATCTTCTGGTTCAACACTCCGTCGCGGTCGAGCAGAACGGTCGTCACATCGCGGGGAAGCTGCCTGGGGTTCTGGCTGGTCACGCCGTAATGATAGCAACGCATGGGCGCGGGTTGGGGACCGATCCGCTGAAGGGGCAAAGCACGCCAGGCGGGGCGAGGCCGGCAAAACGGCCCCGCCGAGGCAGGTCCAGATACAATACTTGGATGGAGTTTTCGACCTACCCGGGACCAGACCAGGAATTGTGGGCAAGGCAGGCGGGCCTGCCACTATGAAGAACTTTCTTCGCCTGGTGCGGTACGGGGTTCCCTATACGCTGCAATGGCTTCCGGGCGTGTTGCTGCTGGCGCTCACCGGCGCGCTCGACACGTTCCGCGTGCTCCTGCTGCAGCCGATTTTTGACCAGGTTCTCAGGCCCGATGCGCCCGAGGGTCCGATTCTTTTGGGGTTGGCGAACAGCAAGTGGCACTTCGACCTCAGGTCTCTCATTCCCCACTTCATCCATATGCACAATGCGTGGACCGTGGTGGCTTCGGCACTGGTCCTTTCCACTCTGGCCAAGGGTCTTTGCGATTACCTGGGCACCTACCTTGTGAACTACGCCGGCTTTGGCCTGATTACGGATTTGCGGAATCATCTATACGAGGCAACGCTGCGCCGTTCGTCGAGCTTCTTTCACAAGCACCCCACGGGCACTATTCTTTCCACGCTCATCAACGATGTTGACCGGGTGCAGGTTGCCGTAAGCTCGGTCATCGGCGATTTTCTGCAGCAGTTCTTCACTTTTGTCGTGGGCCTGGTTTTTGTGATCCGGTTGGGCGGGGAACTCAGCTGGGCTCTGCTTCTTTTCATTCCGGTTGTCGTCACTTCCGCACGCAGGATTGGCAGGGAAGTGCGCACCCGCACCCGCACCGGGCAGGATAAGCTCGCCGAGATCCAGAACATTCTGCATGAAACCGTCACGGGCAACCGCATCGTGAAGGCCTTCAACACCGAGATGTGGGAGATTGTGCGCTTCAAGAGTGCGGCGCGCAGGCTGTTCCGCGCCAACCTGCGCAACGTGCGCATTCAAGGCATCAGCTCGCCGTTGATGGACTCAATCGGCGCGGTGGCGATTGCGCTGTTTCTCTTCATCGGCCGTAACCAGATTTTGCACGGCAAAATGACGATGGGCATGTTTGGCGCGTTCATCATCCTGCTCTTCAAACTCTACGATCCGGTGCGCAAGTTCGCTTATTTCTACAACAGCTTCCAGCAGGCGATGGGAGCCTCGGCATCGATGTTCGTATTCTTCGACGAAGAAGATGACGTGCAGGAACGGCCGCATGCGGTGACGCTGAAGAGATTTCAGAATTCGATTGAATTCCAGAATGTGGGCTTTTCTTATTCGACTGAAGAGGGCGAGCACCAGATTCTGCACAATATCGATCTGCAGGTCAGGGCCGGCGAGGTGCTGGCGCTGGTGGGACCGAGCGGCGCGGGCAAGTCGACACTGGTCAACCTGATTCCGCGATTCTTCGATGTCAGCACCGGGGCCATCCTGATTGACGGCCACGATCTGCGCTCGCTCACGCTAGCCTCGCTACGCAGGCAGGTGGCGCAGGTGACGCAGGAGACCATCCTGTTCAACGACACGGTGCACAATAACATTGCCTATGGGCAGCCTGACGTCAAGAGGTCGGTGGTGGAGGAGGCGGCTAAAAATGCCCTGGCCCACGACTTTATCGTGAAGATGCCGCAAGGCTACGACACGGTCATCGGCGAAAAAGGAGTCCGTTTGTCGGGCGGTGAAAAGCAGAGGCTGGCCATTGCGCGAGCCATCCTCAAGGATGCGCCCATTCTGATTCTTGACGAGGCCACTTCGGCGCTCGACGCGGAGAGCGAATCGCTGGTGCAGATTGCGCTGGCAAACCTGATGCAGGGCCGCACGGTGATGGTGATCGCGCACCGGCTCTCCACCATCCGCCGCGCCAATCGCATCGCGGTGCTTGAAGATGGGCGCATCACCGCGATTGGATCGCACGAGGATTTGTTGAATGGGTCACCGACCTATCAGCGGCTTTATCAATTGCAGTTCATGGATCAGCCGGAGACGGAAACGCAGCCGGCCGAGCCTTTAATGCATTATTTGCCCGGTTGTGAGCCGGTGTTTGCAAGCAGGACGCAGGAGTAAGAATGCCGATCTATTCGATGACCGGGTTTGCGCGAGTCCAGGTGCGTGTGCCCGTGGGTGAGGACGACCAGTTAAGCTACACGCTCACCGTGAAGAGCGTGAATCACCGCTTTCTCGATTTGCAACTGCGCTTGCCCGCCGGCCTTGACGCACTGGAGATGGAACTGCGCAAGGTGATGAAGGACAACCTGGTGCGCGGGCACGTGGAGTTGACGTTGCTGGTGGATCGCGCCAGCCAGCAGAAGGCCGGCTACCATCGCGAACTGGTGGCAGGCTATGTTGACGCGTTCAAAGCGGCGCGCAAGGAGTTTGGCGTTCAAGGCGAGCCGGATTTGAATGTGGCGCTGCGCATGCCGGGCGCGCTGCAGACCGAGAGCCGGGCAGACGGCGATCTGACGGCGATTGCTGAAAGCGTGCAACAGCAGATCGGGCCGCTGCTTGAAGAGTTGAAGACCATGCGCGCCCGCGAAGGCGAATCCCTGTCAGCGATTCTGCATGGAACGCTGGACCGGCTTGCTGAGGCAACCGGCAGCGTGGCCAAGTTGCGGCCGGAGATTGAGCAGCGCTACCAGGAGCGGCTGACGCAGCGGTTGCTGGCTGCCACCGGCCCTGATTTCAATCGCCAAAGGGTTCTTGAGGAAGTAGCGGTGATGGTTGAGCGCATCGATATCGCCGAAGAGATCGAGCGCATGACGACGCACATCGGGCACTTCCGCGAGTTGCTGGCGGCCGGTGGTGAAGCGGGCAAGAAGCTGGATTTTCTGTTGCAGGAGATGAACCGCGAAGCCAACACGCTGCTGTCGAAGACCGGCGGCGTAGGCGGCAAGGGCACGCGCATTACCGAACTGGGCCTGGCGATGAAGGCGGAGATCGAGAAGGCCCGCGAACAGATTCAGAACGTGGAGTGAGAACAGGGAATAGGGAACAGGGAACGGAAGAGCTGTATAGAGGAAAGGGAATAACGACACGTGGCAGGAATCTTATTTCTTATTTCGGCGCCCTCGGGCTCAGGCAAGAGCACGCTGGTGAATGAGCTGCGCAAGCAGTTGAGCGGCGTGGATTTTGCAATTTCGTGGACAACGCGCGCTCCCCGCGGTTCAGAGGAAAACGGGCGCGAATACCACTTCACCAGCCGCGCGGAGTTTGAGAGGATGATCGCCGCGAATATGTTTCTTGAGCATGCCGAGGTCTTCGGAAACCTCTACGGCACGGCGCGGCTGTCACTTGAAGAGGCGCGGAGCGCCGGGCACGATCTGTTGCTCGACATCGACGTGCAGGGCGCGGCGCAGGTGCGCGCCAAGATGCCTGAGGCGGTGAGCATTTTTGTATTGCCGCCGAATCCGAAGGTGCTGCGCACGCGGCTGCGCAACCGGAGCCGCGCCGAAGGCGTGGTGAATGAAGCGGAACTATATCGGCGGCTAAGCGAAGCCAGCCGGGAGATTGAGAATTTTCGCCAATACGGTTATATTCTGGTCAACGACATTCTTGACCGGGCGGTGGCGCAACTGGAGGCCATTGTGCTGGCCGAGCGCTTCTATCGCAACGGCGAAGCCATTGCGTACCGGTCGCGTAGAGTGTTGGAGGTTGCCGCGGCCTGCATGCAGAGCAACACGCAGGAGCGGCTGAAGCCCGTGCTTGAGGCGTTCGGCATTCTTGGCGACTCGTCCCAGCAGGAGCTGAATTTCGAAGAAGAACCCGACGACCCCGAGGAGGAATCCGATGACGATTGAGACCAGCTTCGATTCGAACTATCGCAAGGTTCTGGTCGCTGCGCGTCGCGCTCGCCAGTTGCAGAGCGGCTCCCACGCTCTGGTCTCTACCCAGTCCACCAAGGCCTGCAGGATTGCGCAGGAAGAGATCGACGCCGGCAAGATCTCCTATGTCAAGACCGAAGTCGACGTAGTCAAGCCGCTGGTGGAAGGCCCGGCGATTCCGATTCTGCTGAGCTAGAAAAGCAGCGGTCAGGGATCAGTAGTCAGTAGGAAATCCCCGCGTCTTCGGCTGTGTCGAAACTCAAAGCTGAGAGCTGAGGGCGAGAAGCCAGAAGCTAGAGGCTGGAAGCCAGCAGCTGACCACTGTTCCCTGACCCCTGACCACTGACCACTGTTCTACAATCAATCCATGAGAGTGACGGTAGGCGTCTCGGGCGGAATTGCCGCATACAAGGCGGCTGAGCTGGTGCGCGCGCTGCAGCGCCAGGCCCTTGAAGTGCATGTGGTCATGACCGAGGCGGCGTGCCGGTTTGTGCAGCCTCTCACATTTGCTTCGCTCACCGGCCACAGGGTGATTACGAGCCTTTGGGATGAAGCCGCCAGTGGCGCGGGCGAAACCGCCGCCGAGCAGAACGGCATTGAGCACATCGGCGAAGCGCAATGGTCTGAGGCGCTGGTGGTGGCTCCGGCCACGGCCAACATTCTGGCCAAATTTGCCCATGGAATTGCCGACGACTTTTTGACCACAATGTACCTTGCCACCACGGCTCCGGTGCTGGTGGCGCCCGCAATGAACGTGAACATGTGGAACCACCCGGCCTCGCAGGCCAACCTTGAAACGCTGCGGCAGCGCGGCGTGCGCGTAGTGGAACCAGGCACCGGCGAACTGGCCTGCGGCATGGTGGGCGTGGGTCGCATGGCCGAGCCCGAGGCCATTGCCGATGCCGTGCTGAATGCGCTCGGCCGCCGCCACGATCTGGCCGGCGAAGTTGTGCTGGTGACGGCGGGCGGAACGCAGGAAGCGCTGGACCCGGTGCGCTATCTCGGCAATCGCTCCAGCGGCAAAATGGGCTACGCCGTGGCTGAAGCCGCGCAGAGCCGCGGAGCCAAAGTCATTCTCGTCACCGGGCCAACTGCGCTGCATCCGCCCGCGCACTGCGAAGTCGAAAAGGTGGTCACGGCGGGCGAGATGCGCGAAGCCGTGCTCAAGCACATGGTCGATGCAACATTGGTGATCAAGGCTGCGGCTGTGGCCGATTACCGGCCAGTGCAAGTGAGCGCCGAGAAGCTGAAGCGCACAGGACCTTTGACCGTGGAGTTGGCGCCGACTGAGGACATTCTTGCCGAGGTGGTGCGTCGTCGGCGGCCGGGACAATTGATTGTGGGCTTTGCCGCCGAGACCAATGACCGCATGGCCAACGGGCGCGCCAAGCTCGCAGCCAAGGGCGCCGACGCCATTGTGGTGAACCAGGTGGGCGATGGAGTAGGCATTGAAGCGGATACCAACGCGGCCACGTTTTTGACGGCGACCACATCGATCGAGCTGCCTGAGATGCCCAAGCGGCAACTCGCGGATCGCATTCTCGATGAGATTGTTGCGCTCAGGCGTCCGCGGTCGCTGGTGGTGGAGATGGACGAAGATCCGCTGACGCGGCAGAAGCGCGTGCTGAGCGAGGCCATCGCACCCGCGCGGCGGCAACTGATTGTGGAGTAGCAACCTTGGCCAGACAGCTCGATTCGGTAACCCGCGATGCACTGGTTGAGCGCGTCCGTTTCTATCGCGACTTGGGACTGACGGAGTTTTATCGCAGGCCGGTGGACCTCGCGACCGAAGCGGCGATGGAAACGGCAGCGGAAGAATCCGAGCCTGCAACAATCGCCGCCGAGCAGACCACTCCTGTGATCACCACGGCAGAAACCGCATCCACACTGGAGGAACAAGCCATCGCACCGCGCAAGCCGATCAGTGCTCCACCGCTCGTGACTACTGCTGCTCTCGCCGCGGCCGACAAAACAGCGGCGCTCCAGTTGATTCGCGACGACCTTGGCGATTGCACGCGCTGCGCGCTGCATAAGGGCCGCAACAAAATCGTGTTTGCCGACGGCGATCCAAACGCGCGGTTGATGTTTGTGGGCGAAGGGCCGGGCGCGGATGAAGACGCGCAGGGGCTTCCCTTTGTGGGGCGCGCAGGCCAGTTGTTGAACAACATGATTGCGGCCATGGGGCTCAAGCGCGAGCAGGTCTACATTGCCAACGTGGTCAAGTGCCGTCCGCCGGGCAATCGCACACCCGAGCCCGATGAGGCAAACACCTGCTCGCCATTCTTGTTCAGGCAGATCGACGTAGTGCGGCCGCAGGTGCTGGTAGCGCTGGGCGCCACGGCGGCCACATATCTGCTGGGGCACAGGCAACCGCTGGCCGGCCTCCGTGGGCGCGTGCATGCCTTTCGCGGGATGCAGTTGATCGTCACCTACCATCCAGCGTTTCTGTTGCGCGATCCGCGGCAAAAGAAGGAAGCGTGGGCTGACCTGCAGATTGCCATGAAGGAACTGGGGCTGAAAGCTCCCAAGCCAGCCTCGAGCTCTTAGCTTTCAACGTGGAGTTTCGCGTGCGGAGTTCATACGATCCCACCCTTCAAGAAATTTCGTTCACAGGAGTTCCAATGTCGATTCAGTCTTCCTTTGCTTTCGCGATTGCTTTGGTCAGTTGCACTTTAAGCCTTGCCGCGCAAGCGCCTGCGCCGCAGCCCTTGAAGGCTATGCCGTACTCGCCATCGCTCGACGTGACCAGCCTCGATCGCACAGCGGATCCCTGCCAGAATTTCTACAAGTTCACTTGCGGCGGTTGGGAGAAAAACAATCCCATCCCCGCCGATCAGGCGGCGTGGAGCGTTTACGCCAAGCTGGCGAACGACAACCAGCAGTTTCTTTGGGGTGTTCTGGAAGAGGACGCCAAATTGACGAATCGGACGCCCGTGCAACAAAAGGTTGGAGACTACTTTGCCGCCTGCATGAATACGACGGCAATTGATGCGCTGGGATATCAACCCGTGTTGTCGGAGTTGGGGAAGATTGATGCTCTGAAGACGCGGGCCGAGGTGTTTGCAGTGCTTCCCAGTCTGCACCACGAATTTCCCGGTAACTTCTTCTTTGGATCGGGGACGGGGCAGGATTCAATCGATTCCTCAACAGTAATTGTGGAACTGGTTGCTGGAGGTCTGGGGCTGCCGGACCGTGACTACTACACAAAGACAGACGAGCAGAGCGTCAAGATCCGCGAGCAGTACGCAGCCTACATTCAACAGGTGCTCTCGCTCACGGGCGAAAGCGCCGAACAGGCCAAGGCCGACTCCGATGCGACTCTCAGAATTGAAACTGCACTCGCCCAGGCATCACTCACGCGCGTGGAGCGCCGCGATCCACACAAAACCTATCACATGGAGACTGTGCAGGAGCTTTCAAACCTCACGCCATCCATTGACTGGCCTCATTACTTCGAGGTGCAGGGCGCGCCGGGCGTGACCCGGCTCAACGTCACGCAACCCGATTTCATGAAGGCGCTTGAAACCGAGCTGGCGACGGAAGACGTGGCGGCCTTGCGCGGCTATCTCCGCTTTCACCTGGTGACGGCAGCGGCGCCTTACCTTGCGCAACCGTTTGACCAGGCCAACTTCGACTTTTTCGCCAAGACGCTGCGCGGCGTGCAGTCCATGCCTCCGCGCTGGAAGACGTGCACGCGGGCCGTGGACCGCAACCTGGGCGAGGCGCTGGGGCAGGAGTTTGTGCGGCGCACGTTTACAGCAGACACCAAGGCGAAGACGCAACTGATGACCGAACAGATTGAGACGGCCATGCAACACGAGATTGAGAACCTGGACTGGATGAGCCCGGCGACCAAGGCGGAAGCCTTGCGCAAGCTGCATGCGATTCGAAACAAAATTGGCTATCCCGCAACGTGGCGGGACTACTCGGCGCTGGATGTGAAACCGGACGGCTACTTTGGCGATGTGTTGCGTGCGGCTCGCTTTGAAGATGCGCGCCAGTGGCACAAGCTTGGCAAGCCTGTCGACCTCAACGAGTGGGGCATGACGCCGCCAACCGTCAACGCGTACTTCAATTCGCAGATGAACGACATCAATTTTCCGGCCGGGGTACTGCAGCCGCCGCTTTACGATCCCAAGGAGGACGACGCACCGAATTACGGGAATACCGGCGCAACCATCGGACACGAGCTGACGCATGCCTTCGACGACGAGGGCCGGAAGTTTGACGCCAAAGGAAATTTACGCGACTGGTGGACGCCGGAGGATGCGAAGGGCTTTGAAGATCGCATCAGTTGCGTGCGCTCGCAGTATGCGAACTACGTGATTGTCGATGACATCCACATCAACTCCAAGCTGACCAGCGGAGAGGATGTGGCGGATATCGGTGGGACGCTGCTGGCCTATATTGCATGGAAAA
>Ga0302319_10014406_pt1 | contig 14756 bp, 19 predicted proteins | sample Bog_T0_2_FD_203319 | JGI IMG/M metagenome (GOLD analysis project Ga0302319, IMG submission 203319) | Peat permafrost microbial communities from Stordalen Mire near Abisko, Sweden - Bog_T0_2 | ecosystem: Environmental > Terrestrial > Soil > Wetlands > Peat | place: Sweden: Abisko, Stordalen Mire... | reverse complement strand
GCGTGCCGTCCAGCTCGATCATCGTGCGGTCGATCTCGGCCTGGCGCGCCGGGTCCTGGCCGATCAGCCTGGGGCCGATGGTCTCGACCACATTGGCGACCGCCTTCAGGACGCCCTTGCCGCCATACCGGGACTTGTCGCCATCCCGCAGCTCGATCGCTTCGTTCTCCCCGGTGGAGGCGCCCGACGGCACGGAGGCGCTGACCAGCGTGCCGTCCTCCAGGCCGATCTGCACCCGCACCGTCGGGTTGCCGCGCGAGTCGAGAATCTCCAGAGCGTCGATCAGATCAATGCGTGCAGCCATGGGTGTCTCCCCCTTGGTTAGGCTTATGGCCCCGGCGCCCGCGTCAGGGCTCGGCCGGTACCAGCAGGGCAATGCGGGTTGCGAGGACGTGACCAGCCGTCACGGAGGCGAGGCATAGAACCACGGACAGGACCACGTTGGCGAGTGCGCCGAACCACTGGTCGCCCCGCGCCAGCTCCAGCGTCTGCAGGCTGAACGATGAGAACGTGGTGAAGCCGCCGCACATCCCCACCATCACCAGCGTCCGCACCGCCTGGGGGGCCGGGATCAGGCCTTGGGACCCGGTCAGGGCGCCGAAGAAGCCGATGACGAAGCTGCCGAGCACGTTGATGAGGATGGTGCCCCAGGGGAACGACGGACCCAGGAGCCGAACTACGGCGATGCCGAGCCAGTAGCGCGCCACCCCGCCCAGCGCGCTGCCGACGGCAACCATCACGTATCCGAGCATCCGGTGTCCCTCAAACAAAAAACCCGCCACGGAGCGGGTTGGCCCGGAGGGTCCGGACAGGCTCCTGCTGCGGCATCCAGCGGCAGGAGTCATCAGCCCATCGTCGGCAGGGCGGTTTAGCGGATCTCCATCCCGGTTGGCGGACAGCGTAACGGGCGGGGGGAATGTCATCAAGTTCTGCGGCGAGTGGCTTGGTTGCGACCCCGGGCCACCCTGTGGCTGGTCAAAGTCGGCCGCTACGCAAACGCGAACTTCAGGACCGACAGCGCGGCGATCACCCACACCGCGCCGGCGACCTCCCGCACCCGCCCGGCCGCGCACTTCACCACCACATGCACGATGAACCCCAACCCGATGCCCGTCGCGATCGAGAAGGTGAACGGCATGGCGATCGCCACCACCACGGCGGGCACATACTCCGTCGCGTCTCCCCACGCGATGTCGGCCAGCGCGCGCATCATCATGCACGCAACGAACACCAGGGCGGGCGCAGTGGCGAAAGCGGGGATCGCGGTGGCGAGCGGGGCGAAGAACAGCGTCGCCAGGAACAGCACCGCGACGGTGATCGCGGTCAGCCCGGTGCGCCCGCCGGCCTGGATGCCGGCCGCGCTCTCGATGTAGCTGGTCGTTGTGCTGGTGCCGAGCAGCGCGCCGATGATGGCGCCGCCGCTATCCGCCAGCAGCGCCTCCCGCAGCCGCGGTACCGTGCCGTCCGGCCGCATCAGCCCGGCGCGGTGCGTGGTCGCGATCAGCGTGCCGGCGTTGTCCAGCACGTCCACCAGGAAGAACGTCAGCACCACCACCGGCAAGCCGAGCTTCAGCGCTCCGGGGATATCAAGCTGCAGGAAGGTCGGCGCCAGCGAGGGCGGCGCGGCGACCACACCATGCAGATCGGTAAGGCCCAGCGGCACCCCAAGCAGCGCCACAGCCACAATCCCGATCAAGATCGCCCCCGGCACGCGCCGGGCCGCCAGCCCGGCGATCAGCAGGAACCCCAGGCAGGAGAGCAGCGTGCTTGGTTCGCCGAGCCGGCCGAGCGTGACCAGCGTCACCGGGTTGGCGCCGACCAGGCCCATCTGATGGCAGCCGATCAGCCCGAGGAACAGCCCGATCCCGGCGCCAATGCCGAGCTTCAGCGACAGCGGGATGGCGTTGATCAGCCACTCCCGCACCCGCAGCAGGCTGACGATCAGGAACAGCACGCCGGACAGGAACACCGCGCCCAGCGCGACCTGCCAGGGCACGCCCATCCCCTTCACCACAGTAAAGGTGAAATACGCGTTCAGCCCCATGCCGGGCGCCAGCGCCAACGGCAGGTCGGCCAGCAGTCCCATCGCCGCCGAGCCGATCGCGGCCGCCAGGCAGGTGGCGACGAAGGCGGCGCCGTGGTCGATGCCGGCCTCGGCCAGAATGCCGGGATTGACCACCACGATATACGCCATCGTCAGAAAGGTCGTGACGCCGGCGAGGATTTCCGTGCGGACAGTGGTGCCGTGCGCCTGCAGAAGCCGAGGCAATCTCATCCGCCGGCGACACCCTGCGTATTGACATACCGTGCATAGGGAGAACGGTCCGACTTCATCACCACGTCGTCCGGCGAGTTCATCGGTTCCCACATCGCCCGGCCCCTTCTCGTTACGGGCGCGAGCTTAGCCGCTTGCTGCTGCGCGCGCGAGATGGGGGGGCAGCCGGCCGGTCAGGAACAGCGCGAGCATGCGGAAGTCGCTCGCCAGCGACCAGAACGGGTGGCCGAACGTCTCGGGGCGGTTGCCCTCGATGCCGTAATGCGCGGTCCATGCGAAGCCGTAGCCGACCAGCGGCGCCGCGATCAGGAACCGCCAGTTCACCACCACGCCGAGCACCAGGCACGCGAGCGCGAGCAGGCTGCCGGTATAGTGCATCGCACGGGTGGCCGGGATGCTGTGGGCACGGAGGTAGCGCAGCCAGAATGCGTCGTAGGTCATCGGTGCCTCATGGATTCACGACTGCCAAAAAGTTTATCCCAGCCATGCAAGCAAAAATGCCAGACTGATTGTGCTGATAGCCATTCATGTGCTGATTGCCATTCGTTGCCACGCTCCACATTGGCCTCTGACTCCTATGCTCGTTCTGGCAGGAGGGCAAGAATGCCAGCCACGACAACCACGACGGAGCTGTTTGCGAAGACTGCCTACACACTGGCGCAAGTGCAGCAGCAAATGGATCTTCGAATCCGGGCAGGCGCAATTCGCAGCACCGTCGATCAATCCGATCGGGAAAATTACATCCTTGTTACCGACTGGAACGTAATCGGTAGCAATGACGACATTGCATTGCCTGACAATACGGCCGGTGCCGGCGACGGTTTTTCGATGGCTCCCGGTGTCGGGCATGCGCTATTGTCTGATGAGGGGACTGTATCTGACGAGGGATTTGTATCTGACGAAAATGTAAGGATGTTGGCCGCCGTACTAATGTCCGAAGCCTCTGTCGGAAACAATGCGGAGAGGGTCTCGGTGGGCTTTACGATGCTGAACCGATTGAAGGCATCCGGTCATTCGTCCGTGAGTCAGGTCTGGGGCGCTTACGCGCACAATCAATCGCCTACAGGCGCGCTTGTCGAACTGGCCCGTCAGTTACTGGCGGGGCAACGCGCTGATATAACTGATGGTTGCACACATTTTTACTCGCCGCGCTCGATGCCGCGTCAGGGTCAACCGATCGGTAATTTCGATGTCGGCGGAGGACTCGAACTGGTTCCTCCGTTGGCGGTGAAGACGTATGCGCCGAGTTGGACCAAAACGATGGAGTTCATTGACGTCTTTGAAGTTCGCCCATCCTACTACAAGTTTTATAGACCGCGATGAGTTAGGCAGTCGCCGGGCCACATATTTCGCTTCACGTTTATATTGAGAGAGAATTGCTGGCAGGGCGCCATAGGTATGGGAGAGGTTATAGACAAGGCAGCTAAAATAGTCAGAAATCCAGATAAATCACAAGAAGAGATGCCTGCAGATCCTATAATTGTAGTGCGCGGTCCGAGCGACCGTCTATTTATTATCGATCATCATCATGGGGCAAGGGCTTGGCTTTTGGCTGGCCATTCGATTGGCGTTTGTCGAATCCAGAAGCAACTCTCAACAGAGGACCCCAGTGAATTCTGGCTTCAGCTTGAAAGGAGTCATAAGATCCACTTGGAGGACGAAAATGGCAGACCGATAACACATGATAGACTTCCTACCGCGCTAGAAACGATGCCAGACGATCCTTATCGTACTCTTGCATGGCTTGTCCGTAAAAACCAAGGGTTCTGTCGTGCTGATATGCCACAGAAAGAGTTTGCGGAATTTCAGTGGGCCGATTTCTTTAGGTCGAACTTAAACCCATCGGACGTCGAATGGACAGCAAAACTGATCGACAAGGCCGTCAAACTTGCTGAAAGCCCTCAAGCGAAGGCCCAGCCTGGCTATGTCGGCGACAAGCCGCCGACATACGTCTGTCATGATGAGAATGACTAGGCCGCGAAACTGCCGCTCAAAAGCCCGCGCTCCTTCAGCCCGCGTATCACCTGCCCCACAATCTCCTCCGCCCGATGCGCCACCGACACCACGATCGCATGTTCGTCCGGCCCCGGCTCCTCCAGCGTCGCCAACTGGCTGTTCAGCAGCGTGGCTGGCATGTAGTGGCCCATGCGCGCCGCCATCCGGCTAGCGATCAGGTCGTGCGAGCCCTGCAGATACACCAGCACCACGTCTGGCCGGCCATTCATCAGCAGGTCGCGGTAGGCGCGCCTCAGCGCCGAGCACGCCACCACGCCCGAAATGCCGGCCGCGCGCCAGCAATCGATCTCGGCTGCGATCGCCTGCAGCCAGGGCCAGCGGTCCTCGTCGGTCAGCGGAATGCCGTGCCGCATTTTCTCGATATTGGCCGACGGGTGCAGCGCGTCGCCCTCCAGCATCTGCCAGCCCTTGCGGGAAGCGAGCATCACCGACGCGGTCGTTTTGCCGCTGCCCGAAACCCCCATCATAAGTACCACGGTCATGACCGAGACCGGCCGGGCGGGGCGAGGCTGGCCGCCACCGCCTGACTGCGCCGGAGCGTGGTCGCGCCCATGTGCCCGCGATCGACCACGCCGATCCGCATCTTGTCCTCCGCCTCGGCGTTAGCCCCACGTCGCAACACAGTGTTGCGAATGGACCCGCCGCAGCCACGATCCCGGCCCGATATTGGCGGAATTCGGGGCCAGGGTCATCACACTCCAAAGGAGGAGGAGAACACGATGCGCAAAACCCTGATCGGACTAACGGCGCTCGGCGGCATCCTGGCCATGACGGCTTACGGCGCCCAGGCTGCCCCCCCGTACTACTACGGCGGCACACCATACGAAGGGCGGCACGCCTCGCAGGCCGACTACTACCGGCACCACGAACATTGGCACCACCGCCACTGGGAGCATCACCACTGGGACTACGACTGAGCCCGCTACCGGGCGCCGGGTGCGCGCCCTTGGACGCGCACCCACCCTGATCACCTCTCCGCCGGGCGCACCGCTGAAATCCGCCGCCCGGCGGACAGATCATCCCGGATTACGAACCGGAGGGCAGCTTCGCCCGCAGATACTCGCCGATCAGAATCGCTGTCGGCTCCGTCACTTCGTTCTCCCGCAGCAGGTCTGCGGCGATCTGCTGAGCGGTTCGGAATGCATCAGCATCGTTCGCCTGTTGCGCAGCCGAGCCCAGCCGGCTCAATTGCACCGTGATCTGTTGCTGCTCCTGCAGATCCTGCTGCCGCCCGGCCTTGACGCGGTCGGCCATCAGCAACGCCCATTTCATATCGGGACTTGCCTTACCCTCGGCAATCAGAGGAAGCAGCGCCAGCGCGGGCAGGACAGCCGCCTCGTGGCGCAGCATATGCGGCTCCATCAGGTCGAGTACAGCGCGCGCTTCCGGTCCCACCGGCGCGGGCTTCCCGGCCAGCGCGGCGAGTTGGGCGATGGTCTGCTCGTGGTCGAAATGTATCGACGGGGGGATATTTCTGATGTGTTCCGACGCAGCTTGCCGCGACGGGGCGATAGCCGCGACAGCAGCGAGCATGGCGGTTGCCGTGAACAAAGCGGTTCTTTGATTCATAACGATACTCCTTACAATGTTTAGACGGTCTCGTTATTCGAGACGCCGCTGTGGACTCCCTTGGGGACCGGCTGGCTTTGCGCCGGGAATGCCCAGGGACTCTTAAAGATCGGCTGACGCTGGACGCCTCGACCTGGACACCGGACCATGGCTCAATGCGTCAGCGCGCCGATCGCTGCCCCGCCGGCGCCGCCGGCCAGACCGCCGACCAGAAGACTGCCCCCGGCCAGCGCGGAGATGGCCATGCCTGCCGCCGCCCCGATCGCGCCCCCGCTCAGGGCGCGCTGCTGGGTCCTGTCCATGTGCGAACAACCGACCAGAAGCAACGAGCCAATGATTGGAAGCAGAACGAGACGCATGACGGCTTGGCCCTCCCCGACGAGAGCTCCGTGCTCTCTGGCTGGTGAACTATGACTGGATGAGAAGCCGAACAATCCCCATCTCCGCTTTGTCACGGTGGGTGACATCCCGTCACGGCCGCGATCGCGTCGTTATATTAACGTTAATTGTTTGATGGATGTTCGATTGTTCCTGCCGCGCGCAAAGGTTCTCTGTCTGTCGGGCGTCCTGCTGTGCCTGCCGGGCTGCATGATGGACGCCGATGGTCCGCAGACGCCGCCCCCGGCGCCCGTCGCGGCGCAGCGGCCGCCGCCTGCCCAGCCGCCGCGAATGGTCACACCCCGTGCCCGTCCGTCACCGGACCGGCCGATGACCGCATCCCGTGGCGCCCCCGTGCACACGGAACCGCTCCCCGCCCCGGGCACGCCGCCGTCGCCTGACTCGCCGCGGCTGCCCACGGCGGTGGTCGGACTTTCGCAGGACCAGGTGCGTGGCCTGCTTGGCGCGCCGGCCGCCACGGCGGCGCACGGAACAAAGCAGACCTGGACCTATCGCAGCGGCTCCTGCAGCGTGGAAATCGCTTTCTACTACGACGTGACGCGGAACGGATTCTTCGCCCTGAGCCACCACGCGGCCGGCACCGGCGGCGGTGACTGCCTGAGCCGCATCCTGGACGCCCGTGCCTCCTGACCCGGCGGTCCCGCTGCGGCCGAAGCGACTCGTCCTGGTGGATGACGACGCGCTGTTTCTCCGCGTGTTCAGCCAGAACCTGACGGCGGCCGGCTATGTCCCGCTCTGCTTCGGCGATCCCGCCGCCGCGCTGGCCGCGCTGGCGGGGGGCACCGGGGCGGATGCGTGCGTCCTTGACCTCGATATGCCCGGCCTGGACGGGCTCGCCTTCCTGCGCGCCCTGTCGGAGCAGGCGGTGGGCATCCCGGTGATGGTGCTCACCTCCCACACCGCGCCGATGTTCGAGGAGGAGGCGCTGCGTTACGGCGCGCTGGACTTCGTGGACAAGAGCCGCGGACCCGCGATCATTCTGCAGCGCCTGGCGCTGCTGACCCGGCCGGGTCGCGAACAGGACGCCGCCGCGGCCGGCGCGGACCTGAAGCTCGGCGCGCTGCTGCTCAGCCGCCAGACGCGGCGCGCGCAGTGGAACGGGCTGGAGGTGCCGCTCAGCCGGACCGAGTTCGATATAGTCCTGCTGCTTGCCGGCAAGCCGGGCCTGGATGTCGGCTACCGTGAGATCTACGACGTCATGAAGGGCGATGGTTTCATTTCGGGCTCCGGCGAGGATGGTTACCGGACCAACGTCCGTGCCGCGATCAAGCGGCTGCGCCGCAAGTTCGAGCAGATCGATACAGGCTTCGGCGCGCTCGAAAACTATCCGGGCTTCGGCTATCGCTGGCGCAGCAATGACTGACGGCCGCACGCCCATCGGTGTGCGCCTGGTGCGATCGCTGCGCGTGCAGGCGCTGGCGCTGCTCGCCGTTCTGGTCGCTCTGCCGGTTCTGTTCCACGTCATTTTCGCCCACGCACAGGACCAGCAAAGAGAGCTTCTGGTCACCGCCGTGCGCGACGCCGGCACCGCAATCGCGGCCGGGCTGGCACCGGCGCTGCACGACCTGGAACCGGAAAAATTCAGCGATCTTGAAGGACAGCTCAGCCGCTTCGCCGATCCGCGCCGGCGCATCGTGCTGTTGTTCCATCCGAACACCGAATCGGCGGATACCGCGTTCTTTCTCGTCGCCAGCGAGCCGGCCATCGCTGTCGAGCAACTCGACGAGGAACGCCAGCGTCTGGGATCACTCGGCGTGCTGCCCGCGCTGGCGCGATCCTGCACGGGCGGCACGCCAATGGCCGAGCGTGTCGATTTGCCGTCAGGCGGCGCGGCGATGATCACCTCGATCACCGGCGTCTCGGCGAAGGCCGGCTGCTGGGCCATCGTCATCGCCGTCAGCTCCGAGCGCGTGCTCGCCGGCATCGACGACCGCCCGTTCTACGCCCGCCCCGAACTGGAGCTTGCGCTGTTCGTCTATGGGGTGATGGCGGGCTTGATCCTGCTGATCTTCGGCAGCGTGATGACCGCGCTACGGCGCTTCCGCCGCGTTGCGCTGGCGCCGACCGCCGCCGGCAGTTTCGCCGCGGCGACCGTCGTTCCCGAGATCATGCCGGTGGCCCGGGCGATCGATACCATGGTGCAGCGTTTGCACGGCACGGCGGAGATGCTGCGGCAGGCGGCGGAGGACAATGCGCACGCCTTCAAAGGACCGATTGCGACGATCCGGCAGGCGGTGGAGCCGCTGATCGGCAAGGCGCCGGCGCCCCAGCGGCTGCAGCCGGCGCTGGCCGCGATGACGGCGTCGCTTGATCGTCTGGACGGGCTGGTCCAGTCCGCGCGGCGTCTCGATACCGCGACCGCCGATCTGCTGGAGATGGCCGAGACGCGGGTTGTCCTGTCTGCGCTGGTGCGGGGGCTGCTCGCCGATTGCCGGGCGATGCGCGCGGCGCAGCAAGTGACGATCGCGGACGCGCTGGAACCGAACGTTGTGGTGCTCGGCGAGCCCGAGGCCATCGAGGGTATCGTGGAAAACCTGCTGGACAACGCGCTCAGCTTTTCCCCGGCGGGTGGAACTGTGCGCGTGAGCCTGACCGCCGAGGGGAGCGAGGCCCGGCTCAGCGTCCTTGACGAGGGACCGGGTGTTCCGGCAGCGGCATTGTCGCGGATATTCGATCGTTACTACTCCGATCGTCGCGCGGCGCCGGCTGGCGCGGAAGCGGCGCATTTCGGCATCGGCCTGTGGATCGCACGGCAGAACGCCCGGGCGCTCGGCGGCGAGATCACCGCGAGCAATCGTGCCCCAAGCGGCTTTTGCGTCCGTCTGTCCCTGCCACTGGCACCATCCGGCGACGCCGCTTTGGCGTAGGATGCGACGGTCACGTTGGGCGCTCGCTGGCGGTGGCGTGGGGGATAAATCTTGACGAGGCTCGCTGTGCCACGCGCGAGCAGTGCCGTCCCGCGCCGCTTTCAGTTCGAGTAGGTGGACAAGCAAGCGCCGTCCACCGCTGCGGTGCTGCGGGCGGCAATGGTGAACGGCGCTTCGTTTATCCCTGCTTCGACCGGTCCGGATGGGATCGCTCACCTATGGCGCGTCGATCCGAATCGTGCCCGATCCGGGCAGCCGTTCCACCAGATCCGGCCCCATCAGCAACGATGGCGTGAACGTCCCGCCCGGCCCATCGCGGCCGAGCACGAATGCAGCGACCGCGAGCGCACCTTGCACGGTCACGTCGTACACGTTCGCCGTGCGAAGCCGCGCCGTCCGTCGTGCGCCGGCTGCGTTCTCCGCCTCACCCCACACGTACGTCACGTCACTCGCGCGGGCTGACGCGTCGGGGCCTGCGATCCTACCCGCCGCGCGTTTCAGCAGCGCTTGCACGGGCGCCAGTCCCGTCAGCCAATGGAGCCGTGCGCCCAGCCGGGCTGCACGCGCGACCAGCTCCGGCACCGCCGCGTAAACCTCGATGTCAGGAATCCCAGTGCTGCGGAAAGCGGTACTGACGTCGCCCCAGCCGATCGTCATGGCGGTCTTCTCGCCTCCGCCGAAGTCGATCCGGCGCAGCCGTGGCTGCGGCAGCCGCACGATCCGCCCGCCATGCCGAACCCGGCTGCCGAGAGCCAGCGCTTCCACCGAGGTCTTCGCCGTTCCCGGCGACACCCCCGAGCGCGTATCGAAGCCGAGCGCCAGCCGCACCGCATCCGGCAGCGCCTGTTTCAGCAAAGCTGCCACGCAGTCAGTCGGGATCACGTCGAATCCAACGCCGGGGCAGAGCACTACGCCGGCGGACCTCGCCGGCGCATCGCGCGCCCAGGCCTGTTCGAACACGTCGATCTCGCCGGTGATGTCCAGGTAGTGGGCGCCGATCCGCAGGCACGCATCCCTCATCGGCGCACCGGTCGCCGAAAACGGACCAGCGCAGTGGAGGACCAGCGCGGCGTCGCTCAGATCCGCGGCCCCCACAGAGGACACACGGTGCGCCAGGCCGAGTTCAGCCGCCAGCGCGCCGACGGCGCCAGCGTTCCGGCCGGCGAGGATCGGCGACAGGCCGCGGCGAACCGCCTCGCGGGCGATCAGCGCGCCGGTGTAGCCGTTGGCGCCGTAGATCATCCATGGCCGCATCGGTCGTGCGCTCCCGGCTTGGTGATCCCCGGCTTGGTGATCCCCGGCTTGGTGATCCCCGGCTCGGTGATCCCCGGCTTGGTGATCCCCGGCTTGGTGATCCCCGGCTCGGTGATCCCCGGCTTGGTGATCATAGTCTTGCGACTTCAGGCGCCGCCCAAGGTGGCGTCAATCAAGCCCTTGTTACTGGCGAGCCGCCGGGCGTCCACCGACCTCGTTTCAGCGAGATTCACGACGCGGATGGCTACGTACGGACAGGTCCGATCCAGCGGCAGGATCGGACCTCCGGGCCAGTGTCAGATCGGGCCGCTCCGTTCGATCGACAGCGTCGAGCGGTCATCGTTGGAAGGAAACCGGACGTGGCAAAGATGCGTGCGATGCAGGTTACCCGGGCGAATGGACCGTTCGAATTTGTGGAGCGCGACCTGCCCGAACCGGGTCCCGGGGAGGTCCGCGTGAAGGTGCAGGCCTGCGGCGTTTGCCACAGCGACTCGTTCACCAAGGAAGGGACGTTTCCCGGCATCACCTATCCCCGGGTTCCCGGCCACGAGATCGCGGGCGTGATCGACGCGGTTGGTCCAGGCGTGATCGGCTGGGACCAAGGCCAGCGGGTCGGCGTCGGTTGGTTCGGCGGCCATTGCGGGCGCTGCGAACCCTGCCGGCGCGGACGGCTGGTGGATTGCCGCTACCTGCGCATTCCGGGGATCACCTACGACGGCGGCTATGCCGACGCGATGATCGCCCCAACGGATGCCTTGGCCGCGATTCCCGACGATTTGTCCGCCGAGGACGCGGCACCTTTGCTGTGCGCCGGCGTGACCACCTACAACGCGCTGCGCCACAGCGGCGCGACGGCGGGCGATGTCGTGGCGATCCTGGGCATCGGCGGATTGGGCCATCTCGGCGTCCAGTTTGCCGCCCGAATGGGGTTCCATACCGTCGCGATCGCTCGCGGCGCCGACAAGCAAGACCTGGCCCGTCAACTCGGTGCGCACCAGACCATCGACAGCAAGGTGCAGAACGTCGCCGAGGAACTGAACAAGCTCGGCGGGGCGCAAGCCGTCCTGTCCACCGTCACCAACGGACCCGCCATCACCGCCGTGATCGACGGGATCAAGGTTGGCGGCAAGCTGATCGTGGTCGGCGTCTCCGCCGAGCCGATCGAGGTTTCCCCGCTGCAGTTGATCGGCGCAAGCCGCACCATCCAGGGCCACGCCTCCGGCGCCTCGATCGACAGCGAAGACACGCTGGACTTCAGCGCGCTCGCCGGGGTGCGGCCGATGATCGAAACGATGCCGCTGGAGCGCGCCGCGGAAGCCTATGACCGCATGATGAACGGAGAAGCCCGGTTCCGGATGGTGCTGACGACGGGGCAATAACGGAGTCCGGACACGGCGTCGGCCAGAAAGGCTCCCCCTTTCCGGGGGAAGACCAGAGCAAGCGGTGATAGTTAGACAGCGGAACGCCGCCGGCGACTTATCCAGCGGGTCAGGCCGACGATGGCAAGGACCAGCAGGGCGACGGCCGCCAGGAACATGATCGAGCGATCGAGCCACCCGAGCACCGGCACGGTAACGAACAGGATTCCGCCGACAGCGCAGATCCGCCAAACCCGCGCCTGCACGCCCGCAACAAACGTGCCGAGCGCCAGCAGGGTCATCAGGGCGAGCGACCTCGCGTTGGTGTTCACCACGGCCTCGATGCTGTAATTATACAGCAAGACAATGGCGAAGATCAGGGCAAGCCAGTCCAGCGCCAGCGCCTTGACCAGTCGAATACGATCTTCCCGGACCGTCACGTTGTCCCATCCGGCGACGATGCATATGATGCCGAACACCGGCGTCATGATGACCCAATAGGCGACCGGCATACGGAAGGTCACACCAAAAAATGCCAGCAACAGCATGGTGACGTACGGCCACTCCCGCAGCAGCCGGCCCAGGAAGGCGGATCGCCTTGGCGCGGCGACCGGTTCGGCATCGAGCGCGTCCTCGACCCCGAATTCGTGCTCGGGCGCGATGCCATCCTTACGAAACATGTTCATTGCGCGTGGCCTTTTCAACAAAGTCGCTGGTAAAGCGTTGGGCCTTCAGGGTGGCTCAATTGGCTCTGTGCCATGGGGAACGCGGACAACGGGTGCGCGTTCCCAATCGGATCGTTGCAGGCCGTCGTGAGCTGGCCGGCCGGCCAACCAGGCGTGGTGCGCAGACCCGGGTTACGCCGTTAATTCCTCCGCCTCGCTGCCTGCTGCCGCTCGCGCCTCCGCGCAGCAGACCTCCACCGATTGGCGCAGACTGCAGGTCGCGTGGTCGATACCGAGGCTGCGGCGTTCTCTCGTATCAACCAGCATCGCGTCGCCCGCAGGCCAAAGTCCAACCAGCACCTTCTGCCCCGACAAACGCTGGTGCAACCGGCGCAACAGGTAGCGGAGTTGCGCCGGCGTCCCGGTAATTTCGACGTAACAAACACAGATCATCGCGACCCCATCGAGGTCGAGGGCGGTCACCCGGTCGCGTGCCACCATATCATGTGGAACGACGCGCGCGCCGATGCCGTGCTTGCCGAGAAGCTGCGCCAATATCGCCGCCACTGACTCATCGAAGCGCCCCCGCCCTGCGACGCAGAGCACCGCCTGCGATGACCGCCAGGCCGCCGGCAGCTCGGGCGCCGTCGGCAGGTCGCCCTGCGGCGCCGATTTCGGCGGATCGGGCGCGGCCAGCGGCGGGGCCACGATGTCGTCCTCGACACCCGCCGGCGGTTGGACATCGTCGTGCTCGTCGAGGTCTTGCACCATCGTCTCGACCGAGCGGCGGATGCGGTCAAGCCGCTCAGGTGCAAGCACGCCGCGCCGAACATCATGGACGGCGAGCTGCAGCCCTTTCATCGCCACTTCGTCGTAATACGCCGAGAGCGGCATTTTCTTCAGCAGAACCTCGGCCTGATCCCCCGCCTCGTCCGGGTCGCCTGCCAGCATGCGTTGGTAGAAGCTCTCCACCGGCGAGAGCGCGGGCCGGTCCCCCAACAGCACATCGAGAAATTCAAGCCGCTTGACGTGCCGGCCGAGCACCACGAGGCACAGGGTCAAGGGCGTCGACAGGATCAGACCGATCGGACCCCACAGCCATGTCCAAAAAGTTGCCGCCACGACAACCGAGGCCGGCGACAGTCCCGTGCTGCGGCCATACAAAAGCGGCTCCAGCACCTGGTTCGCCATAGGCCCCGCGATCAGGTAAAGCGCCGCGGTCTTCAGCAGCGTAGACCAGCCCGGGTCCACGGCAGCGGCGAGCACCAGCGGCAGCGCAGCGGCAAGCGGCGTGCCGACATAGGGGATGAAGGCCAGCACCGCTGCCATCGTACCCCAGACAAGGGGGCTGGGAATGCCCAGCAGGTACAACCCCGTACCGATGACGCAGCCGAAGCCTGTGTTGAGGGCCAGTTGGGCGAGGAAATACTTCGACAGCCTTCGCGCCGCATCGTCCATCGCAAAAGTCGTACGATGAAGGTCGCCCGAGCCGAACAGGCGGATCAGCCGGTCACGCAGATCTTCGCGCTGCAGGAGAACGAAGATTGTGACGATGAACACGATGGCTGCCGTGGCCAGCGGGTTGACCGCCGGTGCCAGCAATCGCTCGGCCACCTCCATGGGCGACGACGGCGGCTGGTGGACTTCCACCGGGATTGGCTGAACCGCCGCTTCATCTGTCCGGGCCGCGGTGTTCCCGCCAACCGTGACGGGCTGTGAAGGCAGCTTTTGCTCCCGCGCCAGCGAGTCGCTGATCGCCTCCAGCCTTCCGAGCGTCATGTCCCGTATGGCCCCGGCCTTGCGCTCCAGCGTATATTGATAGCGCGGCATGTCGCTGACCAGGTCCGCGACCTGGGTGCCGATGAGACCGCTGAGCGCCAGTACGATTACGACCACGATGGCAACGGTAACGAGCGCCGAAGCGGCGCGGCCGAGCAAGCCGCGCAGCAGATTGGCAAGCGGCGCGAGCAGAAAGCTCAACAACACCGCGATGGTTACCGGGATCAGCACTTCGCGGGCAAGGTAAAGGGCCGCAACCGCCACCACCGCGACCTGCAGTGTCAACAGGGCATGCACACTCGGCACGTCTGTCGGTGCGACCTGGACAGGATGCCGTCCGGCGGGCGGCTCTTCGTCCGACACGATGATCTCCCTGCTAATACGTCGCACGCCCGCCGGGTTCCGGCGGCGCTGTCATTCGCGTGGCCTTGCCCTCTCCGCCTCAATGCGATTCCCGCTCGGTGAGCCCTGTGCGGCCGACATCTGCGCCGCGGCAAACCTCAAGACGGGCTGCGGGCAGTGCACTTATGGCCTCGCGGCGGAGCGGTGCGCAGGCCCTCCCCGGCATCGCTCT
>Ga0302319_10014405_pt1 | contig 14757 bp, 16 predicted proteins | sample Bog_T0_2_FD_203319 | JGI IMG/M metagenome (GOLD analysis project Ga0302319, IMG submission 203319) | Peat permafrost microbial communities from Stordalen Mire near Abisko, Sweden - Bog_T0_2 | ecosystem: Environmental > Terrestrial > Soil > Wetlands > Peat | place: Sweden: Abisko, Stordalen Mire... | reverse complement strand
AAGACATTGGTGACGAGGTGCACCCCCATGTCGACCAGTTCTTCCGCATCGAACAGGGAGAGGCCCGATTTGTGCTCAACGAAAAACAGGAGCACATGGCGCGAGACGGTGATGCGGTGGTGGTCCCGGCAGGGACCTACCACAATGTGATCAATTCGTCGAAAACCGCGCCATTAAAGCTGTATACGGTCTATTCTCCACCCAACCACCCGCCTGGGACGGTGCACAAGACCAAGGCCGAGGCCGAAGCCGCGGAGGCGGCGGAACATGATGCAGCCGGACTGGCCGTCGGCGTGCATACCCCAGAGTGACGTCAACGGAGATAATGACCATGCAAATCGTTCGAGTTATCAGTACCACTGCCATTCTTGTGCTTCTCGGGACGGTCGTCCCCGCCCTCGCGCAGAAGGAAGAGCAGAAGGAACCGCAAGCCAAACCAGAGGCCAGGCAAGCCGCGCCGAGACCGGCACAACAGCAGCAGCGTGCCCAGGCTCAGCCGAAGCCGCAACAGCAAGAGCGTGCCCAGGCTCAGCCGAAGCCGCAACAGCAAGAGCGTGCCCAGGCTCAGCCGAAGCCGCAACAGCAAGAGCGCGCTCAGGCTCAGCCGAAACCGCAGCAACAGCAGCGCGCCCAGGCTCAGCCGAAGCCGCAACAGCAAGAGCGCGCCCAGGCTCAGCCGAAGCCGCAGCAGCAAGAGCGCGCTCAGGCTCAGCCGAAACCGCAGCAACAGCAGCGTGCTCAGGCTCAGCCGAAACCGCAGCAACAGCAGCGTGCCCAGGCTCAGCCGAAACCGCAGCAGCAGCGCGCCGCCCAATCAGCTCAGCAGGCCCGGCAGTCGCAGCAGCGCGCCGCCCAACCAGCTCAGCAGGCCCGGCAGTCGCAGCAGCACGCCGCCCAACCAGCTCAGCAGGCCCGGCAGTCGCAGCAGCACGCCGCTCAGCCGGTTCAGCAGGCCCGACAACAACAGCAACCGCAGCGCACCAGAGCGCAGGCGACTTCGTGGCAACAGAAGCGCGGATGGGCCGGGAATGGCGCCTGGCAGGCGCATACCAATTTCCAGCAGGGTCGCGATCATAACTGGGGCAGCGACCATCGCAACTGGTCGCAGCGTGGAGGCTATGGCGGATACTACATTCCACAGGCGACCTATGATCTCTCCTTCGGGAGTGACCACTACTTCCGTATGCACGGCCTGCCCTCGATGTACATGGGGTACCCGCGCTTCTCGTACGGCGGCTATTCCTTCATGCTTCTGGATCCCTGGCCGGATTCCTGGGCCGAGAACTGGTACGACAACGATGACCTTTACGTCGTCTATGACAATGGGTACTACCTTTACAACCGCGACTATCCGGGCGTCGGACTGGCCATCAGCGTTGCGCTCTAATTGATCGACAGTGGTCCCAAATCCTGGTTGAACTCCAGGTTTGGGACCGCTTCTTGTTTGGACAACCGTAACCCATGCCAATGTCATCCTCGACCGCCGCAAGCCGGCGAAACTGGATTGCTATTTAGGGACCGCGCTAATTCGGAGAGTCGATTGGATGAAGATATAACTATGACCGCTGTGATAAGTCGCGAGATCCGGTTCGCATGCCGCCCTGACGGGCTTCCGACCGCCGCTAATTTCATTTTGGCCCAGACTGAATTGAAGCCATTGCAGGATCAGCAGGTGTTGGTTCGCAACCTATTCATGTCGGTGGACCCATATATGCGCGGCCGCATGAATGAAGGGAAATCCTATGTTCCGCCGTTCGAAATAGGCAAACCGCTCGACGGCGGCGCTGTCGGCGAGGTCATTGAGTCGCGCGCCGGACAATTCAAGGCGGGTGATGCCGTCACTTCCAACTTCGGCTGGCGAGAGTACTTCGTAGCTTCGCCCAACCAGTTGCACCCTGTCAGCCGCGCGATTCAGCCGCTCTCGGTTTACCTCGGCGCCTTAGGCATGACGGGGATGACCGCCTGGGCGGGGCTGAATCTGGTCGAGGTCAAATCCGGCGATGTGATCTATATCTCAGGAGCTGCCGGCGCCGTCGGCAATGTGGCCGGGCAACTCGCGAAATTGCGCGGCTGCCGCGTGCTCGGATCCGCCGGTTCCGCGGAAAAGGTCCAATTTCTGACGACGGAATGCGGCTTCGATATCGCCTTCAATTATGAAACTGGGCCGGTGCTCCAGCAGTTGATTCTGCTTGCGCCCGACGGCATTGACGTCTATTTCGACAACGTGGGAGGCGAATCGCTCCAGGCGGCGCTCTCGGCTCTGCGCGTGCATGGCCGCATCATCGCATGTGGCGGCATCTCAGGTTACAACGAGAGCAAGCCGCGTCCCGGCCCCTCGAATCTGTTCAACATCATCACCAAGCGCCTCACCATGAAAGGCCTCATCGTTTCTGATTGGCTCGACCGTCAACCCGAATTTGAAAAGGAAGTCGGAGGCTATTTCAAAGCCGGCAAGCTGAAGCACAAGGAAACCGTCGTGCAAGGAATCGACAAGGCGGCGGACGCCTTCATCGGCCTATTCCACGGGCAAAACATCGGCAAGATGATCGTCGAATTGGCTTGAGCCGGAGCTATCTCATGAGCGACATCGTACTGGATTTACAAAAACTGACTCGCCGCTTCGGCAACTTTACGGCGGTCGACTCTCTCACCCTTTCGGTCAACGCCGGCGAGGTCTTCGGGCTGCTCGGCTCCAACGGGGCTGGCAAGACCACCACCATCAAGATGCTCACCACGCTATTGCCGCCCTCCTCGGGCGAGGCTCGTGTGGCCGGATTCTCCATCACCGACCAAGCCGTCGATGTGCGCCGCTCCATCGGTTATGTGCCGCAGGCGGTCTCCGTGGATGGTTCGCTCACGGGTTACGAGAACCTGCTCATCTTCGCCAAACTCTACGACCTGCCGCGTGGCGAGCAGCAGGCGCGCATCCGCGAGGCGTTGGAGTTCATGGACCTGACCGCCGAGGGCGGCCGCCTGGTGAGCCAATACTCCGGCGGCATGGTCCGGCGCCTGGAAATCGCCCAGTCCACGCTGCATCGGCCACGCGTGCTATTCCTCGATGAGCCGACCGTCGGGTTGGACCCGATTGCGCGCGATGCGGTCTGGAAACATCTGGTCGATCTGCGGGCCAACTACGGCACCACTTTGTTCTTCACTACCCATTACCTGGAGGAGGCGGAGAGCCATTGCGACCGCATCGCCATCATGCATCTGGGCCAGTTGGATGCGCTTGGCACGACCAAAGAACTCGAGACCTCGCTGGGCGGCGGCGCCCACACGTTGAGTGAAGTCTTCGTCCATTATGCCGGCACCGCGCTGGAGTCCGGCGGCACCTTCCGCGACGTCTCCGCCGAACGCGCCACCGCCCAGCGTCTGGGCTAGCTTCAAACCTATGGCCACTACTTTCATCCATCCTTTAACTGGCTTCGTCGAGAAGACCTTCGTCATCACCGAGTTTGAATTGCGCAAACTGCGCCACGATTTCACGGAACTCGTCACCCGCGCCCTCCAACCCGCGCTGTGGCTGCTCGTCTTCGGGCAAGTTTTCTCGCGCAGCGGGATGATGCACACCGGCAACGTGCCCTATCTGGATTTCATCGCCCCCGGCATCCTGGCGCAGAGCGTACTTTTCGTAGCTATCTTCTACGGCATCAATGTCATTTGGGAGCGCGACCTCGGCATTGTGCAGAAATTCCTCGCCAGCCCCACACCGCGGGCTGCGCTCGTACTCGGCAAGGGCTTCTCCGCCGGCATCCGTACGCTCTCGCAGGCGGCTGTCGTTTATGCTCTCTCGCTGCTGCTCGGCGTGAAGCTCGATTGGAGCCCACTCGCGCTCCTCAACGTGTTCCTGATCGTCATCCTGGCCGCGACGCTGTTCTCCACTTTTTCCCTCATCATTGCCTGCATCGTGAAGACCCGCGAGCGCTTCATGGGTGTCGGCCAGGTGCTCACCATGCCACTGTTTTTCGCCAGCAACGCGATTTACCCGACCACGATCATGCCCGGCTGGCTGAAGGTCATTTCACATCTGAATCCTTTGACCTATGTCGTCGACGGCCTGCGCACCTGCATGCTCTCCGGCAGCACCAGCAGCTTTGGCCTCGGTATCGACTATGCCGTGATCATCGTGACCACGATCATCCTGGTCCTCATCGGCGCCCGCCTGTATCCCCATCTGGCGACCTGAACGCGCCGCCATCCAGGACCTACCGCCGGCCCCTGACCACGCGCCATCCTGCGCGCTGACCCAGCCGCCTCCAGTTCCGATTCCGCTCGCGGAAAACCGCGCTTCGGGGTTTGGCATTCAACTTGCCAGTATCTTTGCGATATGGCTACCACCGCCGCTCCCCACCCGGCCCTGGAAGATCTTGCTCGTTCGTTCGGTAAGCCATTGCAGGCAATGGTCGAATGGGTCGGCGACTTAGGCCTGTTTTGCTGGCGCGTGGCCCGGGCCGCCTGCTCTCGTCCCTTTGAAGGCGCGGAATTTTTGCGTCAGTTGGATGCGATTGGTGCAAAATCTCTGCCCCTGATCGCGCTAGCCGGCGGAGCCACGGGTGTCGTTCTGTCTCTGCAAACCCGCGATAGCCTCGTACGCTTTGGCGCCAAGTCTCTATTGCCGTCCGTGATCGTCTTCTCGATGATCAAGGAGACCGGCCCGGTCATTACCGGATTAGTCGCCAGCGGCCGCGTCGGCGCCGGCATCGGAGCCGAACTGGGCTCCATGCGCGTCACCGAACAAATCGACGCCATGGAAGCCTCCGCCGTCGATCCGCATAAATATCTAGCGGTTACCCGGATATTGGCCTGTATCGTAGCGCTGCCTCTGCTCACGCTGGCGGCCGATTTCGCGGGCGTTCTGATGGGCTATGTCGCCACCACGCTCGCCGAGCCGACTTCCTTGAAGCTGTTCATTTCAAACGGCCTCCACAGCGTGAATTTCAACGACGTTTTGCCGCCCATCCTGAAGACCACCGTTTTTGGCTTGATCATCGGCGTCGTCTCCTGCTTTCAAGGCATGCGTACCCGCGGCGGGACCGAGGGAGTTGGCCGTTCCGCCACCAGTTCTGTCGTCCTCTCGTCTTTGTTCATCATCGTGGCCGACGTGCTGCTGGTGCAGTTGATCATCGAGTTCTTCTAAATGGAACAACCACCCAAACGCGAATCGCCAGTGGCCGTCGCCGGGCTGCACAAGTCGTTCGGCGAGCAGACAGTTCTGGCTGGCATCAACTTCGAGTTGGAGTCCGGCAAGGTAACCTGCGTCCTGGGGCGTAGCGGCACCGGTAAGAGCGTTTTGCTGAAGCTACTGATCGGCCTCGAATCACCTGACGAGGGCTCGATTCGTCTGGTAGGCCAGGACCTATCCAGCGCCTCCCCGGAACAGTTGAACGAAGCCCGAAAAAAGGTCGGCTTCCTGTTCCAGCAGGCCGCGCTTTATGACTCCATGTCCATCGGAGAAAATGTCGCCTTCCCACTTCACCGGCACACCACGCTTTCGAGCGACGATCGTCTCGCCCGGGTCCACCAGTTGCTGGCCAGTGTCGGAATGGATCGCGATCTCGAGAAGATGCCCTCCGATCTTTCCGGCGGCATGCGCAAGCGTGTCGGCTTGGCGCGCGCCCTGGCATTGGACCCGGTCCTGGTCATGTTCGATGAGCCTACAGCCGGCCTCGATCCGATCACCGCGGCGGAGATAGCGGACCTGATTGTCGAACTGCGAGACAAGCACCATGTCACTTCGATCGTTGTCACCCACAACCTCCGTACAGCCAAGACCGTTGCCGACCGTCTGATCGTGCTTAATCGAGGCAAGATTCTGTTTGACGGCACATTCGATGGCTTCAATCGGAGCGACAACCCGTTTATCGCCGAATTCGTGACGGATGCAGCTTGAGGTTAGAGTTATGTCACAAAGCTTTCGATTAGGACTGTTCATGCTGGCCTCGCTGGCCATTCTTGCCATTTGTGTGTTTCTGGTCGGCAGCCAGCAGTCGAAGTTCGGCTCGCACTATCAGGTCCGGAGTGACTTCGACAACGTCGCTGGTCTCGGCGAGGGCGCCGATGTTCGTGTCGGCGGCATTCGCAAGGGCGCCGTCCGCTCGATCCAGCTCCCCAAGCGGCCCGATGGCAAAGTTACGGTGCTGATGGATCTCGACAAAGAAACGCAGTCCATCGTCAAGCAGGACTCCGTTGCCGCCATCCAATCGGAAGGTCTGCTGGGAGATAAGTACGTCGAGATCTCGTTCGGCTCGATGGACGCGGCCAGGCTCAAGGGCGGCGAGACGATTGAGAGCGCGCCACCCTTCGATATCTCGGATCTGTTCAGCAAGGCGAATCAGATTCTGGACACCAGCCAGGGGGCTCTCGAGAGTATCGCCGGAGCGACCGACAATATCAATATGATCACCGCCAAGATCAATACCGGCCATGGCAGCATGGGCAAGCTGATCAACGATACGACGCTCTATAATCAGGCCACGGCGGGTATAACTTCCATTCACGATGACGCCGACGCGATGAAACATAACTTCCTGCTGCGCGGATTTTTCAAAGACCGCGGCTATGCCAATCCGGCGGAAGTGAACCTGCACGCGGTGGCGCAGCTACCCACTGAGCAGCCCATCAAGACCTTCCAGTTCGTTGCAAAGAGCTTGTTTGACAAACCCGATTCCGCGAAGCTGAGGAATCAAAAGACTCTCGATGTCGCCGGAAAGTATTTGCAAACCCAAAAGTTCGGCTTTGCCGTCATCTCTTCCAGCACCGGCACAACCGGGGATACCGACAAGCAGTTGGCACTCAGTGATGCCCGCGGTTTCGTGGTACGCAAGTATCTGGTGGACAATTACTCGCTGGATGACACGCGCCTGAAGACTCTTGGTCTGGGCAAGAGCTCCGCGGCCAGCCCGGATGGAAGCATCCAGGTGCTGGTCTACGCCACCGCGCCCGCCGCTGCCAAGGCGCCGGCTAAGAAGTGATCGCCCTGCTCCCAGTTGCCCGGGAAAAGTAGCTCTCGGGAAGATGAGGATGATACTGCACCGGGAAAACCGGGCTGACTGCTTGCGCGATTTGCAGGCGTGTCTCGTCCGGCGTGCAGCCATCGGCGGACGGCTTCTGGAAAGTTATCCTGGTTCAAGCGTCAAGGAGGCCCCGCAATGCCTGTACGTCAGATAGAACGGCACCGCACCGCTCGCGTCGGCTGGTTGCGCGCGGCGGTCTTGGGTGCCAACGACGGTATCCTTTCGACAGCCAGTCTGGTGCTCGGCGTCGCAGCGGCGCACGGGACGCACAGGAGCATCTTGATCGCCGGGGTCGCCGGTTTGGTTGCCGGGGCGATGTCGATGGCCGCGGGTGAATACGTCTCCGTGCACTCCCAGGCCGATACCGAGAAGGCCGACCTCCAGCTAGAACGCGCGGAACTGAAGACCGACAATGTGGGCGAGCACAAGGAACTGGCGGCCATCTACGTCGCCCGCGGGCTCGCTCCCGCGCTCGCCAAGCAGGTAGCCCAGCAGTTGATGGCTCATGACGCTCTGGGCGCGCACGCCCGCGATGAACTCGGCATCTCCCCGTCCTTCAAGGCGAGGCCGATTCAGGCTGCGATGGCCTCGGCCGGCAGCTTCGCCATCGGTGCGCTCATGCCGCTTCTGGTCGCGGCCCTAACCCCGGCCGCGGCCCTGATCCCACTGGTCTCTGGAACTTCTCTGCTGTTCCTGGCGCTGCTCGGCGCCCTGGCGGCCCACACCGGTGGCGCCGGCGTAATGGTGGGCGCAATTCGCGTCACGTTTTGGGGCGCTCTCGCCATGGCCATCACGGCCGGCGTCGGGGCACTGTTCGGTACCGCCACCGGCCTCTGAGGATCGCGCACACACTCCCGTGCGTCAGAGCAACGCATGCCGCCGATAGAACCACGTCTTCACCGCTTGCACCAGCATCAGGTACGTCAACGCCAGTAGCGCGATCGCACCCAGCAACGCCATCGGAATCGGCGTGAATCCCATCAGTGTGCCCAGCCCCGTGTACGGCAGCACCGCGCCGAATAGGGAGATGATAACAACTCCTGCCAGCAACGGCCTGCTCGGTCGGCTCTTGAACGGGTTGCCCGCGGTCCGGATCACGAAGACGACCAGCGTCTGCGTGGCCAGCGATTCCACGAACCATCCCGTCCGGAAAAGCGGCGCGTTCGCAGCGGCGTGGAACAACCACAGCAGCACGCCGAAGGTGAGGAAATCGTAGAGTGAGCTGATCGGTCCGATAATCAGCATGAACTGGCGAATGAAGGCAATCTGCCAGCGCTTCGGCCTGTGCAGCAGCGCCGGATCGACATTATCGCCAGGCACGGCCACCTGTGAAGTGTCATATAGAAAATTGTTCAGCAGGATTTGCGTCGGCAACATCGGCAGGAACGGCAGGAACAGAGATGCCGCAGCCATGCTGAACATATTGCCGAAGTTGGAACTGGTGCTCATGATGATGTATTTCATGATGTTGGCGTAGCACCGCCGTCCCTCGGTCACGCCATCGTTCAACACCCCCAGGTCCTTCTCCAGCAGGATGATCTTCGCGGCGTCTTTGGCCACATCCACGCCGTTCATGACCGAAATACCGACGTCCGCCGTGTGGAGCGACGGAGCATCGTTGATCCCGTCGCCGATGTAGCCCACCACGTGTCCGCGCGCCTTCAGACCCAGAATCACCCGGTTCTTTTGTTCCGGAGAGACGCGCGCGAAAATCGCCCCGTGCTCCGCCTGGTAAGCCAGCGCCGCATCGTCCATCGCATCCAATTGGTCGCCCGTCACAATCCGGTCGGTCGCCAGCCCCACGTCGTGCGCTACCTTCTGCGTCACATATTGGTTGTCGCCGGTCATGATGATTACGCCCACGCCGTTGTCCTTCAGTGCCTGGAGCACCGCGACAATCCCTTCCTTGGGCGGGTCGAGAAATGCCGCGAACCCCGCCAGCGTCATCTCCTTCTCCGACGCCACTGTGTAGGATCCCTGCTGCTCCACCTTCTTGACTGCCACGCCGAGCGTGCGGAATCCGTCGCCGCTCAGCTTCTTCAGTTGCTCAGCCGCCTGCGCTCGGCGGCTGTCGTCGAATGGCTGCGGAGTACCATCGACCATCACTGTCTGGCAGATGTCGAACACTCCCTCCGCCTCGCCCTTGGTGATCAGTAGCTGCTCGCCGCCATGGCGCACTACCACCGAGAGACGCTTGCGGTTGAAGTCGAAAGGTATCTCGTCGGCCTTCGCATACTCCTCCATCGCCGGGTGCTCGTGCTTCAGGATCGCGTCGTCGAGCGGGCTCTTGATACCTGTTTCAAAGTGGCTGTTCAGATACACCAGCCGCAGGACCTCGTCGCTATCCTGCCCCGCCACGTCCACGTGCCGGTCCAGCACGATCTCGCCTTCCGTCAGCGTCCCCGTTTTGTCGCTGCACAGTATCTCCACGCTGCCGAAGTCCTCGATCGCCGTCAGCTGCTTGACCAGCACTTTCTTTTTCGCCATTCGCCGCGCACCCTGCGCCAAGGTGATCGTGATGATCATCGGCATCATCTCCGGCGTCATCCCTACCGCCAGCGCCACCGAAAACAGAAACGATTCCAGCATCGGGCGATGGAACGCGATGTTGACCAGCAGCACGAACAACACCAGCAGCATGATCACGCGCGTCAGCAGCAGCCCGAAGTGGCGGATCCCGCGGCCGAATTCCGTCTCCGGCGGCCGCGTCGCCAACCGCGCCGCAATCGCACCGAAGGCCGTGTCCTTGCCCGTCCGGACAATCACCGCCGTGCCGATGCCGGTCTGCACCGCGGTCCCCAGGAACACGCTGTTGCTGGCGTCTGCCATGCTGTGTTGCCCGGCCGGCAAGTCCGCCGCCGCTTTGTCCACCGGCAACGACTCTCCCGTCAGCGCGGACTCGCGCACGTGCAGGTCCTTGGCTTCGAGTAGACGCGCATCGGCCGGCGTCAGGTCCCCGGCATTCAGGTGCACGATATCCCCGCGTACCAACTCCGCCACCGGCACTTCCACCTCGTGTCCATCCCGCAACACCGCCGCCGTGGTAGCCACCTGCTTGCGGATATCCTCCACCGCATGCCGCGCCTGAAACTCCACGTAGAAATTCACGACCACGCTAAGCAGAACAATCGTGATGATGATGGTGCCGCCGACGTGATCGCCCAGCACGATCGAGATCACGCTCGCCGCGAGCAGGATCAGCACCAGCGGATTGCCAAAAAAGCGCAGCAGACTTATCAGCGCGGCGAAGCGCGACTCCCCCGCCAGGCTGTTCGGTCCGTACTCGCGTAGCCGCTGTTTCGCCTCCGCAGAACTCAGTCCCGCCGGCGTCGCTTTGAGCAGCTCCAGCAGCTCGTGCTGCGGCATATCCCAATAGCGGTCCAGCGTCTCGTCTGGTGTGTTCATGCTCAGCCTCTCTCGTCGATACCGCTTGTTGTCCCGGCCTGACTCCCCGGCCCGCAGCGGTGTCTGGCAATCTCGGGCTTCATTGCACGGCTCCTGCCACCTGCCTCAAAATCCGTTCCAGCATCTCCAAAAGCCTTGTCCGCCGCTTGCCCAACCGGCACAATGCGATGCGTTGATCTCGGACAGATAATTCGCTGCATCTATGAGTTTGACATGCAGCAACTGCCCATTTCTGTGCACATCCTGCATCCTGACCCATTGGTACTCCCCGTTCCGGCACTGCACCGGTTGGCCAGGCTGCCTATTTTAGTTCTCCTTGCCGCTTTGGCCCCGCGCTTGCACTCATACACCGCGAAGGAACCAAAAACATGCTCTGGACACTCTTTGTAATTCTGATAGTTTTGTGGGCTCTCGGAATGCTCACCTCGTTCACCGCCGGCGGGCTGATTCACATCCTGTTGGTCGTGGCGTTGATCGTGCTCGTATTCAACCTGATTTCGGGACGCCGGGCCGCCGCCTAGTCAGTCCAGCGGACCCGTCCCCCCGATCGGGCGCCAGGCTGGCGATTGGGTAGTGAATTGCCGCCTGGTGTTTCAGGAGCGTAAATAAAATGCCGTTGTTAAACATTGTTGTTGTGCTGGTTGTGGTCGGCTTCCTGTTGTGGCTGGTCAATCGGATCCCCATGCAATCCACCATCAGGTCCATCCTGAACGCCGTGGTTGTCATTGCGGTTGCCGTTTGGCTTCTGCAGGTGTTCGGACTGTGGGGCTCGATAACCAGTTATAGATTCAAGAACTAAGGCAGTGCGATATGCTAGGCATGCCTAGTGACATTACTTAGAGCAGTTTTGCTGTGCGCGTTCCCGCTGGGAGTGATGGCCCAGCCCGTCGATTCGATGGATGTACCGGAGAAACTGCTCTTTCACGCCGAGACTGTTTTCAGCCCTCAGGCGTTGGCCGGATCCGCTCTCTACGCCGGATTCCTGCAGGTGGATAATGCTCCGCGCGAGTGGGGCCAGGGGGCCGGCGCCTACGGCGAACGTTTCGCCTCGACAGTCGCCACCACCGCGATCCATGGCGCTCTGGCCTTCGGTCTGGATTCGGCGCTGCACCAGGACCCGCGCTATTATCGATCCGCTGACACGGGATTCTGGCGCAGAACCGGCCATGCGTTCCGTGGAACCATCCTGACCCGCACCGACCGCGGCGGCGAAACCCTCTCCACTTGGCGTATCGGTAGTGCCTACGGCTCCGAGTTTCTTTCCAACGAATGGTATCCCGGCCGGCTCAATACAGTGCGCCTGGGTCTGCTCGAAGGCACTATCCGGCTGGGCTTCGATTTCGCCAGCAATCTCGGTTCAGAGTTCTGGCCGGACGTTAAACACAAGCTGCTGCACCAGAAACCCTGATTCGCCCCTGCTCCGCCTCCGGGCCGTTGTTACGAGCCGCGGCCGCAGGGAGCGATTCTTCGCGTTGTCGCGGCTCGGCAACAGCCACCGCTCGGAAAGACGGCTCGATGAGGCCGCGGATTGGCTGTTAGATCCAGACCTTTTCAGCTTTGCCGCTGATGTGGGTTGACGACTGCAGATTGGCCGCGTCGAAGAAGTACTGCGCGTCGAGCTTGGCCAAATAGTAGAAGGGCAGGGAGCCGAAGCTGGCGGTTTGGGGGTTGGGCTGGTAGATCAGCACGGCCAGGCCCACCACATGCGCACCTTGCTGTTCGATCAGGCCCATCAGTTCGGTCAGCTTGCGGCCGGAGCGCAGGACATCGTCCACCAGCAGCACCTTCTCGCCAGGGACGGGATGCAGGTGCGGCCGGAAACGCAACGGCCCGCCTTGGTCGGCCTGCTCGGCCCAGTACACTTGGTGTGCGCGCAACGCTTCGCACATGCCATAGGCTACCGGGAGACCGCCGGTCGCCGGGGCGACGATACTCAGCTCGGGGATGATCGCGCGGATCTCGGAGTTGGCCCGCAGCTTGCGGCTGAGGGCCACGCTGAGCAGCTTCGCCTCCTGGTAGCGGCGCATGGCCAGCGCGGGTTGCAGATACATATCCGAGTGGAGCCCATTGGGGTACTCGAAGTGGCCGTAGCGCAGTGCGCCGGTCTGTTTCAGCAGTTCGATCACTTCCTGCTCAGTCGGGATCAATTGCATGGTCTAATGTGCTCCTTTCCCGGTCACGACACGCGGGATGGTTCGAAGCAAAATGAACCAATCCAGGGGTAGCGACCAGGAGTCGATGTAGGCCAGGTCCAGGCGCATCGTTTCCTCAAATCCCAGCGCGTCGCGCCCCTCGACGGCCCACAGGCTGGTGAGCCCAGGACGCATGCGCAGGCGGCGGCGCTGCCAGCGCTTATATTGTTCCACTTCGGAGGGAATCGCGGGCCGGGGGCCGACCAGCGACATCTGGCCGCGCAGGACGTTCCACAACTGCGGCAGTTCGTCTAGCGAGAACTTGCGCAGCCAGCGGCCGACGCCGGTCTGGCGCGGATCGTTAGGGATCTTGAAATTGACCTGCTTCACGTTGAGGTGCGCCAGTTCGGCTTGGCGCTGCTCAGCGTCGGCGACCATGGTGCGGAATTTCAGCAGGGTGAAGCGGCGCCCGTTGAGGCCGCAGCGCTGCTGGCGGAACAGGATCGGCCCAGGCGAACTCATTTTTATCAACCGCGCAATGAGGGCCAGAAGCGGCAAGAGAATGATGAGCGCCAGGGCCGCGACGACAATGTCGGTGAGGCGCTTGAGCAGCAGGCGGGCTTCGTCGGAAGGCGTGCGCGAGAGCGCCAGGAGCGGCGTGGCGCCGATCCGCTCAATCGAAACCGAACCGCGGCGGTGAGGGAAGAATTCCAAACTCATGCGCAGATGGACGCCCTCTTCCTCGCACACCTCGAGCAGGTCCTCAATTTCCGGCAGACGCGATCCCTCGACGGCCACGATGACCTCGTCCACAACCGCGCTTTTCAGACGTTCCGGGAACGCATCGATGGCGTAGACGGGGTAGCTACGCTGAAGTGTCAGTTCGCCGGGATCGTCGCCCAGAAAGCCGTCCAGACACAGTCCGAAATCGGCGGACTGCTCGATCAACGCGCCGATGCGCCGGGCCTCGGCGCCGGTTCCTGCGACATACAGGTGGCGCGGTTCTGCCAGTCGGGTCCAGTAGCGCTGCGCCAGCCAATCCACTAGCAGACGAGCCAGGGCGGTCAGGAGGGCGGCGTACGCGCACAGCAGGGCCAGGAAGGGCCGGCTGAGGTCGAGATGCGTGAAGTACTCGAAGACCACCAGCGCGACCAGCAGGCCCAAAGAGTGCTTCACGGCGCGCCAGGCGACGATCACGGCAGGCTCCAACAGCGCGCGTTCATAGACGCCCAGCCACAGGCCGGCCATGGGCCAGGCGGCCAATGTAAAGAGCAGAACGCTGGCGCGGACGGAGGGGCTGAGGAAGAAAGTGCGCTCGAAGGGCAGGGCCGCGCGAGTGCGGTAGGCCAATTCGAAGGCCAGCCAGAGCAGCGACAGATCGGCCACGAACAGGATCGGGCGAAGCGAGCGCTGCTGACGGCTGAGCACGGTCGCCAGCCAGCATACCATGGGCGAGAGAGGCGTGGAAGTTGCGCGGCTAAAGCAACTTACATTCCAAACGAAAATAATTAATGCGATTTCATGTTGCAGTTTGTTGCCAGGGCAGTGGCAGGGATGCTAATCTCGGTTTGTACGGCGAACGACGACTGCCGCGGATAGCAAAAGCGAATAAGGCTTGCGAAGGCCGGTCGAATTTGTTAGTCTGGCAGATGGGCAACGGCAAGCCGCGAGTGGGGAACTGAACGCGAGAGCGACTCGCCTGCTCGACTGGCGGCCGAAGTGAGTTTCCCAAGTTTCGACAACTAGGCCGGATCTTGAAAAAGACCGCGCCGTGCTGTTGTCGATAAGCTTTCGAGGCCAGCAGGGTACAGATCTTCGAAAGATCGTCTGTCTCTGCTCAGATCTTTGAAAATCTGGTTGAACGCAAAGTCAATTTTCGATCAGTCTTGAGTTCCGACCGGGTCCAAGATCAACTCTACAATTTTAAATGAGAGTTTGATCCCGGCTCAGAATCAACGCTGGCGGCGCGCCTAACACATGCAAGTCGAGCGAGAAAGGGAGCAATCCTGAGTAAAGCGGCGCACGGGTGAGTAACACGTGGATCATCTACCCTTTGATGGGGAATAACCTTGGGAAACCGAGGCTAATACCGCATAAGTTCGAGAGAAGAAAGCCGAAAGGCGTCGAAGGAGGAGTCCGCGGCCGATTAGCTAGTTGGTGAGGTAAATGCTTACCAAGGCGACGATCGGTAGCCGGCCTGAGAGGGC
>Ga0302319_10014403_pt1 | contig 14758 bp, 13 predicted proteins | sample Bog_T0_2_FD_203319 | JGI IMG/M metagenome (GOLD analysis project Ga0302319, IMG submission 203319) | Peat permafrost microbial communities from Stordalen Mire near Abisko, Sweden - Bog_T0_2 | ecosystem: Environmental > Terrestrial > Soil > Wetlands > Peat | place: Sweden: Abisko, Stordalen Mire... | reverse complement strand
TTAGTCGACAGAGTATCCTTCTTGTCCATGTTGCGTCAGATCGAGTCCAATTACTTCCTGCTCCTGCGTGACCCGTAGACCAACCGTGAGGTCGACAACCTTGAGCAGAATCAGGGTTCCAACCGCCGCGAGAATCCACGCAATGGCTACGCCGGCGAATTGATTCAACAACTGGTGGGCGTTGCCGTCAAACAAACCGGAGCCTGTTACATTTCCTCGCGCGTCCTTGAACATCGGGTTTACATAATGACTGGCGAAGACGCCTGTCAGAATCGCGCCCAGGGTGCCGCCGACTCCGTGAACGCCAAATGCATCGAGCGAATCATCGTAACCGAAAGCAACCTTTACCTTGGCCACCATCAGGTAGCAGATCGGCCCAGCAATTAATCCTATAAGCAGGGCTGACATGGGACCGACAAATCCGGCTGCGGGAGTGATGGCCACCAGTCCAGCCACCGCGCCGGAGATACCGCCCAAGGCGCTCGGATGGCCCTCGTGAATCCACTCGGCTGCCATCCAGCTAAGTGCTGCGGCTGCGGCTGCAAAGTGGGTTGCGACGAAGGCGCTGGTGGCAAGGCTCCCGGCAGAGAGCGCGCTGCCCGCGTTGAATCCGAACCAGCCCACCCACAACATGCAGGCACCAACAAACGACAGAACTACGCTGTGCGGCGGCAACTGCTCCAAGGGGTAGTCTTTGCGCTTGCCAAGATAGAGCGCACACACCAGTGCCGATACCCCCGAGGTTATGTGTACTACTGTGCCTCCGGCGAAATCGAGGCACGGGAAGCGTCCGCCTAGAGAGGCGTTTAGCAGCCCTCCCTTACCCCACACCATATGAGCCATCGGCGAGTAGATCAGCAACGACCAGAGCGAGAGAAACAGCAGCATTCCGCTGAACTTCATGCGTTCGGCAAATGCGCCAGAGATCAATGCCGGAGTGATGATGGCGAACATCAGTTGATAGACCATGAAGGTCTGCAGTGGAATCGTGCCCGCATAATCAGGGTCGGGCGCGGCTCCAACACCGTGCAGAAAGAGGTGCTGGAGGTTTCCGATGAAACTGGTGCCGGGGCCGAACGCAAGACTGAAACCGATAACTCCCCAAATGACGGTCACCACACCCATCATGGCGAAGCTGTGCATCAGCGTCGACAAAACGTTTTTCCGGCGTACCAAGCCGCCGTAGAACAGCGCTAGCCCGGGACCGGTCATCATCAACACCAACGCCGAGCAGACCAGCATCCAGCCGTTATCGGCATTGCTGCGAGCCTCGGTAACCTGCTTCTGGAGGTCAGCAAACTGCTGTTGAGAGACGGTTTGGGCGCTCGCCGCTAACGCAAAGAAAAGCAGCAAGAAGAGCAACAATACGAGGCGGCTACAGCGCACGCCGTAACAGCGCACGTCGTGGTGCGCTGGGCTAGATATTCCCTGCATCTTCAATCACCGTAAAACAATCAACTCTGGATGTAGAAACATTCTCATACATTCCCTTCACTTTGGAAATAGGAGAGATTGAGAATCCGAAAATATAGGCCGAATGTTCCAGCTCACAGGTGCGCTTCTATAGCATTTCGAGCGGTTCTGCAGAGCTTGGCGGCGGAAAGGCCCGGTCCAGTTCAGCAAAGTCCTGCGCGTCCAACTGGACGCCAAGCGCCGCGCGGTTCTCCTGAGCGTGCTCGGGAGTTCCTGCCTTTGGGATGGCAATGATGCCAGGGTTCCGCAACACCCATGCGAGCGCCACCTGCGCGGGCGTGGCGTTTTTTCGGGCGGCAATCTTTTTCAGCGTGGAATTCCCCAGCAAACGGCCTTGCTCGATGGGCGAGTAGGCCATGACGGGGATCGACTTTTTCATGCACCACGGCAACAGGTCATATTCGATGCCGCGTCGCGTCAGATTGTAGAGCACTTGATTGGTTGTTACGGCCCTGCCTCCGGGAAGACTGACGAGCTCAGGCATGTCCGAGACGTCAAGATTGCTGACGCCCCATTGCCGAATCTTTCCCGCGGAGATGAGCGACTGAAAAGCGGCGATGGTGTCTTCAAACGGAACCTCGCCGCGCCAGTGCAAAAGGTAGAGGTCCAGGCAGTCTGTCTTAAGCCGCCGCAGGCTACGTTCGCACGCGCTGATGGTTCCCATCACCGATGCATTTCCGGGAAGCACCTTGCTGACCAGAAACACTTCATCGCGTCGTCCGGCGATGGCTTCGCCAACCAGTTCCTCGGAATCTCCATTCCCATACATCTCCGCGGTATCGATCAGGGTCATGCCCAGATCCAGACCAAGGCGTAGCGCGCGAATCTCCTGCTGCCTACGGGTGCGATTTTCAGCCAGATGCCATGTGCCCTGCCCGAGCACTGGCACTTTATCTCCTGAAGGAAGGGCGATTGTGCGAACAGCGGTAGTCGATAACATCGTTCACTCCATTTGTTGACGCGAGTGACTCACGCCTCCCAAATGGTAATAGGGAATTTGAAACGATATCAAGCGTCGGCATTTCGCCGCTAAGCAGCTCGCCGAAGAACTACTCCAGATGCTTCCTCAGAAACTTCAGCGAGCGCTCACGCGCTTCACCGGCCGACACTGGCTCGAAGCTGGCACGGGCATCGCAGTTGAAGCCGTGACCCGCGTCATACCAGTAGATTTCCACCTCGGGATGGGCTGCTTGGACCTTCGCGACTTCCTCGGGTGGAATATGCGCGTCCTGCTTGCCGAAGTGCAGCATCACCGGCGCGGTCAACTTCTCGTTGGCGTAGTTGCCGATACGGCCTCCATAGTAGCCAACGGCCACAGCCGGATGGAGCCTTGCCGCCGCTACCCACGCCAAGGTTCCGCCAAAGCAGTAGCCGATCACGCCGACCTTCTTGCCCGTCTCACTGGCAGCAAACTCCATGGCAGCGGCAATATCCACCAGAGCTTTATCCGGATCGAGCTTGGGAATAAAACTCATCGCCGTCTGCAAGTCAGCCCCGTCGTAGCCAAGCTCCACTCCACGTTCGATGCGGTCAAAAATTGCAGGAGCCACCGCAAGAAATCCATCCCTCGCATATCCGTCGGCCACCGAGCGGATATGCGAGTTGACCCCGAAGATCTCCTGCACAACCACCAACCCCGCGAGAGGTTTACCGCTTGGACGCGCTACATAGGCGCTTAGTTCGTGGCCGTCCGCTGCCTTTAACTTCACGTATTCGCCCATGTCCGCTCCCTTCCGGCATTAGCCTTCGCAAGTTCTCACAGGATCTTGCACGCCTCTTCAAACTCCAAACGCGGGTTACGCGGGTACAGTTTGCTCTTGTCTCCATAGCCGAGGTTGCAGAGGAAATTCGATTTCCATTTGCCATCAGGAAAAAATTCGGCGTTTACTTTTGCGTTGTCAAAGCCTGACATGGGACCGCAATCCAGGCCAAAAGCTCGTGCGGCAAGGATGAAATACGCACCCTGAAGCGAGCTGTTCCTTAGACCAGTTTCCTCAATCACTGCCGGCTTACCGACAAAGTAGGAGCGCATATCTGCATGGGGAAACAACCTGGGCAGCGACTCATAGAATTCCGAATCCCACGCGACAATCGCCGTAACCGGAGCGGCTTTCGTCTTTTCCACGTTGCCCGGAGCAAGGGCCGGAACCAGGCGGTTCTTTGCCGCATCGGTAGTTAAAAATACGAATCGTGCCGGAGAACCATTCGCACTGGTAGGACCAAACTTCGCCAGCTCGTAGATCTCCTTCAGGAGTGCAATGGGCACCGGGGTCGGGAGCCACGATGAGTGGGTCCGCGCCTCGCGGAATAGTTGATGGAGGGCTTGATCAGAAACCTTATTAGTTTGCACTACTGCAACTTTCGTTTCCATTATTCTCCTCACGGCCCCCGCTATCAGGGGTTTCCTTTGTAGATGCTTTTCGGCTCCCGTGGGATTCGACTGGAGACTCGCGAACTTGAGCTAAGTTACCGGCGTGAACTGCGATAGATCGTCACTTTGGGCTTATCCAGTGTGTGAATGATGACCACCGTGGTTAAGCCGCGAGGGTTGATGCGAACGGCTTCGGCAACGGGGTCTCCGTCGATGGCGACGACGTAATCGGCTCCCGCAAAGGGTGCGCTACGGGCGGAGTCCCAGGCGAAGCGGGTGGACTCAGAGACGATGTGATCGAAATGGATGCCCGATTTCTGAATGGCTCCCACGTAATCGCTGGTGTACATGAGAACGGTTGAGTTGTCCGGAATTGAGGAGAGGGCAGTTGCAACTTGCGACTCCAGTTGAAGACGGCTGCGGCTATTGGCCCAGCCTTCGCGGTAGCAGATGGGAATCATCCACTTGCGTCCCCAATTGCGGTCTTGTGAGCGCCGGGAGAAGCACCAGGCAGAGGAACTGAATGCGAAGAAGGCGATGAGAAAAAGAGCTGCCGTGGAGGCAATCGTCAGCCGACGGCGATGCAGCCGCGAAATAGCCCAGGGAATGAGCGATGCGAAGACGGCAATGGCGGGCAGCAGTTCGAGTCCGTAGCGCACGTTGTAGTACGAGAATGGCCACCACTCCGGGACAAAGATGGGAACGCTGCCGTAGGCAACGGAATAGGCATAGAACGGAAGCGGTATCCAGAGCAGCAGCATAGGGGCGAAACGGTGCAGATCGAACGCGGCGACGAGAACTCCGGCGGCGGCCAGGAGGATGAGCCAGTTCTGGCGCGAGCCCTCGCCGGTATTCATGCGCGCCGCTTTCAGAAAATATTGAGCCGCGACAACAGGGTGGTCTTTGCCGGGGTAAGGAGGATCGCCAAGACGCGCCGTGCGTATTTCAATGGCCTTGGCCGAGTACGGTCCGTTGAGCCAATCGAGGGGATGGCCAGTCCACATGTAAGTGTGCGCGATCCAGAGCGTGGGGCAGAGGGCGAGGAGCAGGAGGAAGGAAAACATGGAGCGGAGGAGCCGTCCGGTCTTCTGCTGTGTGGGGCGCACGGCCAGCCAACGCAGCACGGCGAAAACCGCAATGATGCCGACGATGAAGGCGATGATCCATCCGTCATAGCGGGTGAAAACGGCTGCTGCAAGGCATACGCCACAGCGCTCGATGGCGCGCCATGCAGGAATGCCCGGAACGACTCCGGGAGAGCTTGGGAACAGGGCTCGAAGAAAATCGTCAAAGTAGACCAGCGACCAGATGACCGCAGCGAGGAAGATAGATTCGGTCATGGCCGTCGATTGCATATAGAGCATCGACGGATTGAAAGCATAGACTGCGGCGGCCACGGAAGCTGCGGCAATCGAAGCACGGGCACGCACGAGGCGGAAGATTCCCGAGACCCCGAAGACATAGGCGATCATGGACGGAATCGATCCGCCGACGCCGTTACGCCATAGCGAATCAAAGGCGACGAACGGCGCGACCAGCAGGTGCGGCAGCGGAAGCCACACGGTCCCAATCTGATCCCAGCCTGCGTTACGCGAGTCGGTGAGGCGGCGGGCGATGTTGAGGTGAGCGACGGCGTCTCCGTAGAGGAGGATGTCTCCGCGACGGTAGAAGAAGGCAAAAGCAATCAGCGAAAGCAGCAGGGCGAGCAGGGAGACAAGCATGAATTCGCTATTGCGTTTGAGCTGCTCGTCTCGAAGATCGTCGCGATCAATAGTCAATGTAGAGCCGTTCTTTGAAATGACACCCATTCGAAAGTAACTTTACGCAGACGCGCACAGAAGACACAGCAGTCCCGAAGTTGTTTCAGTCAAGATGAGTCAGGCTGCGGAAAAGTCTGAAGCGCTCTTCGATCTCATCACGCGTCAGCGAGATCAGACGCTCGGGGCCAAAGCACTCGACGGCGAACGAGCCCATCACGCCTCCGTAGAACATGGCGTGCTTGAGAACGGCGGGGGAGAGTTCGGGTTGCGATGCGATGTAGCCCATGAAGCCTCCCGCGAAGGTATCGCCCGCGCCGGTCGGGTCCAGGACTTCGGCAATGGGCAAGGCAGGGGCACGGAACGGGTGCGAACCGTCCGAGAAAAAGATGGTAGCACCATATTCGCCATGCTTGATGACCAGCGATTGGGGGCCAAGGGTGAGAATCTTTCGGGCCGCAAGCACAAGGCTATTCTCGCCGGTGAGAAGCTTGGCTTCGCCATCGTTAATGAGCAGGATATCAACTTCCTTCAATGTCTCAAGGAGCTCGGCGCGTTTGATGTTGATCCAGAGATTCATGGTGTCGCCGCCGACCAGCGCTACGCGCGGCATTTTGCGGCGCACGTCAAGCTGCAGCTCGGGCTGAATATTGGCGAGAAAGAGAATTTCGGAGTCTTCGTATGCGGCAGGAATCTTCGGGGCAAAGTTTTCAAAGACGTTGAGGTCAGTGAAATTAGTTTTGGCCTCGTTGACGTTTTCGCCGTACTCGCCGCCCCAGTGAAATGTTTTTCCGGAGGCGTGCTCGATGCCACGTGTGTCAATACCGCGAGCGGTGAGGACAGCCTCGTGCTCGGCAGTGAAGTCTTCTCCTACTACGCCGACGACGCGGACCTGGGTGAAGAAGCTGGCAGAGAGAGAGAAGTAAGTGGCGGCGCCGCCGAGAATTTTCTTGCGCTCACCGAAAGGCGTTTTCAGAGTATCGAATGCGACCGAACCTACAACGAGAATCGACAATTTATGCACCCGCCTTGGCGCTGAGATATTTTCCGACAAGCAGATCAAGCTTGGCGCGGGTGGCGAGAGGAATTGCATCCGGTGCGGTCATAATGGCCATGGCAAGCGCCTGCCCGCACTTGCAACTGCGCTCGGCGGGGAGTGCGGCAACGGCCTGGCGAACGACCTCGGCAGCGTTCTCCGCATTACGGGTAAGGACGCCGACGATCTGCTCGACGGTAACACTGTCGTGATCGGGATGCCAGCAATCGTAGTCGGTGACCATGGCGATGGTGACGTAGCAGATTTCGGCTTCGCGAGCCAGTTTGGCTTCCTGCAAGTTGGTCATGCCGACAAGGTCAAAGCCCTGCTCACGATAGGCATTGCTCTCAGCTTTGGTCGAGAACTGCGGGCCTTCCATGCAGACGTACGTTCCGCCGCTCTTGGTGGACACCCCGGCGCTGGCTCCCGCCTTGGCAACAATGGCGGCAAGCTCGGGACAGATCGGATCTCCAAATGCGATGTGCGCCACAAGGCCTTCGCCAAAAAATGTCGAGATGCGCTGCTTGGTGCGGTCATAGAACTGGTCGGGGATGACGAAATCAGTCGGCTTGAGTTCTTCCTTCAGCGATCCAACAGCCGAAAGGGAGAGAATTCGCTCGACGCCGAGCTGCTTGAATCCGTGGATATTTGCGCGGAAGTTCAACTCAGTGGGAAGGATGCGATGGCCGCGTCCGTGACGCGCCAGAAAGGCGACCTTGCGTCCGGCGAAGTTACCGAGGACATAAGGGTCCGAGGGACTGCCAAAAGGAGTTTCAAGTTGAACTTCGTGAACGTCGGCCAGCCCCTTCATGGAATAAAGGCCGCTGCCGCCAATGATGCCAATCTCTGCTTGTGCCAATGCAATCTCCTGCGTGTGTTACAAAAATAAGCGGAAAGCCGATTATACCGGAGGCGCGAACGAGCCACATCGGCTGACCTATCGACGACCCACATTTGCCAACTAGGGCAAATATGGGGCACCAGCGGGCGTTGGAATCTGATCGAGCTTCTTCACTGCACTACGGGGATGAGAGCCGCGTGTAGTTTCGCTGCGTCTTCCGGTGAGAATGACTCGAGTGCGATGGCCGAGGTGCCATCAATGTAGAGGCAGACGATTCCCTCCTCGGTGCTCCACTGATGCGGCAGTTTCCCCGCGTGGACGGATTTGTAGCGCTTGGGAAGTTCGGATTCGTAGAGCGCGCCAAACTGGTTGGCCGCCGCTAGCGTGGCAAAATTGATGACCAGCGCGAGCGGGACCGGCGCGTCCTGGGGCGATTTCTTGTTGGAGAGCGTCATGTAATAGCCTCCGCGCCAGGTGGGAGTGAGTTTGGCGGCAACTTCCTTGCCTCCCCACTGGAGCAGCATGACGCGGAGATCGATCTCGCCGAGGCCGGAGAAATCCTCGCGGCGCCAGTTGGAGCCGAGGAGCTTTTCGAGCGGCACTACCTTGATTTGCGTCTGCGGCTCGTGGGAAAGATAGGCGGCTGGCTGCATGATCTGGTGGGTATCGAGCGGAGGATGATCGAGGACTCCGGCGAAAGCTGCCTGCTTGCCGCGTTTGGAGAGGATAACCGCTTCGAAATCCGTGCCGTACGTGTAGGGAAAGAGCATGGCTTCACGCAGGTAGATGGGCGCTTTGGCGTAGAGCGGCGTGGAATCCTCGTTGAGCATGGAGGAGCGCATCGATTCGACGAGTTCGGGCGCGCTCTCAACCGTCTGGCCGGTGGGGGTCAGTTGGTAATCGAAGAGCACGACCATGGCTTGGCCCTCGATGATGGACTGGCGGGCGGCGCGCTGCTCGTCGATGACCATCTGGCCGGTATCGTCTTTGGCGTCTTTGCGGACGTTGAGCCATTTGTCGAGGTTGTAGCTCTGATCCTGCAGGGCGTGAACGAGTTCGTGCGCCATTACCGGCTTCTGGACATCGGGGGCGACCCAGTTGAGAAGAAACACGGTTTTGCTGTGCGCGTCATACCATCCCTCAACCTGCTCCTTGTAGAGGGCGAGCATGTACTCGCGGAGATTGAAATCGCGGGGCAGCAGTCCAAGTTTTTTGAGCGAGACGGCAGAGCGGTCAAAGCGCTCGCCATTTCCCTGCTCCTTCATGCGCTTCTCAACGTACTTGGAAACCTGTTCGCGGTTGGCTAAGTGCTTTTTAACCGGGTGGAGGATGGGCAGGCCCGTGTGATCGCTGGCAAACTGCAGGATGTCATCGATGGAGCGGAAAAACTCCTTCGCCTCGGCGGCGGTAATGTGGTACTCGGCGGGAGTTTGCGGTTCGACGACGGGCGGCGGCTGAGCCGGGGAGATGACGGCGAAGGAGATCGAGAGCAGAAGCGGCCAGAATAGTTTGCGAAACAGTGCCATCGCGACCTTTGCGGAAAAGCCTATAGAGAAAAGATACCACTGGATTGAACAAGAACAAGGTGCTCGGTGCAGGGTGTGCTCAATTCCCCGGAAAGCACGAACCGCTCCATGTCCGTTATAATCGGACGTTCGAGTGCGCTCGCTTATGTCTACTACTTCCCTTGTGCAGAGGTTCGGATTGCAGGCGGTTACCGGGGAATATGCCGGGGCTGAAACAGTGTTGAATTTTGGCTCGGCGGTCGAGGAGCTGAATGCGTTACGGCATGGCTGCGCAGTGTTTGACCTGGGCTGGCGCGGAAAGCTCGTGGTGAGCGGCGAAGACCGGGTGCGCTGGCTGAATGGGATGGTCACCAACAACACTCGCGATTTGCGGCAGGATTTCGGCAATTACAGCTTTGTTTTGAACGCGCAAGGGCGCATTCAGGGCGATCTGCTGGCTTTTCAGCGCGGCGAGTTCTATGTGCTGGAGACGGAAGCGGGGCAGATCGCGGCAATTCGCGAGTTCCTTGATCGATACATCATCATGGATGACGTGGAGGTCGGGGACATCAGCGGAAAGCTTACCTCGATTGGAGTGGCGGGGCCGCGTGCGGCAGAAGTGCTATCCAAAGCTGGACTGATGCCCGGAGCCGCCAAACCTGGGCAGTTGCTGGACGGAAGCTGGAACGGAATCGGCTTCTCGCTGGTGAGGGATCCGATTGAGGTCCGGGACTGGTACGAGCTTTGGCTGGCTCCGGAAAACGTTGAGGCAGTCTGGAATGCGTTGGTGGCGGGCGGCGCGGCTCCGGTGGGAGCCGAGGCCCTGGAGTGGCAGAGGATTCTGCTCGGGCTGCCGCGCGTAGGCATGGATACCGGGGTGCGCGAGCTGCCGCAGGAGACCGGGCAGGAGTACGCGCTGCACTACACGAAGGGCTGCTACATCGGGCAGGAAATTGTGGAACGCATCCACGCGCGGGGGCAGGTACACCGGCGTCTGATGGGGTTGATCGTGGATGGCGACTTACCGGCGCACGGCAGCAAGGTGATGGCCGGAGAGAGAGAATCAGGCGAGGTCACCAGCAGCGCGGAGATGGTGGTAGATGGGGTCCGGCGAACGCTTGCGCTTGGATACTTGAAGCGTGAGGCTGCGGCACAGCGCGAGGGGCAGGACGAGGACGTGGAAGTGGGCGGAAGCCTTGCAAAGATCACGGCATTGCCGTTTCAGTTCTAAAAACTATTTTTGCGCGACGGAAGAGTGAGATGGATAAGGAAAATAAGCCAGAGTTTGTAGTGACCGATCGCCGGAAGTTTAACGTGGATGGAGAGCCAAGGCCCGGCGCTCCCGAGGAACTGAAGGTGGAGACTGCGGCAGCCACGCCACCGAGCCAGAGCGCCGCGTCACCGGTTAGCGCCCCAAAACCGGAGCCGGTGCCAGTGGCGGATGAAAAGCCGACAGGCAATAAGCCGGCAGGACAGCATGTTCCTGAACCCATCACCGAGACTGGGTACAACGGCGACAAGGAACGCACCCAATTCGGCGGGCAGAAGATGGAGTTCATTCATCTGCTGGACATGCTGGTGCAGACCGCGATGATGTACGCCGGAGCGATGGAAGGCGGAGAGGGATCGGAACGGAAGGTCGATCTTGTGGGGCTGCGGCAGATGATCGATCTGATCTCGGTGCTGGAATCGAAGACCAAGGGCAATCTTACGGAGCAGGAACAGGCTATCCTGACCAACACGGTATTCCAGTTGCGCATGACATACATGGAAATCGTAAACATGATCGACCGCCAGGCCATGCAGAAAGCACCGGGGGCTCCGCGAAAGTGAAGAACGGCACGGTCACTGTTTTGGGCAGCGGCACTTCAATGGGCGTACCCACAATCGGATGCAGTTGCGCAGTCTGCCGCTCGACGAATCCGAAGGATCGGCGCACCCGGCCCTCGGCGATGGTCGAGTGGGACGGACATCGCATTATCATCGATAGCGGGCCCGACTTCCGCGAACAGGCGCTCAGGGAGGGTATCGACCGGCTCGATGCGGTGCTGTACACGCACGGACACGCGGACCACATCCTCGGGCTCGACGACCTGCGTCCGCTGACGTATCCGCGAGTTACCGGCGGCGCGCGTCTTCCCCTCTATGCGAGGCCGGAGACGGCGCGCATTTTGCGGTCAATGTTCCAGTATGTTTTCGACGAGAACTACAAATATGGCGGCATCGCCAAGGTTGAATTGCATGAGATCCGCGAGCCCTTTGAGCTGCTCGACCTGAAGGTGATTCCAGTGCCGGTGATGCACGGCGAAAATGAGATCGTTGGCTACCGCATTGGACGCTTCGCATATCTCACGGACTTCAGCACAGTGCCGGATCGGACGATTGAGATGCTGCAGGGCGTGGAATTAGTCTTTCTGGATGCGCTGCGGCATGAGCCGCATCCAACCCACTCGACGGTTGAAAACTCGCTGAAGATCGCGGCCCGCATCGGGGCGGCGTCAACTTACTTCATACATATGAGCCACGACCTTGCGCACGAGGCCGCCAACCAGGCGCTTCCTACCGGGGTACGGTTGGCATTCGACGGATTGCGCGTCGAGATTGACCTGGAGAGCTGAACGCGTGCAGGTATTCGAATCGATTGAAGAGCTACCACGGAACTTTGGACCGACTGTGGTCAGCGTGGGCAACTATGACGGCATCCACCGCGCACACTGGAACCTGATCCAGTCGATTCGCCGCCGGGCTAAGGAACTGGACGCACGCTCGGTGGTAGTGACTTTCGATCCGCACCCGTCACGGATCCTGCGACCGCACGGCGGACCTCCGCTGATTACTCCCCTGGCGCGAAAAATGGAGCTGCTGCGCGAGAGCGGCGTGGACGCAGTATTGATGCTTCCCTTCACGCGCGACCTGTCAATGATGCCGGCGTTCGAGTTCGCGGAAGAAATACTATTCAACGGACTACACGCGATCGAGCTGCACGAAGGGTTCAACTTCCGCTTTGGACACAAGGCGGAAGGCGATATAGACCGTCTGCGCCAATTTGGGCACAAGCTTGGTTTTACGCTGGTGGCACATCCGCCGATGATGTGGGGCGAGTTGATGGTCTCAAGCAGCAACGTTCGTGCCGCGGTACTGGGAGGCAAGGTCGAGGCGGCGCGTCATTTGCTGGGGCGAGTCTTCGGCATCGATTCCTCGCCGGGACGCGGGCGGGGATACGGGACTAAATACACAGTTCCAACCGTGAACCTGGCGCGCTACGACGAGCTGATTCCCTCATTCGGCGTGTACGTGACGGAGATGCAGATCAACGGTGAGATTTTTCAAGCGGTCACGAACGTTGGCAACCGTCCCACGTTTGGAGCGGACTCGTTTGCCATTGAAAGCTACATTTTGAACTTCCATCCCATCGATTTATCAAGCGATACGCCGTTGCGGTTGAGCTTCCTGCATAGGCTGCGTGGAGAGAAAAAGTTCCCTTCCGTGGAAGCATTAAAAGAACAGATTGGCCGTGACGTAATGCGCGCACAGCGATATTTCGGAACCTTGAACGCATTGCGTAGTAGCCGCAAAGCCTAAGCAAACCAAGTCCTACTCAGTGGGCTCACAGGGCGGCGCAGTGCCGTTCTGTTGCGTTTCAAGCTGCACAAGAATGGTCGAAGCCAACACCAGCAGAATTCCCGCAATCTGAATTCTGTTGACCAATTCTCCCAGGGTCACCGCCGCAATCAGCACGGAAAAGACTGGCTGCAGACAACTGATGACGATGGCGCGCGTAGCGTCCAGACGATGCAATCCCGCAGAGTACAGCGCAAACGGAATCAGGATCGAAGTAATGGAAAACAATCCCATAAAAGCCCACTGTGGACCGGTATAGTGGGCCGCGATAACCTTCCATGGCGGGCTAATGAAGACCCAGCCGATCGCGGCTCCCGCGAGCGCCCATGCAAGCACAGTCCATGGATCATGGGCCTTGACCAGGTGGCGGCCAAAGACGTTGTAGAAGGCGAATGCCACGGCGGCGAGAAGAGCCGCAACGACCCCTATGACATCGAAACGAATCTGGCCGGGAAGAATGGCAAGCCATGGGAAATGGACCGAATGGCTAACCACTCCGATGGCGAGTACGGAGCCCGCGACTGAAACCAGAACCCCGCTGATGCGCAAGACGGTTGGCGGTTGCAGCTTTCGCAGCAGCATCCAGCACAGAACAAATACGGGAGCCTGGTACTGCAAAATGATGGCGGTTGCGACGTTCGTGCGCTGGATGGAAAGGTAATTCAAGTAGTTCGAGGCGGCGATTCCGAGGATGCCCACGATCATGCAATCGCGTACATCAACCAGTTTCATGCGCACGGCAGTGCGTCCCCGGACAATCCAGAGCACGGGAAACAGGACGCAGGCAGCCAAAGTAACCCGGCTCTGCGTCAGCATGAGGGGCGATACGAACGGAACGAAGGTTCCGAACAGATGGAAGCGTCCGAGAAAGACGGCGCGGCCCATGCTGGCGGAAATGGCCCAGAACAGCGAAGCTCCGCCGATGCAGCAATAACCGATAATGAATGACGCGTTGGAGACGCGGGGATCGTGGCTCATCGGCTCAATCGACTTACCCGGACTCTTCGGCAGCGCCACTTTGTCGAGCATCTACTGCCCCCTGTACACCCATTAGCGGCGGTTGTCGCCTTGCGGCTCGGGATGAATCAACACACGAAACAACTGCGGCGACTCGCGCTTGAACTTCATCTCCAGCCCGGTCATAACCTCATGCACCTTCACCAGAGGGAGATGCGATTTGATGGTGACGTGGCAGGAAAGAAAGATGTGTTCGCGCACCCGCTTGAAAATGATCTCATGAACATCCACCACGTCGGGAAACGAGGCTCCGATGGCCTTGAGTTTCTCCTCCAATTCGTGATCTTCGAAAACTGCGTCACTGGTTTCGATGGTGGCAGGTTCGCTCTCAATGTGAGTAAGGATCGACGCAATCTCAGGTACGTGCGCCCGGATATCTGCCTCAAGGGCGGTCACGCGATCATGGGCGGCAATCAACAGCATGTTTTCATCGAGCTCGACATGTAATTCGACGTGAATGTCGCCATCAAGGTCCTGCACGCTAATCGCATGAACCATGAGGTTGTTGCGAAAAGCAGCGGCGCGGATACGATCGAACGTACTCTCGGACTTGAGTTCGCGCGGAACCGCGTTGACAAGAATGTCGGCGTCGCCAAGAAGACCGTGAATGCGCTGGCGAACCTGGGAGACGACTCCGTCCGACGCCTGGAAAGTTACATTACGCGCAAGTCCCACCGAGACATCGGCGAAGTAACGGCTGCCCGCCTTGCGGATGCGTACACGCTCGATTGCAAGCACGCCGGGAACGCTGGAGACCTGGGCGATCAACGCATTGCGAACGCCGGCGGGCGCGGCATCAAGCAGTGCATCAAGGGTCTCTCGCGCTAGACGCCAACTTACCCAGACCACGACTCCAGCTACGCAGAGAGCGGAGATGGGATCGGCATGGGAGAGCCACGCCACATGGTAATGGCGGCCGGCCCAGACAAAGGCAAGACCTACAATGACCACCGAACTTGACCAGATATCAGTGGCGAAATGCAGCGCGTCAGCTTGCAGCGCCTGACTGTTGTACCTATCGGCTACGCGTTTAAGCGCTCGCGAGCGCCAGGAATCGAGCAGAATCGAGGCGCTCATAACCAGGACGGCCCAGACGCTGGGCTCGATCTCAACGCTGCGATAAAACAGCCGGTGCAT
>Ga0302319_10014402_pt1 | contig 14758 bp, 9 predicted proteins | sample Bog_T0_2_FD_203319 | JGI IMG/M metagenome (GOLD analysis project Ga0302319, IMG submission 203319) | Peat permafrost microbial communities from Stordalen Mire near Abisko, Sweden - Bog_T0_2 | ecosystem: Environmental > Terrestrial > Soil > Wetlands > Peat | place: Sweden: Abisko, Stordalen Mire... | reverse complement strand
ACGGAAGAGGCGCGGGTGTACCCCGCCGAACCTGAGCGTCTGGATCGACCGGCGTAGTGCCCGTCCAATCCGCCACATACGCCTTGCCCAGGCGCGAAAAGAAACCGTCCGTTGGTTTGAAGAACGGCGGGGGAGGCGCCACAGGAGATGGCACCGGCTTCTGTTCCGCAGATGGAGTCGACGACTGCGCGTCGACCTTCGCAATCGCCTCCTCACCTGCTAAGACTTCAACCACGACTCCTACGCCCGCCCCGGCCGCAACCTCATACTCGCCCGGCACAAGACCCGTCACCCCAAAGTTTCCTGCAGAATCGGCAATCACTACTTCGCGAAAATTCCCATCCTCACTGCGGACGATAACCTGCAACTCTCCAGGCGCTCCGTCCGCCAATCCTGAAACAACCCCTCGAAGACTGCCCAGGCTGGAACCACCTGCTTCCGAATGATTGGGCACCACCACTGCGCGAGATTGATTCGTAAGGCTGGCAAAAATAAGCAGAATAAGACCGGTACGAAATCCATACCTTGAACAAACTGCAATCAAAATGGCTCTCTTTCCTCCGCAAACCGGAAGCTGCGATTTCCCGATGTCAATCTCCACGCGACCATGGCGGTTACGCTTCAAAGAAGAATCCCCTACCTGGTCGGGTATAAAAATATGAAACCCGTGACCTGGCTCCGAACGGAGCCCTTAGTTTCTAGCCGACTGGTATGGAATTCTTAGAATTACACGGGAGTACATGCAAGAGAGCAGAATGGAGGGGGTCTTTAATGGCTTCCTTATACAAGCTTTATGGGGCTCCAACGGCAATCGCGCCAGAGCCCCGTCTTAAATTCCGCCTTCTAGAAGTGCCAGATAATATCCGCTGCCAGCGTCAGGGCCTGAGTCTTGGCGCGAAGCGTCTGCATCGCCTGATACGAAGTTTCCCCTGGAGACAGGTTAGAGATGGCTGCGACGGAAGAACCCGGGGCAATATCCAATGCCCTCAATCCGTAAGGACTGAAAGTGTGGGTATAGCTCACTTCCGGCCTGAACGTGATCGTCGAACCGGCCCAGAAATCGAATCCCACCATGTGCTCTTCGTAATACCCAGGAGTCCCGGTTCGCTGCCCTTTAATGTCGTTCACAACTTCATTCCGAATGTTCAATGAAGCCTGGTTATGAAAGAAATTATGCTCGACATAATTCGTAACGGCCCATTCCTGCGCGTAGCAATGCGACGGTTGATTAGCAGCCGGAAGCCGCGGATCCGCGCAGACCGCACCAAAGTTCAAAGTGGAGGGCGTCCCACCACCTGGCAGGAATTGACCATTGGTCAGCGTCTCCGGCCACGGCGTGGCAGTAGTATCCGCGGTCCCTGTATTGATCCAGTACACGTTGGGCGTATCTTTCATGTACTGGTACCAGAACTCCGTGTCGGTATGCCACGTCGCATTGATCCGGTGATACCACGTCTCGTAGTACGCGGAGAGATTGTTGTAAGCGTATTTGCCGTTATTGATGCTGTTCGCGCAGGTGTTAAGCGCATCTCCGCCATTCGACCATGTGTAGGTCGCGCAAAAGTTTCCGGTAACCTGCGCGTCAGTAGTCCACGGCATTACGTCGCAGCCTGGCGAAATACCAGCCTGCAACGTCAGATGATCGTTCAACTTCAGGGTTCCGTTGACGCCGGTTTGCGTGTAGCAGTCGAACGTGTAAAGGATCGAATGCGAGTAGGTATAGTTGTTTGGCGCTAACTGCGCTTCGATATCTGGCAACGAGATGTAGCGTCCAACTCGGATATTGAGACCGTCCGCAACTTTGGGAAAGTAGAAATCAAAGTAGAACATCACCGGATCGAATCCATATTGAGCATTCTTCACCAGCAACTGCTGGCTCAGCATTCCCTTGGCCGTTGTGAATCGATAATCCACCCCGTAGAGTGCAGTGAAGCGATAGCCCCAATCAAAATGCTCCTTCTGCGCCGTGTTGGGATATCTCTCCAGGTACAAAGCTGCCTGGTCCATTTGTATCTGGTTTGAATATTCGTCATACGCCGAAGGAAAGTTCGCCGGAATACCTTTTGAAGCATTGCTCTGGTTGTTGGTCGAACCGTTCGCCCCCACCTCAAGCCAGCCGTACATCTTGAACTGGCTCTTGTTCTGGTTAATTGCCTGCATCAGCGGATACGTCTGACCATCCGGAACACCAATGGTTGGCGTTCCACCAATCGGCCAGTCCGAAGCCGGATACGGCGGCGAGAAGATCGGGCCCGGTGTGCCGCGTCGAGTTGCCTGGGGCACCGCGGTTCCGGGGCCATTTCCACCCCAGTCCGCCACATACGCCCGGCCAAGCCGGTGAAAAAATCCATTGTCAGGTGGAGTCACAGGAGCAGCTGCGGGCGCTTGCGCCGCAGGTGGAACTGGGGCAGGCGTCTGCGCATCCAAAGCCGTGACAGTGTCGCTGCCTGCGGCGATTTCAACCTTGTTTACCGCGCCGGTCTCCACTCCGCCGACGACCGTAGCCACTTCATAATGCCCGGGAGCTAGCGCCGAGAGCGCAAACTTGCCCGAAGCATCTGTCGCGACCACTTCTCGAAAATCTCCGTTTTCACTTCGAACTACAACCTGAGCCTCTGTTGACGTCCCGTTACCGAGAGCGACACTGCCATGGAGACTCCCTGCATCTGCACCTGCCGCATCTGTTTTTTCGGGTCCGCTCGCAGCGCGGGAATAAGTGGCGAGACTTACCGCTATCACGAGGAAAAAGAAGTTACGTAAACTATGACGCGCGTACTTAGCCATGAATGTATTCGGCTCTCTTTCATCCGCGATCGATTTATCGATCGACCGGAACAGAACTTATGATTCCGCTGACTTACTTAGCTCATTCCCCCCACTGCTCAGACAACCAAATACCCTCGGAGAATCAGCTACTTACAATCAACTTCGCCGGAGACCGGCTAATCGAATCTCAACATAGGCTTCATAAGGGGCGCGTAAGGAGCCGAGAAGGACCCCATAAGGAATGCTGCAAAACTGCGGGAGATAGCTTTTTGATAAGTTATGAGTTAGCAACCGATAAGACTAGAATAACAACGGGATAAAAATTACATAAGCACCTGCCGTTTGGGGCGGATTCTGCACTCCACTCACGACTAGACTGGTGTGGGCATGAATGCTCGGAAGAGCGGGGCGGCGCAAATTTAAATGGTGAGGGACTGGTGGACCCGGTGGGAATCGAACCCACAACCTGTCGATTAAGAGTCGAATGCTCTGCCAGTTGAGCTACAGGTCCATCTGAATTACCGCTGATGGGCAACCGGGCGGCTGCCGCATCTTGAACAGGATAAAACGCTGTTCACTTGAAGAGTTTACCACAATCTTGAAACCAGACCAATGGCGGATTCTCCGCCGCGACTCGGGATCAAATGATCCTTCTCCCTTCTTTGCCATAAGGCTCATTTTCCCCGGCATCGATTTCCGGCCAGACTGCCCAGAGGCGTTATAAACTCCTCCCAGCGCGCAACATGCCATCATGAACACTTCATTTTCGCCAGGAAACTCCCTGCCAATTCAATACTCAAGGACCCGTCAGAATGAGTTCCGTCATCGCCGCGCATTCAGATGTTCCTGATTCCGATTCCCGCGCCAACACCGGAGTCCTGCTGGCCATCGCAATCGGACTGGCAATCCTGCATCTGTTCACCAATGGACTCTACGGTTTTCACCGCGACGAGTTGCAGTTTCTCTCCGACGCCCGTCATCTAGATTGGGGATTCGTAGCCTATCCTCCGGTCACGCCATTCCTTGAACGAATTCTCTTAGCGGTATTTGGGGTATCCCTGATCGGCCTGCGACTATTCTCCGTCATCGCTCAATCCGCGGCTGTCTTCATCACAGGCGCCATGGCTCGCGAACTGGGCGGCGGACGCCTGGCACAGGTTGCCGCAGCACTCTCGGTCGCATGCTCCCCTCTGCCGCTCTTTGAGGGCACGGAGTTCCAATACTCCTCCTTCGATTACCTCTGGTGGGTCCTCGCATCCTATTTCGTAGTTCGCCTTCTGAAGACGGACAACCCGCGATGGTGGCTGCCAATTGGCGTCACACTTGGCTTCGGACTGCTCACCAAGTACACCATCCTATTCTTCATCGCCGGCATCCTCGGCGGGCTCCTGCTTACTCGTTCGCGGCGTTACTTCCTCTCGGCCTGGTTCTGGATCGGCTTCGCCACGGCGGTCGTCATTTTCCTTCCCAATCTCCTCTGGCAGGTCCAGCACAATTTCATCTCGTACCAGTTCCTCCAGCACATTCATGCACGCGACGTCGGAGAAGGCCGGGCCGAGCACTTCTTCAGCGGCCAGTTCCTGATCAATGTCAACCTGTTCGCCGCGCCACTATGGCTGGCAGGTCTTATCTGCTTTCTCCGAGGCCACCCAGACAGCCGATACCGCATTCTGGCTTGGATGTATCTGATTCCATTGGTTCTATTCGTCGCGAACCAAGGGCGCGGCTATTACCTGGCCGCCGCCTACCCGATGCTGCTCGCAGAAGGCGCCTCGGTTGGTGAGAAATGGTTGGCCTCCTTGCGGCCTGCATGGCGCTATACCGTCGCAGGGATTAGCCTCGCTGGCTTCATCTGCGTAACCATCTATGTCTGCGTTTTGATCCTGCCATTCGCAAGCGACGGACCGCTCGCCTACTTCGCACTCAGCAACAATGGCGATCTCCGCGAAGAACTGGGCTGGGATACCATGCTCAAATCCGTCGTTGCGGTCCACGACTCGCTTCCCTCGCAACAACAATCGAGCGCCGGAATCCTGGTCGGAAATTATGGCGAGGCCGGAGCAATCGAAATCCTTGGCCCGGCATACCATCTGTCTCCGCCGATCAGCGCCACCAACTCAGCCTGGCTGCGCGGCTATCCCCACCCAGCCCCATCGACGCTCATCGTAGTAGGTCTCTCACAACGGTTTATGGAAAATAACTTCACTTCTTGCTATCTCGCGGCAAGAATCCCGTACCCGCGAAATCAAAACAACGAAGAGTCGAGAGATCATCCAGACATCTACGTCTGCGGTCCTCCACGCCAACCCTGGCCCGAATTCTGGAAAGATATCCAGGCGTTCGGCTAAGGAACTCTCTTGGAAAGGGTGCGCAACAGCTGATTTGATCGGAAGGCTGCGAACGTAAGTTGACCCGAAGCATTAAGCCTGACTCGCAAACAACTCGTCAGAAGTTGAAAGCCAGGCCGCCGCGGATGCACCGTTGCGCCTGCGCAAAGTAGAGGTGGGAGCCATCACTGGTCAGGAACGGTTGATACCCCTCAGCTAGCAGGTTGCGCAGATCCACTTGCGCCTCCACTCCACCAGCTCCCTGACGGTACAGCCGGATCGGCTGACGAATATACACATTCAGATAGGGCTCACTGGCATCGATTGCGAAGGGAGCAACCTCAGTCACCGTAGATTCGGGTTGCCAGCGATAGCTCGCTCGCCAGTGAGTTCCCGTACCCTCCGCTGTCCCGGAAAGTACTACGGAGTACATCTGAGCGCGGTGCGAATGCACTCCTTGTAACACAGAGGATATGTCCTCTGGTTTGGTGCTCGCCTGCATTACCAGTGCATCTCCGCTGGCATAGCTCAGTTTGATCCGGTTATGACCGGGTAATTCGCTCTCCACAGAGGCAAGCATCCCCGTCGCTGAATAGTTCGGCCCCGCCGTCCGAAGCAACCCGCTCGCGTTGTCCACCAGCATCCATTGCGCCGCATCAGAACTCGCGCTCAAGTGGCCGAAGCCCTCAATCATTGGGTTATCGATGCTGTCCCCATAAATCACCAGTTGCATCTCAGCCGGACCTGCGCTGGTAGACCACCCCACCTCTTGATGGAGCCCATGCTCGAGAACAAGTCGCCCGTCCCGTTCGCTCAGAACCGGCAACCAGGGTCCCGGTAGCGACTCGCTGGAAACGCTATCCGCGCCCCGAGACGTCGCCACGCGATATTCGAGGGAGCTTTGTCCGCGATGAACAGTAATGTTGCCAAATGGCAGAGCCGCAAACACCTCGGCGCCATCCCCAACCCGCGCCATCACCTGCTCCGATCCCGCCTCAGCATCAAGGTCGTTCAACAACTGCAAAGACTCCCAGGTCCGCAGCGAAGCCGCATCCAGTCCCTGCTGGCTGCCCGCGCCTACCTTAGGGTCCGCCATGACAGCAGCCAATGTCTGAACTGAACTCGACCCCAGGCCCCTGCTCGCCATTTCCTGTCGGAACCCCAGCATCGCATCCATCAAGCCCGATTCGCCAGGTGAGGCTTCAGCGCTCATGGCCACTCTTCGATGCGATGAGGTATCCTGCAGCAACCTCATCGATACCTGTTGTCCGCCGACTCCAAACCGATTGTCGCCGGCCGAAGCAGACACCTGCATTCGCCGCTTGACCGCCGAACCTCGTTTCGAACCTTCGGACCGAGCGGCAGTCTCCTTAGAGCCATCCCAAACCATAATCGGCGAACCATCGTCCTGCCAACGCAGGAGCGGACGGCTCTCCGCCGTTCGCAGCGTCCACGCCCAGTCGTCCTGACCGCGAGCGCGCGCCCGCCGCATCTGGGGAGCGAACTCCATCAGATCGTAAAGGCTGTTCAGGGTCAAATTAACGATCGTATTCGTGCGAATACGCAGATTCTGCTTCAAGGTCGGGATAAACGTTCCGCCCATCGCCTTGAGGGCATACTGTCCCGGGAGCACCGAGGCGATGCTGTACTCCCCTTTGCGGTCAGTAAGAACACGAGCCGCAAGCGTCGAATCAGCGCGCAACAACTCGACAACAATTCCAATCTGAGGAATGCCGGAAGCGTCGCAAACCACCCCTGCCACCGAACCGCTGGAGGCCGCCGCTCCATATGCGGCTTCGGAATAGCTCAGGCATCCCAGGATTGCCAGCGTGGATAGCGCAACGAGAAATTGCGCTGTTGCGAGTGGCGCTGTTGCGAATTGTTTGAAATTACGCTTCACGGTTTTTGGGTAAATGGATCGCGACCCTGCATTCTCCGATAAAGGCCATCTCCTGAAGTTGCAGATCCATTCGGCCGACCGGATCCGTTGTCCGCTCGTACCGTTCGTGGGGGTGTATTCCTATTCCACGACAAAAGGGGCCGACTGCGCAATGTCAGAATTCGAAATTGCGTCATGCACACGAATCGTCACCTTGTATTTCCCCGGCTGCAACCCTGCAAGAGCGACACTGCGCTCGGTCGTCAACTGGTCGCTGTGCGCGCTCAGATTTTTCGACTCCTCCTGAGTCTGCAACAGCAGCTTGTCCGAAGCGGTATCCCTGATCTCGTAGGTCACCGTCGCCGAATTGCTCTTCGTCTTGTCATCGATTCCCAGGTTATAGACCTGCATCCAGAAATTCAGCCGCTGGCTCCGCGTAAACTTCACGGGTGTCGCAGCATTCGGGCTGACACGAGGACGAACGTACATGTTCCCGATGATAAAGCTTCCCGTGCCAATAGTCTGGCTGGGAACCGCATACATGCTGTCCGCCAGGATCAGGGACGAGGTGGCCAGTTTCTCATCGTCATACTTGGGCACGTTGATGCTCTGTGCATAAATCCCGACATGATCCGGATTGTTCAAGTCCTTTATGCCGATATCCACGCGATACGCACCAGGACGCAGCGGCAAAGCCTTCCAATAGACAGACTGCTTTTCCAGGGTCTGCGCGAGCAACTCCGAAGGCTCCGTAATCTCCACCGTGTCTTCAAATGTCTGCACCGGCTTGTGGGTGATCGTGGAGACCTTGCCCAGAATATTCACTACGCCCTTGGAAACCCCGTCCTTCGTGCTGAACGTGACGTCCTTGTTCTTGATCTGCAAGGTAATCGGAACCAGCACCGTATCCTCTGTGACGCGAACAAAATCTGTGCGCACATCAAACGGGAAAACGGGTCCGGTAAGCAGCTTGTGATCGGAAATGAAGCTCTCGAGGTCCTTGAACTTGACCGGCGGAGGAGCGAACACCTTCGCTGCCAACTCGATACGATCGAATTGCTTGCCTTCCTGACCGGCCGAAAGCGGTCCGTTGCCAAGATTCTCGATTCCGCCCTTAAAGCGATCTGCCTTCTTGGCCATTCCCATCTGCTCGTAAAGTGTCTGGCCGCCGCCGGGTACGCGCAGCAGAGCATCTTTTTCCGAGCGGTCGATCGTAAAGTGATAGTCCCCGCATTGGCAGGTGTCTACGAATTCCAGGTCAATATTGTCGCCGATACCCTCAAGATAGCGGTAATGCCAGGTCTCAAATGGAAATGTCGATGTTTCGCCGCCACCCTCGTCCATCGGACGCTCATAGCTTCCGCCCGAAGGATGGGAGTCGATCGAATCCGGCTTGCCAAACGAGATATAGATATGACCCCGGTCCGTCTTCCAGCCCGGCTTTCCGGCGGCAAAGTGTTCGTTGGCATAGGCGATACGCCTGTAATGCTCTTCGCGGAACTCGTTATCCTGCGAATCCGGATCAGGATTGCGCCGGAGCCAGAACTGCTCGATGAAGGCGTCCCGCTCCTCATCGTTGCTCAGATTCTTGAACGCCTTCTTTTCCTCGTCGGAAATAATCCAGACCACGTCCTGGTTCAACCAGGTCTTGTAGGTATCCGAAAGCTCGTGGTGCAGTTCCTTTTGCCGATTGAACCTCTGCTTGTCGGAGAGCGGCCGCTTCAGTGGATCTACCTCAGCCGGTTCCGGGAGCTTCTTCCGGGCGGAATCCTGCTCACTGCCCGCGTTCGCGTCCTTGCTCGCATCCGGAGCCGGCGTCGAACCTGTGGCCGACTGGGGTACTGCCTGCTCCTGCCACGCCATTCCACTGGCCAGAGCTTTGCTCTGCGCCACTACCGGCGCAAACCCGAGCAACCCCACTCCAACTGCGAAAATCGAGGCATTGCATGTTGCACTGCGAGAAATCTTGCGAACGGTCTGGTTCATACGGTTTTCCTACTCCTGCAATCCCCTATTCTACGGTCGCAAGCGGGGAGGGGCAAGGATAAGGGTGCCTGTTTGACACTTATGTGTGAGAAACGTCACCGCGGGCGCTTAGATTCCTTTGTTTTCTTGGTTTTTTGCTCCCACTGGTGCTCGCAATCGGTGCCCCGAAATCAAGGCATTTCTTCCTTACCTCGAACTGGGACCCGATCACCCGACAGGAACCCCAACGTTCTGCGTCATTTCCGGGAACCCATAGACCGTCCATTGCGTACACTGTGAGCGGAGACTTCCTTCACACAATCAAGATATGAAAAAAGTCATTGGCATCATTGTTGCAGTTTTGGCGCTGGCTGGCATCGTTGCATTTATGGTCTGGAAGGCGCAATCGGGCTACACGAGTGTTCTAACCGGGAAAGTAGTCCGGCAGGACCTCGCAACCGTGGTCAGCGGTACCGGCCAGATCAAGCCCAAAACCTACGTCAACGTCGGCGCTACCTCCTTCGGACGAATCACCCACCTCGAAGTAAAAGAGGGTGACCACGTTACCAAGGGGCAGGTTCTGGCCCGGGTTGAGAATGTGCAGCCTGAGGCGAACGTGGATGCCCAGCAGGCAATGATCGCGTCATCCAAAACCGACGTCGCCTCCTACATCGCAGCCGAAGCGACGGCGAAGGCAAATGTGGAACATGCGCAGGCCGACCTCGAGCAGAAAAAGCTCGACTGGGACCGCGCGCAGGCACTTTACAAAGGCGGCATCATGGCAAAGCAGGATTATGACGCCAAGAAAGCCGCCTACGACCTCGCCGTTGCTACCCTTTCTCAGTCCAATGCAGCAGTGGTTCAGGCAAAAGCGCAGACAGAATCGGCGAAGGCAAAGGTCGTAAACAACCAGGCAACCCTCCGGTCCAACATGGATGCACTGGACAAAACCGTATCTGTCGCGCCCTTTGACGGCATCGTCACCAATCTCCCCGTCCGCGAGGGTGAGACCGTCGTCGTCGGTATCCAAAACGCAGAAGGATCGACGCTGATGACTCTGGCAGACATGAGCGTCATTACCGCCGAGGTAAAAGTAGACGAAACCGACATCGTCAATATTCAGTTGGGCCAGCCTGCCGACATCACAGTAGACGCGCTCCCTGGTCGCGTGTTTAAGGGTCATGTCACTCTCGTTGGCGACCAGGCAATTCTGCGCTCGACCGGCGTCGCGACCTCGCAAAGCACAACCGGAACCGAGGAAGCCAAGGATTTCAAGGTAGTCGTCACCTTGGACGCGCCTGATAAAGACCTCCGTCCGGGTCTATCGACCACAGCGAAAATCACCACCGCGAAGAAATCCAATGTTCTGACGCTTCCGATTCAAGCGCTCACCAACTCCGTCCCCGAAACACTGGACGCCAACGGCAAGGCGGTGGTCCTGGCGTCGGCGCCAGCGCCCGGGTCGAAACCTCCAGCCCCCGTTCAGGGTGTTTTTGTTCTAAAGAGCGTTAACGGGAAACTCCGCGCTGTCTTTACTCCAGTCAACACCGGGATTACCGGTTCCACCGACATTGAAGTCCTTTCCGGTGTCAACGAAGGTGAGGAGATCGTAATCGGACCATTCAAAACTCTGCGCACGCTCAAGAGCGGAGCCCTCCTCAAACGCGATGTCGCCAAGCCCACGCCGGCAATAACCAGCTAGCCTGACTCAACTCCGCGGAGGGCGCAATAAGAATTTGCGTGGCTGCTTGAACCTGGCTTATGCAAACGACGTATCCAACTTCCAGGGGACTCACTCATATCGCGAAGTACACTGAAAAGGAATCATCAGGATGGCAACAAATACCATGACCACCATCGAGACGGCCGCCGATACTTCAGCACAGCGTGACATGATCGTCGTCGAAGACCTGTGGAAGACCTACGACATGGGCTCTGAACAGCAGGTCAGCGCCCTCCGTGGCATCTCCCTCAAGATCAAGGCCAACGAATACGTCGCCATCATGGGCCCCTCCGGATCCGGCAAGTCAACGTTCATGAACCTGATCGGCTGCCTCGATTCGCCGTCAAAAGGGAATTACTGGCTCAACAACCAGTTGGTCAGCGCTCTGGACGACGACGAATTAGCCCGGATTCGCAACAAGGAAATCGGCTTCGTCTTCCAGACCTTTAACTTGCTCGCCCGGGCCACCGCGCTCCACAATGTGGAACTTCCTCTCATCTACAACGGCACGCCAGCAGCGGAACGCATCGAGCGCGCCAAAGACGCTCTGCGCAACGTAAACCTTGAAACCCGGATGAACCATAAACCAAATGAGCTCTCGGGCGGTCAGCGTCAGCGCGTCGCCATCGCTCGGGCACTGGTGAACAGCCCGTCCATCATCCTCGCCGACGAGCCCACGGGAAATCTCGATTCAAAGACCGGCGTCGAGATTATGGCCCTTTTCGATGACCTCCAGGCGAAAGGTAATACCATCGTCCTCGTGACACACGAGCCGGATATCGCAGAATATGCCCACCGAGTGGTCCACATTCGCGACGGTGAAATCGCTTCCGACGAGCCCTCGAAGCGCTTCCGCTAGAAGTCCCTCCACTTTCTCTCCTCGATTCTCCGACCGTGCGGAACTCCCTGTTCCGCACGAATACTCTTCCGATTTCTCCCGGAACCATTCCCCAACAGCATCCGTAAGCCCCATTTCCTAAACTTCTTGTCACCGTTCGCCGATATAACTTGCAGCCTTGGAAACTCTCCGGCGGAATCGGGCGAATGCGGTATTCATGTTCAATAGCTCACAATCCACCTTCCGTCGTTCTCTCGTGAACTCCGCGGGGATCGATGCGCCGGCAGATTCCATGCCTCTCGAACCCAGCCACTTTGTCGGAATCAGTCCTCCCCTTCAGCGCCTCTTGATTCAAGCCAGAGTCACTGCCCCTCGCATCCATCTCGCAGTCATTGAAGGCGAACCTGGAACGGGCAAGCACCTCTTTGCCCGAACCATTCACCGCCATTCGCGTCTTTCGGATCAACCGTTTCGTCGCTTTGACGCCCGCGAATGGCTCGCCAACGAAAACGATCCTTCTGCATTGCGCGGTACTGTTTATCTCGACCGGATCGACCTGCTGGCTCCTCTGGGACAGAAACTGCTCCTCAATCTGGCGAAATCCCTCCCCTCTCACGTCACCCCGCAAGCCTCTGGATTCCTCCTGCTCGCCTCAGCCCACGAGTCATTGCGCCAACTGGCGAGCCGGGGCTTATTCCTCGCGGACCTTGCCTATCGCCTTGCCGCAGTGCGCTTTGTGGTGCCCCCTTTGCGTGATCACCGCGAAGACATAACCCCCATCTCCCAGGTATTAATCGACTGCATTTGTCGCAAATACCAGTTGCCAACCGCCGTCCTCGCGCATGGGACCGTCTCTCGCCTTCTGCAGCACAGCTGGCCAGGGAATGTCCGCGAACTCGCCTCTGTGCTTGAATCCGCCATCCTGGACTCAACCACAAGCGTGATTAGGGCAACCGACCTCGCCATCTCCCCTGTTCCGTCTGCACCGGAAGCTTCGCCCTCAACGAAATCATCCGCTCCATCATCTGAAATTCGCCAGGAAACATCAGTGGATCTCAGACTCGATTCCGCCATCCAGCGCCACCTCCGGCATGTGCTCGAACTCAATCGAGGCAACAAGCTCCGTGCCGCCCGTCAACTTGGCATCAGCCGTTCCACCCTATACCGTCTTATCGCAGAAGAACCGGCTGCACTTCAGGACGATCCGACCTCATAGACCCATCGCGGCAATCTTTTTCCCCACACCAAACGTTCCTGTAACGCGATCGACATCCGCGTAGTCTAATGAACGTATTCCAAGCTACAGGGAATCGGCAGGTTGCAGACCGGATTGCCGAATTCTTAAGCTCTTATGACGGTCTCCGAGGTCCCTTCCATGCTGATACGCAAACCAGATGCCATCTCCGGTTCCAACATTCCCCCCTCGGAGATCACTCCCAAGGAAAAGTGGCTTAATCGCCGCAGCTTCATCTCTTCGGCTGCCATCACTGGCGCTATCGCCGTGGGAGCAGCAAGAGCCGTTGACCTATTAGCTCCGCGATCCGTGGAAGCCGCCGGAAAACTGCAAACCGTCAAGAGCCCGCTCACCACCACCGGCGAAGAGCTCACCAGCCTCCAGGACATCACGCACTACAACAATTTCTATGAGTTCGGCGTGAACAAGAACGAGCCTGCCCAAAATGCGCAGGCTCTGCCAACCCGGCCGTGGTCGATCAAGGTCAGCGGACTAGTCAAGACTCCAAAAACCTTCGACATCGACACTCTTCTCAAACTCCGTCCCCTCGAAGACCGCACCTATCGCTTCCGCTGCGTCGAAGGCTGGAGTATGGTCATCCCATGGGTTGGCTACTCCCTGTCGGAACTCATCAAGGAATGCGAACCCCTTTCCAACGCGAAGTACGTTCAGTTCCTGAGCTACTTCGACAAGAAAGTAGAAAAGTGGCATGACGAAAGCCAGATCTTCTGGCCCTACTCCGAAGGCCTCCGCATGGACGAAGCCATGAATCCCCTCACCCTGCTTACCATGGGCCTCTATGGCGACGAGCTTCCCAAGCAGGACGGCGCACCAGTCCGCATCATCATCCCCTGGAAATACGGCTTCAAGTCGGCAAAATCCATCGTCCAGATCAAGTTCGTCGAGAAACAGCCACCCACCACCTGGAACGATATGGCGGCAAACGAATACGGCTTCTACTCCAACGTCAACCCCAACGTGGACCATCCCCGTTGGAGCCAGAAAACCGAACGACGCATAGGCCAGCCCTTCTATGCCCAACGTCATCCAACTCTCATGTTCAACGGCTACGGCGACCAGGTAGCATCTCTCTACAACGGAATGGACCTGCGAAAGTACTACTAACCGATCCCGCTAACCTGCTAACACTAACCGTACGGGTGCCCCATCCTTGACGCGTTTTTTGCGTCAAGGGTGGGATTCCCCAAAACCCAATCATCAATTTGACCGCTAACCTGCTAACACGCGCAAGCGCGGCTAACTCGCTGAATCATGAACAAACCCACCCTGATCGTCCTCAAGACCCTGACCTGGATCGCCTGCCTCTACCCGCTCGCCATCCTGGCGTACGGTGCTGTCACCAACAATCTCGGCCCAGACCCAACGGGCACGATCGAATTCTCAACCGGCAACACCGCTTTGAACCTGCTTGTGATCTCGCTGGCCGTAACTCCGCTCCGCCAGCTCTTTTCGCGACTAAGCTGGCTCATCAAATTCCGCCGCCTCTTCGGTCTCTTTGCCTTTTTCTACGCGTCAGTTCACTTGTTCGCTTACGTAGGTCTTTACGCCTATTTCGATCCCGGCACAATGCTTCATGACGTAGCCAAGCGGCGTTTCATCACGGTTGGGGTCGCGGCGTGGCTGCTGCTCGTTCCCCTCGCGATCACCTCCACCACCGGCTGGATACGCCGCCTCGGCGGCAAACGCTGGAACCAGCTTCACAAACTGGTCTATATCTCAGTCTGCCTGGGACTGCTTCATTACTGGTGGCAGGTCAAGCCCGGCGTCCTCGCCCCACTCTGGATCACGCTCATCATGGCAGCGCTCTTCATCGCCCGCCCGATAATCGACATCTTGAAATCGCGAAAAACCGCCTCCCCCAGAGCCGCCTGACGATTCTTGTCGGTCGATCGCAAAACAGTCTTGTCACCCTGAGCGCAACGAAAGATCCTCTTCTTACCGAAGGACCAGAGCATTACTGTTTCTGCGCAACCTTATCCACCGGAACGTCCGGAGCCGCAAGTTC
>Ga0302319_10014401_pt1 | contig 14758 bp, 15 predicted proteins | sample Bog_T0_2_FD_203319 | JGI IMG/M metagenome (GOLD analysis project Ga0302319, IMG submission 203319) | Peat permafrost microbial communities from Stordalen Mire near Abisko, Sweden - Bog_T0_2 | ecosystem: Environmental > Terrestrial > Soil > Wetlands > Peat | place: Sweden: Abisko, Stordalen Mire... | reverse complement strand
CTCACCCAACTCTTATGTCTAGAAGATAGCTGGTAGGGGAGAAAGGCCACCCGGAAGATTTTCGAAAATCACTGGAAGTGATAGCAAGGATTGGGAAAGAAAGTTTAGAGGAAATTGTCACTTGCCGCAGGGCCGGGTCTGCAAGCTCCTGACATTTGGTTGGGAGTAGGCGCGTTGGCCTGCATTCTTGGCCTAGGCTAAGGCTAACGGGCGGATGGGGGAGCCCGTACCACCTCGAATTTTCAGGGGGGCGGCGATGAACGTGAATTCGTACACGCGATCTTTCGCCAACTCCTCCAGGTTCAACATCTCGACGATGTGAATGCCGCATTCGACCAATAGGTGCACATGCACCGGCATGGCGGAAGGAACCTTTTCGAAAGCCACGGTGTCGGAGCCGGCCGAGGAGACTCCGCGGTTGCTGAGCCAGCGCGCGGCATCGAGTCCAGGACCAGGGCCAGCGGGTTGGGCGCCTTTTCCGCCGGTGATGAAACGGCGCGGATCGTCGAAGAATCGGGCCCATCCGGTGCGGAGCAGAACCACGTCTTGAGGGCGGATCTGGACTTTCTGGCTCTCGGCGATGGATTCGAGGTGATTGGCGGTGATCTCGAAGTCCACCGGGAGCGCGTCCAAATCCAGATGGGCGGCGACATCCAAAAGCACGCCGCGCCGGAGAATCGGTGCGATGGTGTCCACCGAAAGCCGGCGAATGCCCTCGGCGTAGCTCTGCTGCTGCGACACGTCGAGGCCACCGTGCAAAAGACCCCCGCACGAGAAATGACATAAGGCATCGATGTGGGTGCCCACATGACCGCCGAAGGTGATGGCGTCGGCGGCTGAGCTGACCTCGCCGTCGAGGACCAGGTCACCGTGCTTCTTGGTCAGGCTGAATAGAAACGGCGGATGGGCCGGGTAGTGGGGCATGCCTATAAAGTAAGGCTGCGCCAGATCGTAGATTCGCGCGGTCTTGAGTTGGTCGAATAGCAAGAGAGGACAACCCGCCATGGCGGAGGAGGGGGCGGCTAAACTTTCCTGGTGGCTCCAATGCCCATCCAGCGTTCAATGACCAGTCGGAGATCTTCCTGTTTGAACGGCTTGCTGACATAATCGTCCATACCGGCGGCCAAACATCGTTCCCGATCGCCTTTCATGGCATTGGCGGTGATAGCGATAATGGGAGTTCGAGAACCACCGTCCATTTTGCGGATTTCGCGGCAGGCTTCGAAGCCGTCCATTTCGGGCATCTGGCAATCCATAAATACCAGGGCGTAGGGAAAGCTAGCTAACGCTTCAATGGCTTCTCGACCGTTGCCGACCAGAAACACTTGGTAACCCAGCTTCTGCACCATGCGCTCGATCACCTTCTGATTGATCGCATTATCCTCGGCGACGAGAATACGTTCGGCTGCTGGAGCGGAAAGGGGTGGGGGGGAAGCCGGCCGTGTCCCGGTGTCGGCGCTTTGCAGCCTGCTTCTCAGATTAGCCGCGGACCGGGAAAAATTGTTGTCGAGATCGCTGTCCAATGCCATTCAAGTTTCCTACTATCTGTATCGGATTGCCACAAGATAACTTTAGGAATACCGTTCCTAGTTAAAGCTCCACCCGGTCCATCGCCAGAAATTCATGGATCAAGGGGTGGTCGGACTTGTCCATATCGTTCACGGGGCCGAAGTAAATAGCGTGTCCGTCCGCCAAAAAAACGACTTGATCGGCGACCTTTCTCATTAAATCCAAATCGTGAGTCACCACCACGGATGTCAACTTCAAATCGCGCTTCAGCCGTAGCATCAGGTTGCCCAAATGATCCGACATGATGGGATCCACCATGGTCGTAGGCTCATCGTAAAGTACGCATTCCGGTTGGGCTGCCAAGGCCCGCGCGATGGCCACCGCCCGTTTATACCCTGTCGACAGATCGGCGGGATAGGAATTCGCGAAATGCTGCAGATCCACCATCTTCAGCAGCCCGTCGACGACATCTTCCTTATTCTGCTCATTGTAATCGTCGCGTAGCTCAAGCGAGAAGAGAATATTCTCCGCCACCGTCAAAGAATCGAATAATGCTCCGGACTGGAACACCATGGTAACTTTCTTACGGATCTGCCGAAGTTGCGCCTCCGAATAGTCCGTAATGTCTTGGTACGCCACGAACACCCGGCCCTTGTCGGGTTTGATAAAGCCCATTATGTGCCCCAGGCTCACGGACTTGCCTACGCCGCTGCGCCCGATGATCGCCAAGGTTTCGCCGGCCGCCACGAAGAAATTGACGTCGACTAAAACCGGGCGGTCGAACGTCTTGTAGACATGGCGGAACTCGATATAGCGCCGGGCCTGGCCGTCGGCGAACTGCGCGCCCTCGCTTTCTGTGGGTGGCGTGGTAGTGCCGTTCATAGGCTGGGGTCTCGTTTCCACTCCCTCCATTCTTCGGGCGTGTTGATATTGGCGAACATGGGGGGAGGCCAGCCGTCGAGGTGGACGCACTGGAGTTCCGTTAGAAGATCCTTCATCTTAAACCGCTGCTCCTGCAAGGCCCGAGCTACCGAGGGAAGGCAACTGGCGTGGTAAGCCGCGCAAAGGGGTTCCAGTTCCCCGGCTTCGGAAAGCGGAACAACGCAAGCCGCGGTGGGTTCTGCGACCATTTCGGCCCGTTCACGGAGAGCTTTGAAAAGGGGACTGGCAACGCGCGGCATGTCGCATGCTACGATCAGATTCCATTCCGCCGCTTGCACGCACAAGGCCGTATGCAAACCGCTGATCGGACCACACCCCGGTATGAAATCGGAGTATACCGGATAGCCAAACCGGGCATATTGGAGAGGATCGCCGATCACAGCCACTTTATTGACGGCTTGTTGAAGCTGGCGGGCAACGGATTCGAGCAGAGTTCCCGGACCACGGGGCAAAAGGGCCTTGTCGCGATACATTCTTGCGCTGCGGCCACCGGCGAGAACGAATCCAGCCCAATGCATTGAAAAATGATACCATTTACGGGTTTCTCGACAAACTGTTTGAAAACACATAGACTATAGGTATAATTGGTTGAAACAAAAGATGCGGTTTTGTTTGTATGTTGTTACAGTAACGGTACTTCTAGTCCCTTCGGGACTCTTGGCCGGGGTGCCCCAAAGCGCCAAAAAGGGCGCCATGCCCACCGCCAGGGTGGTTCCGGTGGTGAAAGCCGACCCCCGGTCCGGGCAGTTGGTGAAGACAATCGTGATGGCTGGCGTGGGCTTTTCGCCCCATCAACTGAACACGGCCGTTCCGGGTAGGACTCCTTCGGCAGCCGTAAAGAGCCTGGTGGAATCGACCGCGAAGAGCTTCGACGTGTCGCTGGCCTTGGTGGATTCAGTGATTCAGGTGGAAAGCAATTACGACCAATTCGCCGTTTCGCCCAAGGGCGCGCAGGGTCTGATGCAATTAATGCCCGCTACGGCTCGCCGGTTCGGGGTGACAGACAGGTTCGATCCGAAGCAAAACATCGAAGGCGGCGTTCGGTATTTGAAGTTTCTGCAGGAGACGTTCAAGGACGACCGCTTGGCGCTGGCCGCGTACAATGCCGGCGAAGGCGCGGTGGAACGTTACGGCAGCATCCCGCCATACCCGGAAACAGTGGATTACGTCGACAAAATTGGCAAGAAAGTGGGGCGAGCCCAGCAAGCCGAAGCGGCCCATAGGGATCCCGAGAAGAAACCGGAAACCGCCGCGGATGCTCCGGAGTATCGGCGGCTGGCGAGCACAGTTGGTGCGGATGGAAGAGTCTATCTGACCACACAATAGAAGAAGGTCTTGTCATGTGCAACCTCCCCCGATTGCAAAACTGGCAACCCGGAAGTCTACAACGCACAGCGGGCTGGCGCAAAGCCGCTCTGTTGGCCTGCGCCGCGCTTTCGTTCTTTCCCTTCCAAGCCGCCAAGGGAGCAGCAGTTGGCGAGGTGGATGGGGATCGTCCGCGAGTGACAGCGATTCGGTATTGGTCGCTGAGCGGCGTCACTCGCATCGCGGTTGAATCCAATGGCGAATTTCATTTTCGCGCAGACCGGTTGCGCAATCCCGAACGAATCTTCTTCGATCTAGTGGGGACCAGGCCCGATAGCAGCGTTGCGGCCCGCGGTCGAAATGTGATCACGGTAGGGGATCGTTTCATCCGCCAGATCCGGGTGGCGGAAACACAGCACGGGGTAACGAGGGTGGTTCTCGACCTTCAAACCAACGCCGATTTCACGACTTCGCAGTTGGCCAATCCCGATCGGCTGATTATCGAGTTGCATCCAGTGGGTTTTGCGGGCGCAAGCCACCCGATGGACGCCCCGGTGGCGGAGAATCCGGTGAAAACGGAGCGAATGACGATTCCGGACAAGCCCGCCGTCCGCAAGGCGCGGCTCGATTTCTCTTTCCTGATGGCTCGCCGGGAGATGGAATTACGAGTCTCGCAGCCGGTGATGATCGATCCGCCCGCGCCTCCGGACGTCTCCGCCGATTTGGCGCAGTACGGCAAAGGAGATCCGTTAGCGATGCTGAAGTCCCGTTCCGGTGCGATCGCAGCGAACATCCCACCGCCGCGTTCCAACCGGATCATGCCCGGCACTTTGGCCAAGGTGACGGCTCCGGCCATGCCTCCGGTCGCTGCTCCTGAGCGCGAAGCGATGGCCAGCCCGGCACCCCCGATGCAACCTGCGCGGACACTGAAGATTACCCCAGACGAGGTCGGCCTGCCGGCGAAGCGCACTCCGTTGGGCGATACAATGACTCGCGTCTTAGGGCTGAAGCTGCAACGAGTGGTGATCGACCCGGGCCACGGCGGACACGATGCCGGCACTAGCGGGCCTGACGGATTGCATGAGAAGGATGTGGTGCTGGACGTTGCCAAGCGGCTGGGCGAATTGATTCAAGACCGTCTGGGCAGTGAAGTGGTGTTCACGCGCACCGACGATACGTTCATTCCCCTGTCGCGCCGCACGGACATCGCTAACGAGATCAAAGCCGACCTATTCCTTTCGATCCACGTGAACTCGTCGCCACTGAAGGGCGTCGGGGGCGCGGAAACTTATTATTTGAATTTCACTACGTCGAAGTCGGCGTTGGAAACAGCGGCGAGAGAGAACGCCGGAGCGGATCGGAATGTTGGGGAGTTGCAGGATCTGCTGAAGAAAATCGCGCTGAAGGACAAGGTGGACGAGTCCCGCGAGTTCGCGGCGCGAATCCAGACATCGCTGTGCACACTGGAAGCTAAGTCGCGGGGAACGACGCGGGATCGGGGCGTGAAGAAAGCCCCGTTCGTGGTATTGATCGGCGCTTCTATGCCGTCGGTGCTGGCGGAGGTCGGGTTTATCACCAACGCTCACGATGAAGCGATGATGCGGAACCCGGAGTACCGGCAGCGGATCGCGGAAGCGTTGTATAAGGGCTTGTCGGCGTACGCGAATTCGTTAAGCCATTTCCAGGTCGCCCAACAAGCGAGCAAGCCGGGGAAGCCGGAAGGCGGCACGCAGTAAGCTGGTAAGGGGGAGTCATGCTCGATCCGTTTTCGCGCAAGCTGGCCAATGCGCCCATTGAGGACGAAGAGATCGGCGTTAGCGGAAGAGAGGGATGTGGCAAGAGTTCGCGAGTGGAGCAAAAACAATCTGCCGATCCCGCATGAGGAAGTGCTCGCCGAATTTGGTCTGACGATGGCTTATTTCGAGCGCATGGGGCAAACGCCGTTGCCCCTGCCCCGGCAGCCTTCGTAAAAAAACTTGCTGCCCCCCCGCTCCCTTACGGTCACGGCCCGGTAACTGAGCCGTGCAGGCGACTAGATGATCCGGCAGGCCTCTTCAAAACTCAGCCGTGGCAATCGCGGAAACAAAGATTGCTTATCCCCGTGGCCGATATTGCAAATGAAGTTCGACTTCCACTTCGTTCCCGCGAAAAACACTTCGTCCAACTTCGCGTTGTCGAATCCCGACATGGGACCGCAATCGAGGCCGACCGCGCGCGCCGCCATGATGAAGTAAGCGCCTTGCAGCGAGCCATTGCGCAGTCCTGTGGTTTCCCGAAATCCCTGGTTCTCGCGGAAGGCCGGAAGAAACCCCGTGCCGTGCGGAAATAACTGCGGGATCAGTTCGTAGTACTCCACGTCGTGAGCAATGATGGCGGTCACGGGCGCGGCCTTTACCTTATCGACGTTCAGCGGCATCAGGCAAGGGAACAGCTTCTCCTTCGCCTCTGGACTCTTGACGAACAGAATGCGAGCCGGGCTCAAGTTGGCGCTGGTGGGTCCCCACTTCATCAAGTCGTAGACGGCATGGAGGGCTTCATCGCTGACCGGCTCGGGGAGCCAGCCTGGATAGGTGCGTGCTTCGGTGAAGAGTTGCTTGATCGCGTCCTCTGAAATCGATGTCATAGTTGTAAGTTTCCCATGCTCAGCGGATGGCGAGCGTGGCGTCGAGCGGTGTGCCGGTGCGGCGGCTCTCTACGGAAGAGAAACCCGCGTGGCGCAGCAAGGCGGCGTACTCATCGGCCGTTCGCTCGCGGCCTTCCGTGACGATCAGCATATTCAACGACTGCATGTGCGCGGGAACGTTCTCGAGCAACTTCTCGGCGATCAGCAGGCCACCCCCTTCGGGCAGCGCTTGCCAGATCTTGTAGAGCAGCCGGTGGATCTTCTCGGCGGACCAATCGTGCAGGATGCGGCCCAGTCCGTAGAGGTCGGCTTGGGGCAGCGGGTCCGCGAAGAAATCGCCTGCCACGACGTGCGGAAAAATCCTCGCAACCGCCGGGAGATCGAAAACCGTGGTCTGCATGCCGGGATAGCGTTGCCCCATGGCGAGCGCCAAGTGCCCGGTTGCGCCGCCCAGATCGACGAAATGATGAAAGCGGCTGAGGTCGAAAGCGGCGGCGACTGCGGGCGAACTCAATTGTCCAAAGCCGTGCATCCCCAGCAGGAACTCACGCATGGCGTCTTCGGTCCGGAAAAAGTGCGAGAACAGCGGACCGTCCAGGCCAAAGGTCTGCTTCCAGCGATGCGTGCCTACTTTCAGAGCATCCTCAAGATTCGCCCACATCGGGTACAGCACGTGATTCGAATAGCGTATGTAGCCGGCCATCGTGTCCGGGCTGTCGGCGCGCAGATATTGATCCGCTTGCGGCGTGTTTACGTAAGCGCCGTCCTGCTTGGCCAGCAGGCCCAACGCGACGCATGCTTCCAGAAGGCGCGGCAGTTCCTGGCACTCCGCGGGGCGCTTCCCGTCGAAAACGCCAAGTTCCACCGCGGCGAACATAGTCTTCGATCGACGGAAGGCTTCTATCAAGTCAAGTACAGTGTTGGGTGTGGTCATAGCCTTTCGGTTCAAGACGCTTGCCCGCGTACGTCAGTGCGCCCGGGCGTCCCTGGCGAATGCTGCCGATCGCGATCCCCGGTACTCGCCGGGAAGCCGCGGCGGTGTAGAGCAATTCGTAGTCCTCGCCATCGCGCAACGCCTGCTGGACGGTGGCGCCTGGGAGCAGCGGAATCGATTGGATGTCGGCGGCAACTCCCGATTCGCGGCACAGCCGGTAGAGATCGAGCGCGAGTCCGTCGCTGATATCCATGCAGGCGTTCGCTTTGCCGACCAATTTGCGGCCTAGCTGGAGGCGCGGGACGATTACGGGTTTATGGGTCCAGCCGCCTAGCGGTCCGGAAACATAGATGGTATCGCCCGGTTTCGCGCCCGACCGGGGTAAAGCCTGGCCCCGCGCGATCGATCCACAAACCATTACGTCGCAGGTCAACTGGCTGGAGTGGGATAAGTCGCCGCCGGCCAGCTCTGTTGCAGTGCTGCGAGCCAGTTTGAGCAGCCCGCGGTAGAAGCCGTCGATCCAGCGGGAATTGGTCCAGGGCGCGAGGGCTAGCGATACCAGACAGTAGCGCGGCTTGCCCCCCATGGCGGCAATATCGCTCAAGCTCCTGGCCAGCGCCCGGTGACCGATCCCGGAGGCTTTCTGGTCGCGCGTGAAGTGTACATTCTCGATGCTGAAGTCGGTGGTGAACAGCAGATCTTCGTTGGGGCGCGGCCGGATGACGGCGCAATCGTCGCCCAGGAAGCGTGAGTACCGCCGCAATTTGGCGACGATGGAATCTTCCGTCACGACGCGGTCGCGGTAACCAGGCCGGAGGGCAGCTCTTCGCCGAAGATCTTCCCCAGATCCTCTTGCTCTTCGCCGGCCAGCGCGGGAACCAGTGCTTCGGGTATTGCGCGGCGCGCCATATCCAGAGTAGTGGCCGACACATCCCGCGTCGCATCGCCGGTATGCCGCCCAATTGCCACTAGAGCGTCGGCCGAATGCGGAACCTTCACCAGTCCCTCGATCCAACGAGTCGCGGTGGAAGCGGGGACCACCTGGTTAATCGGACCGTAGAACAGCTTGCGCGCGCCGATTCGCGAGAGACACCACAAACTGGTATCCCGCATGTCCCCGGATTTCGCCTTGGCCAGCAGCGCATCGCCTAACTGGGTTTTTGTCTGTACGGGCAGCAATTCCAGACTGGCGGCGGCGCGCCACATCTCGCGCAGCAGGCTGGTATTCACCCGGTGCGGCTTCTTGGTGCGAGGCAACAGAATTGCCGACAACCTCTGAAAAATATCGCTCTGCTGGTTCTTGTTCAGACCGCCCGCTACGCGGCCCCAGAAGATCCACCATTGAATCTCGTTCTCCACTTGATTGGGGAACGTAAGTCCCGACGCATAGACACGGCGGGCTTGTTCGATGCGGTAATCGTCGCCAGGAAATCCAAAACCCGGACGCAGGCATAGTCCGCAAAGATTCAACCATCGCGATTCCAAAGCGGCCGATTTGCGGCGGCCTTCACCCAGTTCCAGCATGCGGTCGGCGAGGCGGCGAATGGTGCTCAAGGGCCACGAATTGCGTCCCAATGCAAAGGCCTGTTCCAACAGCGCGGGCAATTCTTCCGCGGTAATCGCGTTATTCTTGAACGCCGCTTCCAGCAGCAACTCCGCCTTCGCCAGAGAATCGTCGCTGACCACGGCCGCGGGCTTGGACGACTTCTGCGCTTTCGCCTGCTTGCGTAGCTCAAACTGCAGCCGCCAGTGATGCTCGCTGATTTTTGAATCGGCCCACAGCTCCAGCGTACCGACGGCGGTCAAGTGAGCGCGGAGCTTTATGGGAACCAGGCGCTCGCCTTGCTTGCCGAAACGAATCACCGCATCGAGCGGAGCATGCAGGTGCAACTCAGCCGTCTGTTCCGGCGTCAGCGCCTGACCCACCAAATCGTCCACCCGCGACAGCGAACTGTACAAGCGGAACGAAACAGGTTTGTTGGCGACCAGATGTACGTCCTGGCTGTCAAGTTCGACTGTGCAACCCTCTTCAGCGCCGCGCGGGATCAGGCAGACCGCTTCCTCGCCCACGCCAATATAGTAGGAACGGGGCAGGCCGCCGCGCACCAGCAGACCCGCTCCGGTGGACCGAACGTAGGAGTAATACGATGCGCCGACCGCCACAGCGAGGTCGAGATCGCGATTTTCGAGGATAATAGGCCGGTGGCTGAACCACTGCTCCAGAACATCGGCGACGCGCTGCTGGCAAATATCGGGAATGAAAAATCCGCCGTTGAACAAGATCGCGTCAGGCTTGGCGTGGTCGTTGCTTCCGAGAAATGCCGCCAGGTGCCGCGTTACCGCCGCATCGGAAACATAGGGCAGTCCTAACTCGCGGAACAGGCTGCGCTTTTCATCTTTAGGCCGGTCTTCGATAGAGCAGAACGGCAGGAAGCCTTCGAGCGTCAGTTCCAACGCCTCTTCGCGCAGGATCTCGGTCTTCAGCGTTCCACCGATTAAGGAAGAGCCTGCGCCCAGCACCGTGATCTCCACCTTCTTGAGAGAAGCGTCGGCCAGCATGCGCTCCTTGGCCGCTGCGCACTGGCGGCGCAATCCGCTGCGCTGGCGAATCGACAGCTTCGCGCCCAGCTTCGATTCCACCAACCACGCCAGCGTGAGATCGAGATTATCGCCGCCCAAGAGCAGATGCTTTCCCACCGCGGTCCGCGTGAACTCCACGCGATCGCCCTGACGGTTCACGCGGATCAACGTGAAATCGCTAGTGCCGCCGCCGACATCGCAGACGAGAACGGTCATGCCGTCGAACAAGCTTTTCTGCGATTGCGCGAGGTGATTGGCGATCCACGAATAGAATGCGGCGGCGGGCTCTTCCAGCAGTGTCAGCTTTTCAAAGCCGGCCTCTTTGGCGGCCATCACCGTAAGTTCGCGCGCCTCTTCGTCAAAGGAAGCGGGTACCGTCAGGACGATGTCCTGCTCGGCCAATGGCAGGCCGGGATGAGCCTTGTTCCAGGCATCGCGCAGAAACGCCAGGAACTGGCTCGACACTTCCACCGGCGACAGCACGCGTCCACCCTCTTGCGCGTCCCAGGGCAAGATCTTTGCCGTGCGATCCACTTCTGCATTCGAGAGCCACGATTTGGCGGAGTGAACCAGGCGGGTAGGAACCAGCGCGCCCTGTTCGCGTCCATAAGCGCCAATGTAATTCTGGTCTTGTCCCAGGAACAAAAACGAAGGAAGCGTTCGCCGCGCTTCGATCTGCGCCGCGGCGACAAACTGCGGGATTTGGAAGATTTGAATCTCGGGATAATCGGCCAACTCGCCGGGAACCTGCGCCACGAATGCGAGCGCGGAATTCGTGGTGCCGAGGTCGATGCCGATATTCATTGGTTCTGCGCTACACGTTCGCGGACGTTAAATTCGAGTTTCCAGCGCCGGCCGTCCTTGGCCACGCACCACAGTTGCAGCAGACCTGTTTCGGTGACTACTGTTTCAAGAGTCACCGGCACAAACTCGCCGCTATTGCCAGGCAACGTAACTTCCACCGGCGATAGCTCCTCCAGTTCGTGCGCTAGATCTTCGATCATGGTTCCGGCGTCGTCGTTCTTCCTCGTTGCGGAATGGAAGAAGCGAAACTCCGCCGGCTCGCCCACCACGACCCCAAATTCGCGATCCCCAATTCGCAGATCGGTCCCTTCCTCCATTCCGAAGGGCGCCACAGCGAGCGCCTTCAGAGGCGCGGGAATACCAGGCACAGCAGGCATGGCCGATTCGATTCCAACGTAGTAAGTGCGGGGAACTCCGCCGCGAATGCGCACGCCTTTGCCTTGCCGCGACATGCCATAATAGGCCGCGCCGCGCGCCACCGCGTGCATCAGATCCTCGCCAAGCAGCGGCTTCACCGGCTGAAAGCCTTCCTGCTCCAGCCAGGAGTTCAGCACTTCGATGATGCGCTCGCGCACGATGCCGGCCCGCAGCACGCCGCCGTTGAACAACACATGAGTTGGACAAGCCAATCCGCTCTTGCCGCGCCGCACGCTGCCGTGTTCGGAACTGGCCGCTTGCTGGCGCAGGAATCGCGCCAGGTGCTTCGTCACCGCGGCATCGGCGGCATAGGGCAATCCGATTTCCTGCAATCCAATGCGGCGCTGCCGTTGGGGCAGGTCTTCGCTGGAGACGACTGGTAGAAATCCGTCGAGCAGAATGCGATGTACATCGTCTTTGGTGAGCTTGGCTTTGATGGCGCCACCGACCAAGCCAGTTCCCTTACCGAGTATGGTAACGCCTTGTTCGGCCTTCTCGGAGCCTTCCTCCAGCAAGCGTTCCTTCGCTGCGCGGCATTGCTGCCACAACTGGTAGAGCTGCAGCGAATCCAGCTTGACGCTGCGTCCGGCCAGTTGCTGCTCTACGAAACGGGCGAGCGCCAGGTCGATGTTATCGCCGCCGAGCAAAATGTGCTCGCCGACCGCGATGCGCTCCAGTTGCAGTTCTCCGCCTTGCTCGGTGACCGCGATCAGGGTGAAGTCGGTGGTGCCGCCGCCGATGTCGACCACCAGGATCAGGTCGCCCACGGTAACTCGCTCACGCCAGTCGGGGTGCCGCTCGATCCAGGCATAGAAGGCGGCCTGCGGTTCCTCTAACAGGAGCATGTTGCTATACCCGGCTTGCTCCGCCGCCTTCAGAGTCAGTTCGCGCGCTACTGCGTCGAATGACGCCGGCACCGTCACCAGCACCTGCTGCTCTTGAAAGGGAGCGTCCGGATTCCGCGCATCCCAGGCATGCCGCAGATGCTCCAGATACTCCCGTGAAACCTGAACCGGGGAAAGCTTCTCCACACCCGCGGGAGCGTTCAGCGGAAGGATCGGCGCAGCCCGGTCGATGCCCGCGTACGACAGCCAACTCTTCGCGGAAGAGATCAGCCGCGAGGAGTTTTCCGTACCGCGCTTCTGTGCCAGCACACCCGCCAGAGCGCCGTCCGACTTCCAGGGCAGTTCTAATGTACCGGCGGGAAAGTCGGTTGGACCGGGCAAGTAAAGGAACGACGGCAGCAATAATTCGTCGCGGACCTCGCCTGGGTTTACTAGTTGCGGTATCGGGAAAAGGGTCACCGGCGGGGCGTCGAGCGCATCCTTTAAGCCGGCGACGTCGGCATGCGCCAAGCTGCAATTGGTGGTGCCGAGATCGATGCCAATTACCTTTTGCGTCGCCAAAGAACCTACTCGACCTCAATCTCGGCGGGAGCGATGATGGACGTATTTTGGCTCGGAACCAGGGGCGGTAGGTTCACGCTATCGACCCGCCAGCCTTTGTGGCGCAGCAAGCCGCCTGGCGCCTTCCCGCTGGCTGCGACGTTGCCGAGCAGTTTGACGACGGCCGGATCGTTGGTGTCGATCTTAGTGAAGGTCCCCTCGACGCCGTCGATGACCGGTGACAGCCGGACATAACGGTCCAGCGTTTGGCGGCACTGGTCGTGAAGATTGCGCACGGCGGCGCCAACCTGGTCGTCGGAGTAGGACGAAATATCCTCCATCAGAAAGTCGACTAAGCGGGAGTCGCGCTGCAGGATACCCAAAATCTGCACGGCGCCATCGGACGGCTTCAACTGCAAAACGGGTTTCGGCACGGGCTGCGGCTTCTTCTCGATAAAGCCAAATTCATTGGCGATATCGGCCGGCAACTTGCCGCCGAACAGTATCGCGAAGAAGCTGCGGAAAGCTAGGACAATACGGGACAATCACACCTCTAAAGCTTTAGGATACAACGCGTTTGGAGTAAGCACCCTGCTGGCGCGATAATAAGCGGCATGGGTTGGTTTTGCCGGTGCTCTGCAAACGGAGTCCACGTCGTGTACAGCCAGAAGGCGGAAAAGTCCTGTGGCATCGCCTGCATCATCATGGTCAATTTCAAGATGAAGAAATGGCAAATGGCGACCGCGGTAGCGGCCGTTCCCGTGGGAGGAATCCCGGCATTGCCAGTGGCCGGCTCGGCTATTCAAGGCGCAGTGAAATCGGAGGAGCAGGTCGATGCCGCATACGCGAAAGTAACGGGGCGCCCTTACCGCGGAACCACCGACACGGACGCTACCATCCTACCGAAGGTTTTGAACCAGCTCGAGATCGGCAAGTGGGTGGGAAGATATGTGCCCGCCAAGCAAGTCGCCGATACGATTATCGCTCGTCCGTTTTCGGACACTCCTTGCATTGCATTGGTTCACTGGCGCGCGGGTGGCGGCCATTTCGTGGTGTGCGACAACGTGGTGAAAAACGGCGCCTCGATATCCGCGGATTTTTGCGATCCCTGGGATGGAGCCGTTCGCACCGTGCCGCTACACCGGGGTCAGAGTATCGTGTATCAGGTGAAGGACCAGCCGGACGGTCTTGATTTTGGCCAGCCGCATAAGAAGTATGGCTCAAGCTCGACTGCCGACATGGACGGCTGGCTGGTCTATAGAAACGGCTAACTCACCCGTGCAGCACCGACTTAATGTAGGTCTGGTAAGGCAATCCTTTCGCTTCGGCGTGCTTGCACGCTAGATCGAGGTGCGCCCCTCCGGATGGTCCTGTCATCCATTGCGTTGAGCAAAGCTTCCTCTACCTTGTCGCGGTTGTCGAACCACCACTGCGCCTCATCCGCTTCCGTCTTAAACTGCGGAACCACTAACTGTCCAGCTTTCTGCGCCATGAATGAGAGCCCTCTTTCCATCCAGTAACGCTGGCGCCATCGCCAGTATACATTCGGCGCAAACACACAGTTTGCTGTAAACTGAAGCCAGGGTCGTTATGTCTTATCCCGCTTCTCCTTACATCGAAGAGCGCAATGGTGGTCTCTACGTGGCGGGACTCGGGTGTCCCTGGACTTGATCGTTACCTCGAAAACGAGGACACGATTAAGGAGTATCTCGCCCAGAGCGACCGCGAACTGGAACGGTCCGTGCTACCCCTAAGCCGGACAGATCCGAACCTCTTCGCCCGTCTTCAGGCGGGTCGGCGGCCTGCGACTCCGAAGCGCGCGTGACCGTCCGCTTCCTGGCGGACGAGCCTGTAGATCCCGATATCGTGGAAGGTCTGCTTGCTCGAGAACCAGCCATCGACATTTTCGATGTGAAGGTCGCCATTGCTGGAAATTGCGGACCAGCAGGAACGCATTCTGATCACTCACGACCGAAAAACGATGACGTTTCACTTTTGCGAGCGAGTCGCTGTGGGGAAATCGGCCCCCGGATTGTTCATTCTTACGCAGCGGCACAGCGCCATCGGCGACATGATTGAATCGCTGCTTATGGTGTGGACGGCATCTCCAAGCGGACCAATCGGATGAATCGGATCGTATTTCTGCCGTTCCATTGAAGACGTTCCGGGCACGGGAACAGGTAGCGGCCAAGGAACGATAGACTAAGCGATCAACACTGCCGGAGTGATCGCGGGCACCTATCTTGACGCCAACACCTT
>Ga0302319_10014400_pt1 | contig 14758 bp, 15 predicted proteins | sample Bog_T0_2_FD_203319 | JGI IMG/M metagenome (GOLD analysis project Ga0302319, IMG submission 203319) | Peat permafrost microbial communities from Stordalen Mire near Abisko, Sweden - Bog_T0_2 | ecosystem: Environmental > Terrestrial > Soil > Wetlands > Peat | place: Sweden: Abisko, Stordalen Mire... | reverse complement strand
GCTTCTTCAGCCATGGAATTGGCGAGGAACGTTTCGTGCGTGCCGACCGGGGCGAGATCGGTCATCATGCCTTTGACGAAGGCGTCGAATTTTTCGCGCTCTTCGGGCGTCATGATGAGCACCTGGCCGGTGAAGCCGTGGCGGAGCGCGTTGTACTTGACGCGTTCTTTGGCCTCCGGAGAGGAGGGGCCCTTTTTGCCTTTGAGGGCATTGAGGGCGCTGGCCTGGCGCTGGAGATCGTCGACGAGGGCCGACATTTCGAGGACTGGCTGGCTAACGTTCTGCGTGTTTTGCCTGGTGGATTCCACGTTTGGATTGTTCGTTTTCATGAACAGAATTTAGCAGGCGGGTTAGGGCTGGAAATGGGCGGCATTTCTTAAGATTATGAAAACAGGATAAATAGAGTTTTCACTTTCTTGTCAATCGCCAAACGGCGACAGCCAAGCGCCATATGGCTTTCGGATGGGCTTTAGAGCACCGCTCCGTCGAAAATCACCTCCTGGCTGGTTCCCGAATTTGACTCAGGGTACGTATCATGTGCTGGCGACGGCAAGCGGACGGAGATCGGGCGTCGGCATCGCCCCGACATGGTACGGCGGTGGCCGCGATCTCGGTTCGGCCACGCTTATCACGTTGACTCCAGGACAGGCGATCGAGGCAGACTTACAAACCACGCGCTCTGGTGGCCCCGGTCACCATAACCAATCCGGTCAATGTGGATCGGACCGAAGACGGTTTTGAGCGTCCGGCGCTGCAGGCGGCGGTGAGCGAGCAGGGTGAGCGATTCGCCGTCAGCCACGGCCACCGCGGGTCCGACATCGCCGGCGCCGCGGAGTCGGACGTGTGCCTGCAAGAGGAGTCGCTGGACCTCGCGGTCTTTCGGGTCCTGTTGCTGTTCGACCAGATGGAGCGGCAGTTGCAGCGCGGAGGGAGAGGCCATCCAGTGCTCCAAGTCGCGGAACCGAAGGCGCGCGGCGGTGGTGGGATGTGGATGAGATGGACAAGGTGCGGTTGCGGCGGTCATTGTACTTACCGTATCTATTACCGTAAGATCATTGCCAATGCCCGACACCCGGTCTTTCAAAACGCGGATTGCAGCGGATGCCCAACGTTTTCAGGAACTGAAAGTGGACCTCGCGGGAATCGGGTACTTCTCCAAAGGCACGGTGCTGGCCTGCATGATCAAGTGCGAAAACCGAAATGCCCTTGCAGGCGCCGATCCAAACAAACGACACGGCCCCTATTTCGAGTGGACCTACAAGGAACAAGGCAAGACTGTCAATGTCCGCCTGACGGCTTGTTTCAGGCTGCGGCCAAACAGTACAAGAAAATCAAATCAACCCTTTAGCTCTTTAGCTCTTTAGCTCACAATCGTTTAGCTGTCGCCCTAAAATAGACGCACCCTTGCGCACTTGTTCAATATCGTCCGCCAAGTCTTTATTTCCTCAACTCACAATCTGGTTCTCTTCGTCGCCACTTCCGACCCCAGGTGTTGTTCGGGCAACAAGACTTCAAACATCTTCTCGGTGGCATTCCACGTGGCAGGCAATCCTATCCGTTGCTTCGCGTGCCAGCCAATGTGATCGAAAAAAGACTTCGCCCGAAAGCCGCCGGCATGCAGACCCGTCGCGAACGTGACCGTGAATGCATTCGGTTCACCCTTGCCCGCAGCTTTTACACCGATCTTCCTGTTTTCCTCATCCCAAAGAGTCACGACGGCCTTAACGCGGGCTTCCAGCAGGAGCCTGCACGCCGCAGCGTTCACGGCCACCCTGCCCCCGGGCACGATCGAGAGGATGGGCGTGTCGAGTCTTATAGAGCTTCGCCGGAAGATAGAGCTTCGCCGGAAGAGTTCGTATGCCACGGTGACTTCACACCTGTACGTGCCTTATGAAACTCATATGTGAACTGAATGCGAACCGATCCTGGAACCGTATTCGGCCATGGGTCGGACCTTCGGCGCGCCGAAGGATTCGTCATCTGCTTCCGATGCCTTTATGCCTGTTTCACATGCCGTATGATATAAGTTTCTTCGATCCGGCGGATTCATTTTATGAATTTAGCTGGAAGGCAGACGTGAAGGAATAATAGTTGTTTCCTTCCCTCCACGTTCCGAGGGTGATCCATGCAGATAGAGTTCGCTTTGCTGCTCCCGGCAGCTGACGATTTACCGGCGCGGCTGAACGCGCTGGAGGCTGCGGCCAAAAACGCGCAGTCGGCGGGCGACAACGCCTGGATGCTGACCAGCGCCGCGCTGGTACTGCTCATGACCGGTCCGGGTTTAGCCCTTTTCTACGGCGGCCTGGTGCGGCGCAAGAATGTGCTTTCCACCGTGATGCACAGTTTCATCATGATGGCCCTGATCACCGTAATCTGGGCTTTTGTGGGTTACAGTCTGGTTTTCAGTGAAGGCACGCCGTTCATTGGCGGCCTGAAGTATGCGTTTCTGAATGGCGTTGGCAAGGAGCCGAATGCGGATTATGCAGCCACGATCCCGCAGGGCACCTTCATGATCTACCAGCTCATGTTCGCCGTGATTACTCCGGCGCTGATATCGGGCGCCTATGCCGAACGGTTGAAGTTCAGCGCCATGGCGCTCTTCACGACGCTTTGGTCGCTGGCCGTCTATTTCCCGATGGCCCACATGGTCTGGGGCAAGGGCGGTCTGCTGAACGCGTACCTCGGAGGCGCCATTCGGACCTTCGATTTTGCCGGCGGGACGGTTGTCCATATCACTTCCGGGGTCTCGGCCCTGGTCTGCGCGCTGTATCTGGGGCGGCGCAAGGGCTATCCGTCGGAACCGATCAAACCGCACAGCATGGTGCTGAGCGTGATCGGCGCCTGTTTGCTGTGGGTGGGGTGGTTCGGATTCAACGCGGGCAGTGCGCTCGCCGCGTCCGGACTCGCCACCAGCGCCTTCATCGCCACTCACTTCGCGGCGGCCGCGGCGGCTCTGGGCTGGATGGGCGCCGAATGGCTGCATAGCGGTAAGCCCAGCATGCTGGGCGGCATTTCCGGGTGCGTGGCCGGACTGGTCGCGATCACCCCCGCTTCCGGTTTCGTGAAGCCGATGCCCGCTCTGGTCATCGGATTGCTGGCTGGGTTGTTTTGCTTCTGGATGGTGACGACGGTCAAGAACATGTTCAAATACGACGACACTCTCGATGCTTTCGGCGTTCACGGGGCGGGCGGAACGCTGGGCGCCCTGCTGACGGGCGTCTTCGCCACCAACCTGATCAACGATTCCCCCATCGGCGGCAAAGTGATCCCGCTCGGGCTGGTCGATGGCAACGCCGGGCAGATTCTGAACCAGGCCATGGGCGTGGGAATTGCCATCGCCCTCGCCGCCGTGGGGACGTTCATTATCCTGAAAGTGTGCGATCTTATCTTAGGCGTCCGGGTCAGCGCGGACGACGAAGAGCAGGGGCTCGATCTCAGCCAGCACGGTGAGGAAGGTTATGTTCTCGAAGCTTGATGAAAGCGGAAAACAGAGAGGCCAGAAATGAAGAAAATCGAAGCAATCATCCAGCCGTTCAAGCTCGAAGAAGTCAAGGAAGCCCTGAAGAACATCGGCATCGATGGCATGACCATCAGCGAGGTTCGCGGCCACGGCCGCCAGAAGGGTCACAAAGAGGTTTACCGGGGCCAGGAGTACAATGTCGATCTGTTGCCGAAGGTCCGGTTCGATCTGGTGGTCGCCACCGAGCGTCTGGAGGAAGTGGTGGAAGCCATCGTCACCGCGGCGCGCACCGGCAAGATCGGGGACGGCAAGATTTTTGTTTACGACGTCGCCGAAGCGATTCGCATTCGCAACGGCGACCGGGGCGATGCGGCGGTCTAAGGCCGTGAGGGAGCGGCAGGACAACAGCCGCGAACGTAAGGGACCGGTAAGACAAAGCCCGGCGGAAAGTAAAGCGTGACGGAACAGGACATCAGAGAACGGTTTTTTCGCACGCGCGACGCGGCGGCGATGCTCGCGGCCCGAACCGCGCTGGTCGACCGGGTAGTCCGTGAGCGCTGGGCGTGGATGCCTGCCGGAATCGCCCTGGCTGCGGTGGGCGGCTTCGGACGCTCCGAATTATTTCCCTTCTCCGACATCGATCTGCTGATCCTTTCGCCGGACGAAAAAACCCAGCAGGCCATCAAAGAACCGCTCTCCATGCTGTTGCGCGACCTTTGGGATAAAGGCCTCCGCATCAGTCAGTCGGTGCACACCCCGCAGGACTGCAACCAGATCGATAACACCAACGCCGAGCTCTCGGTCAGCCTCCTCGACCGGCGCTTTCTGGCCGGCGATGAAACGCTGTTTCGCCAGATCCGCGATCCTCGCGCCGAATTAGGCAAGGATATTGCCCGCATGACCAGGGAACGTCACATCGAGTTCCAGGGCACCATATATCATCTGGAACCGAACGTGAAGGATTCGCCCGGCGGTTTGCGCGACGTCCAGGTCCTGCGCTGGCTGGCCAAACTCGGCGCCGGCGACGAACAAAGTCCGCCGGACACCGCCGTGTTGTTCGAAGTGCGCTGCTTCCTGCATTACCTCGCCGGACGCGACGACAACCGTTTCACCTTCGATCGTCAGGACAAAATCGCTACCCTGATCGGCGCCTCCTCGGCGGAAGACCTGATGCGGCGCTACTACCGGGCCGTCCGCGGCATTTCCCGCCTGGCCAACCGCCGCCTCGAACGTTTCGAGGCCAAAGGCAGTTCTTTGTTCTCGCAGTTCCGCGACAAGACTTCGCGGCTTTCGAATTCCGATTTCACCGTCGCCCGCGGCCAGATTCTCTTTCGTTCCGCGCACGCGGTCGAGACCGATCCCGGCATCGTCCTGCGCCTGTTTGAGTTCATGGCCATGCACGGTCTCCCTCTTGCCGGCGACACCCTGGACCGGCTGGAACGCGAATCCGATACATTTGAGCGCTGGGCGCAGAAGCAGCCGGGCCTCCTCACCCCGTTCCGGCGCGCGCTGGCTCTGCCCCATGCCGCCACCGCGCTCCGCGCTCTGCACGAGTGCGGCGCCCTCGAAGGGATCTTTCCCGAACTGCGCGAAATCGAAGCTCTGGTGGTGCGCGATTTCTATCACCGCTATACCGTCGACGAGCACACGCTCGTGGCCATCACCGCCGTGCTCAATCTGCGGGGCATGAAGGGCGACCCGTTCGCCGAACTGGCCGCCGAAACTCAGGATTTCGATCTGCTCGTCCTCGCTCTGCTTTTCCATGACGTCGGCAAAGGCACTCCCGACGAAGGACACGTGGACGCTTCGGTGCGCATCGCGGAGCCCGCCCTGAGCCGCGCCGGCATCAGCGACCGCGCCTGGGCCATCGTGCGCTTCCTGATCTCCGCGCATCTGGAACTTTCCGCGGCTATGAGCGGCCGCGATCTTTCCGACCCCGCCATCGTTCGCGAAATCGCCGGAAAAATCGGAACCATGGAACGCCTCCGGCTGCTCACGCTGCTGACATGGGCCGACATCAGCGCCGTCAACCCGACCGCGATGACGCCGTGGCGCCGCCAGGTTCTGTGGAAGCTTTACATGCTCTTGAACGGCGAGTTGACCCGCGAACTCAGCTCCCGCATGGCGCCGCCCGAAACCCTCGGGAGCCCGGAAATGCGCGCCTTTCTCGAAGGTCTCCCTCCGCGTTATCTGCGCATCCACAGCCCCGCCGAGATCGAGGAGCATCTGCGGCTCGATTCGGAAGTGAAGAGCGGAGTGAGGGACAAAGACGTCGCCGTCTCGCTCGTCCGCTCCGAAGTCTGGACGCTCAACGTAGTGGCCGACGACAGGCCGTTCCTCTTCGCCTCGGCCGCTGCCGGCATTTCCAGTTTCGGGTTCAATATTCTGAAAGCCGAGGCGTTTTCCAATGCGCGCGGCCGGGTCATCGATACGTTCGCGTTCGCCGATGAACACCGCACGCTCGATCTGAATCCGGAAGAAGTCCAGAATGTCGTCAGAACGGTGATCAAATCCGTGCGCGGCGAAATCTCCATGGAGCAGTTGCTGCAGCGGCGTCCGAAAGTCAAGCCGGACGCGCGCCTGCTGGCCAACGCGAGGGTGGCCTTCAACAACAACGCATCCCCCGTTTCCACGCTGATTGAGTTGCTGACGCAGGATCGCCCCGGCCTGCTGTGCGACGTCGCGTCCGTGATATCGAAGAGCGGCAGTAATATCGAAGTCGTACTCGTCGACACGGAAGCGAAGAAGGCGATTGACGTGTTTTACGTCACCCGCGGCGGAGCCAAGCTGAGCGACGCCGACGCCGGAGAGCTCGTCGACGCCCTGACGCTGGTGGCGATTCCGGCGTAGGCAAGTGTTCCCAAGAGGGCGGGATCCGCGTGCGTGATTTACTGTGGGACACCTTGGTTCACGTCCACGACCTGGATCTCCGCGACGTCCGGCACGCGTGCGTGAAATGCGATGCGCGAACTAGTGGCGCGCGGGACGCAGAGGATCGGGACCGGGCAACATGTCCATGCCATATCTGCTCAGAAGTTCAGGGGTCATTTTGATAATCCCGGAAGCATTCTTCGGCGGGAGAACGCGTTCGGTTGCCGGCGTCGCGAACTCCACCAGTGCCGCCTCAAGGCTGGCGGGCGTGTAGCCATTGAGGAAACGCGCGGTTTCGCTGTCCACGCGGAACGCGTGCCGTGTATTGCGCGGGACCATGAGGAAGTCACCGGATCGCGCCGTCCTGATTGCGTCGCCGATCAGGAAGGTAATCTCACCATCGAGCATGTAGAAGGTTTCGTCGGACCAGGTGTGTTTATGCGGCCCTGGACCCGAGTCCTTCCGCAATAACTCCTCCATCATGGAGAGGCGACCGCCCGTGTCTTTGGCTTCCGCGAGGACGATCCACAGGTCGTCCAGCCACCAATAGGCGGGCGCGGAGTCGACGTTATGAATGAAGAGTTCCGAGCCGGCCATCGGCGGCTGGGTGCCTGGAATGTCTGTGGTCATGGAGTCTCCCTTGCACGCATGTGGCCAGCGCCGCACGTCCGGTGGTGTGGGAGGGCGGCGGGGAGCCAGCCCCGTCACTCCACCCGATCATCCGATAATGGACCCATGCGTATTCTCTTGTTGCTTGTTCTTGTCGCTCTCGCCTCCGCTCAGCAAACACGCCGCGAACAGACGAACGCCTCTCCCAATCCCCTCGACGACACCAAGCGAAACAGCGACGCGGTTCCCGACGTTTACGCGATCCAGGGACAGTTCGACCGCATCGTGATTCTTCGCTTCAAATTCGGCGCCGACCTTCTCGCCGGGATCGAGAAAATGGTCGTGCAGCAGAAGATCAGGAACGCCGTCATCCTCGCCGGCGCCGGCTCGGTTCGCGGATATCAGCTTCACCAGGTCAGCAACCGCGACATGCCGTCGAAAAACATGTTCGAAAAAGACCCGACCGCGCCGGCCGACATGATCTCCATGAACGGCTATATCATCGACGGGAAGATTCACGCCCACATGACGCTGGCCACGCCCGAACACGCGTTCGGCGGCCATCTGGAACCGGGCACGGAAGTCTTCACCTTCGGAATCGTCACCATCGGGGTCATGAAGGACGGCGTCGATTTCACCCATCTCGACGACAAGACTTACCGGTGACGCGATGGGCGATTCGTGCCTGTCTCCACGCGATTTTAAGAATTCCGGGACGATCCGCGTCCGCCGCGTTACGCTCAACCTGTAACCATAAGAAAATAATGGGAATAAACATTACCAATCGCCACCGAATTAACACATTCATCCCATACAAAAATTGAATTGGACCAATCGCACCGCTGGCCGTTAGACTGGAATTTCAGGCCCTTTCGCTTGTCGCCGTCCGGGCAGGCGCAGTTCCAACCGGCCGCACGGTTATGGCACCCACAATGGCAGAAACCACTGGTAGTCAGGTAACCCTCCTGCACCGGATCAGCAGCATAGTGAGTTCCGATCAGGACTTGGAAGCAGTTCTGCGCGAGCTGGTCAGTCTCGCGATGAACGTCACCAATTCCGATGCTTGTCTGGTTTACCTGATCGACACGGCAACCAACGAAGTTGTACTGCGCGCCTCGCAGCTGCCGCATGATGCGGAAATCGGCAAAGTCCGTCTGAAGATGGGGGAAGGCATCACGGGTTGGGTCGCCGTACACAACTCCGTGGTGGCGTTGGGCAAGAACGCTTCCGCCGATTCGCGGTTCAAGACTTTCAGTTCGCTGCAGGAAGACACGTACGAAGCGTTTCTGTCCGTGCCGCTGGTGAGCAGCGGCGAACTGATCGGCGTCATCAACGTGCATCATTGCGAACCGCACCAGCACTCGTCCGATGAAGTGGCTCTGGTGACGTTTATCGGCGAGCAGATGGGCGGGCTGATCGGCCGTCACAAGCTGGCGGATCAGTCGCTGATCGCCGTGAAGCGCATGGAGACTCTGGCGGCGGTCGCTCAGACCATTTCCGCGGACAGCTACCTGGAGCGGATTCTCCAGGCGATTTCGGAGATGGTGGCGGAGACGCTCGATTCCGCGGTTTGTTCCATTCTGCTGGTGGATGAGGAAAAGAAGGAGCTGACGGTCAGCGCGGCGCGCTGTTCGTCGCCCGACTACATGCACCGCATGCCGATTCGCATGGAAGGCTCGCTGATCGAGGCAGTCATTCGCGACGGTCAGCCGGTGATCATCCGCGACATCCATGCCGAGAAGCAGTTCCGCTACCCCGAACTGGCGCGGAAATCGGGGCTGGCGTCCGCGATTGCGGCACCGTTGCTTTCGATGGGCAAGGTGATCGGCTCGATCAACATCTACACGCGGGAGACGCGCGTGTTTACCGACGAAGAAGTGGGCTTTCTGACGGTGGTTGCGGGACAGGCGGCGATCGCCATTAAGAATGCGAGGCTCATGTCGGAGACGCTCGACATGAAGCGCACGCTCGAAGCGCGCAAGCTGATTGAGCGCGCCAAGGGCATCCTGCAGTTCAAGCACAGCCTGACGGAAGAAGAGGCGTATCTGCGGCTGCGCAACGAAAGCCGGCGGCTGCGGCGTTCGATGCGGGATCTGGCGGAGGCGGTTATCCTCGCCGACGACCTGAACCGCAAAGAAGGCCAGGCGCGTCCGCTGGTTCGCGACGATACGGATATTATGTAGGCACTGAAAGGGCAGGCGACAAGATCGCCTGCCCCACCGTGCTCATTCGGCACGGCGCACACACAACGTCCGGCCGAGGAAGCCCACATCGTGGGAGCCCACGCTCCCGCCCGTGAAGCCCCAGGCCTCCCCCAACGTAGTAGCTGCTGTCTTTGGCGGCCCACGTCAGATGAGTCGCAGGGTCGACCCAGTGCCCGCGCGCCGCAGGTTCCTGCGCGGGAGCGGCCGAAGCGCTTTCGACGGGCGAGTTCGAGGTCACGCCGCACGCGAACAGAATCAAGCCGAGCGCTGCCATGGCGGCGAGAATCTTACATCTGAAAAGGGTCCGTTTTGCATTTTCTCCTGGCCTCCGGCGGCCGCATGAGTGGCCCGCGTGCCGTCTATCCTAACACTTTCAATACCCTTCACGCCTGGCCTGGAGGCCGGTGGTCGGGTAAATAGAAGCACGCGTATGGCATCGAGAACCGTCCATTTTCTTCCGATGGAGCGTGGGAAGTCAAAAGTGAAGGCGCCAAGGGCCACCTCTATCCCAGCCAGCGGGAAGCAATCGCAGCCGCACTGCAGGCCATTCGCAACAAGACGATCGGCCAGCTTGTAATCCATGGGAAGAAGGGGCAAATCCGCGAGCGCCACGCGTACGGGATGACTCCCATTCAAGATCCGCCGCGGAGGAGCCGTGCGGCGAAACGGATCGGCCGGGCTGTCGGGAAGGTTGCGCTGCAGCGCGTGCAGTCCGATTCCTCCCTGTGAGCACACGGGTCAAGAGCACACACGTTTTCATCAACTGTCCGTTCGATACCGGCTACCAGCCGATCTTCAGTGCAATTGTCTTTGCCGTCTATGATCTCGGCTTCGTGGCCCGCTGCTCCCTGGAGGATGACGATGCCGGCGAAGTTCGTCTCACGAAAATCCAGCGGATCATCGAAGAGTGCCACTACGGCATAAACGATCTCTCCACGGTGACAATGGATACTGTCACCGGGCTGCCGCGCTTCAACATGCCATTGGAGCCTGGCCTTTTCCTCGGCTGTAAGCGATTCGGGGCGAAGAACCAGAGCAACAAGCGAACCTTGATCCTGGACAGCGAGCAGTACCGCTACAGACAGTTCATTTCCGACATCTCCGGTCAGGATATCCGGGCGCACGGAGGAGATCCTGTGCGGGCGATTCGCGCCGTCCGGGACTGGTTGCAGGCGCCTTCGAAGCGGCAAGGCCTTGCCGGCGGTGGCGAAATTATCGAGCACTACCGTCGATTCCACGTCGACTTGCCGACAATCTGTAAAGAAGCCGAGCTCGAAGCCGACAGGCTAACTTTCATAGATCTATCGACGGCGATCACGAAGTGGTTGCGTGCGAATCGGTAAGCGGGTTCACGCGCAGCCCGCCGCATGTCCGACGACACGGTCAGATTCCAGTGGCCCAGGCGCGTCCGCTCGTTCGCGACGACACGGCCATCATGCGGGGCCCGGAATGGCAGGCGACAAGATCGCCTGCCGGCTGGAGCACACCCAGGCTGGAGCACACCCAGGCTGGAGCACACCCAAGCTGGGGCATTCAGGTTGGGGACATCAAGGCTGGGGCATTCAGGCTGGCAAACACAGGTTCCTGCGACAATTGAGTTTGCCGCATGAGGCCCTTCGAACCGATCGTCCGTAATCCTCACCTGCTGACCATTCTGGGCAATTTCTGGCCGAGGAATTTCGATTTTGCGCCGTTTCCGGAAGAGCGGCGGCTGGTCCGCACCGATCCCGATACCCAGGTTCTGGTCCTTACCCAGCGCCCGAAGGTGCCGGCTGTGGGCCATGTTGTTCTGCTGCACGGGCTCGAAGGTTCGGGCGACTCGGGCTACAACCGCAGCATGGTCTGGCTGATGCTGAACGCCGGATTCATCACGCACCGGCTGCACATGAGGACCTGCGGAGGCACCGAACATCTCTGCAAGACTCTGTACCACGGCGGGCTGACCTCCGATCTGCGCTCCTTCCTGACGCAGCTGAAAGCGGCGGACGACGGTCTTCCCGTTTTCCTGGTCGGCTTTTCGCTGGGCGGCAACGTGTCGCTCAAATTCGCCGGTGAAGAAGGCGAAACCGGCCTGATTCACGGCGTATGCGCGATTTCGACTCCCATCGATCTCGAAGCCTGCGCACGGCGCATCGGAGAACCCGACAATTCCCTGTATGAGACTCGTTTCTACAACCGGATGAAGGAGCGCCTGATCGCCACCGGGCGGTACACGCCGGCCGATCTGGCGGGCTGCCATTCGCTTTGGGAGATCGACGACCGGGTTACCGCGCCCTCGTTCGGCTTCGAGGGCGCCATCCACTACTACACGACGCAATCCGCGCAGAACTTTCTGCACGCCATACGCGTGCCGACGCTGCTGATCCAGGCCAAGGACGATACGTTTATCCCGTTCGAAATCTTCGGGCATCCGGCCATAGCGGCCAATCCGCGGGTGAAGCTCGTCGCGACGGAACACGGCGGGCATCTTGGTTTCCTGGCCCGGCGCGCGCCCCGTTTCTGGGTCGATCACACCGCGCTGGAGTTTATTCGGGGCTGCCTGCCGGCTTCCGGGCCCGCTTCCCCGCAAACTTCGGTGCCGGCTTTTTTGCCAACCCAGACCCTTGCGGGCCGTAGTAACCAGTGTGGAGATTGATTTCGCCGGTATCGTCGCCGAGAACCAGTCAATGGTGTTCAGCCTCGCGCTGCGGTTTCTGCGCAATCGCGAGGTAGCCGAGGAACTGGCGCAGGACGTCTTCCTGCAATGCTACCGGCAGATCGACCGGATCGAAGACGCCGCGCATGCCAGTTCCTGGCTGCGGCGCGCGATCTGCCACCGCTCGATCGACGAACTGCGCAAGCGCCGCCTGCGGCCGGCCATCGGTCTCGACGACATTCCGGAACCCGCAGCTACGGGCGCGGTGCAGGACCCGATGTTACGGGACCGCTTGCGCGGGATGGTCGGCGCGCTGCCGGAGAAGGCGCGGATGGTGGTGGTCCTGCGGTATCAGGAAGATCTCTCGCCGACCGAAATTGCCGAGGTGCTGGAGATGCCGGTGAGCACGGTCAAGAGCCACTTGCACCGGTCCCTTACGCTGCTTCGCGGACGGCTGGAAAAGAGAGGATTCGCGAAGGTGGAAAGAGGCGGGGAGTTGCCCGTCACCGAGGTTTGTTTATGAGTCCGGATCACGAAAACCTGGAGCAGGAGCTGCGCGCGTCGCTGCGCCGCACTGCCGCGCCGCCTGGCTTCGCGGAGAAAGTTCTGGCGCGGGCCGGCGCTCCGCTGGCGTTTCCGAAGCCGGTGGCCGGGCCAAAGCCGGAGAGACTCCGGCCACGGCAGGATACCATCCTGCCCCACAGCCGAAGGGCTTTCACGCTCGCTCTGGCGGCCGGGATCGCGGTAATGGCGATTATTCCCGCCGTAGTGGTGGAAAACCGGCGTCGCGAAGAGGCGAGGGGATTGAAGGCGAAGCGGGATCTGCTGACCGCACTCGCGATCACAAGGGATCAGTTGCAGCAGGCAAGAGAAAAAGTCCGACGGACGACGAGAAACATCCAATGAAACCAACGCTCAAAACACTGTCGATATCCGCCATGGCGCTTTGCGTGTCGATGGCGGCCGCGCCCGCCCTTCTCGCGCAGGATTTCGATTTCAAGTCGCTGGATAAGCTGAGCGCCAACGCAACGTCATCCACCAACCTGACGCTGTCGGCGGCCACGCTGCAACTCGCCGCGGGGTTCCTCGGGAACGACAACGACAAGGATGCCGCCGCGATTAAGAATCTGGTGAATAACCTGAAGGGCATCTATATTCGCGCTTATGAGTTCGACAAGCCGAACGAGTACAGCGAATCCGACCTTGCGCCGTTGCGAGCTCTTCTGAAACCGCCGAAGTGGACCACCATTCTGGATGTTCGGGACCATAAGGACTGGACCCAGGTCTTCTTTGCGGAGGCGGAAAATAATAAACTGGAGGGCGTGGCCGTGGTTTCGACGGAACCCACTTCACTGACCGTGGTCTACATCGACGGCGAACTGAACAGGAGCGACCTGGAAAAGCTGAGCGGCAATATGGGCATTCCCGACCTCAAGGGGCTCACGGGTGGCAAACTGGCCGACCCGAAGGCGGATAATAAGACAGACAAGAAATCGGGTAAATGAACTTACTGGTATGCATTGCGGTTTTTTCCGTGCTCCTGCAGGCGCAACCGTCGGCGCCTGCGACGTTCACCGGCGTGTTCCGGGGCGTTGAAAGCGGACGCGTCGTGATTGAAGTTGAAAGCGGTCAGAACATGCGCATGTTCGTGACCGGATCGACGAAGTTCATCCGCGACGGCAAGCCGTCGAAGTCGTCGCAGTTTCACGATGGCGACGCCGTGACGGTGGACGCGGAGCGCGACATGCGCATGAACCTGGTGGCGCTGCGCGTCGAGGCGGTGAAGCCGAAGCCGGCGACGGCAGTGCCGCCCGGCGATACAGAGAAGCCAAACTGATGCGTGTGTCGATACTGCCGCTTATGCTGTTAGCCGGCCTGCTTCCGATTCGGGGAATCGCTCAGGAGCCGGTTGCGCCGGGGCAGGCGGAACAAGAACCCGTCTATGTGTTCGGAACCACGGTGGTGATCCCGTCCGGGCTGAAGGGCATCATCTACTATATTCACTCGGCGAAGAGACTTCAGGAACTGGAGAAGGAGAAACCGCGGGGGGCCATCTACACGTCGTCTTTGAACGTTCCGCCGCAATCCTATACGCTGGGTTTCCCCGGGATTTCGGATCGCCTCGAATGGTTCGCCATCGATTACACGGGTAAGTTCTGGATCGACAAACCGGGCGAGTATCGCTGGGAGCTCACGTCGGACGACGGCTCTATGCTGTTCATCGACGACAAGCTCGTGATCGACAACGGCGGCCTGCACGCTCCGGTCACGCTGCGGGGAAAGGTTCAGCTGAGCGGAGGCATTCACAGTATCCGCGTGCCTTACTTTCAGGGCATTAAGTACACCGTCGCGCTGGTGCTGAAGGTGGCGGGACCCGGACAGAGCTTTCGCGTTTTCAGTACGGAAGATTTCAAGCCGCCGGCGAATCCGGAAACGTGGAAGTATCCGGAAGCGCCGAGCAAGGCGAAATAGGCCGCTGGGCTCAAGACGGAATGTATTGCAGTCAGCCGACCTTAGATTTTGCGACTCCTATCGCTTCCGCGATGTCCAAACCAATCTGTTGCGAGTACCCACGGAGGAACGTCGCGTCGATCTGGTCGGGCCGAAACGTGCCTTGTTCCCGCAGGAATTGCCGGAACAGATCTTTGGCCCCGTCAGCTTCTCCAGCAAGTTCCACCAGATCTGCTGCGCCATAAAGGTACATCGGCAGGTTGTGGACCAGGTATGCCTTCATTTGCGTCTGAATCGCCTTTTGCATGAGGCTCGGGAACTCCTCGTCCGGTGCGCATTGCACGCGCAGCATCACGCGCTCAACGTAGTAAGTCAGGCCCTGAGCGGCCAAGGCATCCCGGACTTGGTGCGGCGCGTCGGCTACCATTCCACCCGGTGTCATTGCGTCAACACCTGCCGCAAACTGTTTGAGGGTGAATTCGATGTCCTCAAGCTCCTCCGCGGTGAACTCGGCGCTAACGGTGGACC
>Ga0302319_10014398_pt1 | contig 14760 bp, 10 predicted proteins | sample Bog_T0_2_FD_203319 | JGI IMG/M metagenome (GOLD analysis project Ga0302319, IMG submission 203319) | Peat permafrost microbial communities from Stordalen Mire near Abisko, Sweden - Bog_T0_2 | ecosystem: Environmental > Terrestrial > Soil > Wetlands > Peat | place: Sweden: Abisko, Stordalen Mire... | reverse complement strand
TTCTACGCCGACCTCGACCGTTCGGCTGTCGAGGTCCGCGAAATTCAGAAGATGGGGCGGCATGCCGTCAACTCGAACCAGACTTTTTATGACAATCTGATCGTCCCGGTCGGGCGGCGCATCGGCGTGGAGGGCAAGGGCTTTCGCTATATCCTCGACAGCCTCAATTCCGAGCGCATCCTGAACGCCGCCGAAGTGATCGGCATGGGCCGCCGGGCGCTGGAAAAGGCGGTCGCCTATGCTGGCGAGCGCGTCGTGTTCGGTCGCAAGATCGGTCAGAACCAGTCCATCCAGCACCCGCTCGCCGAGTGCTGGTCGGAATTGTACGCGGCTGATTTGATGACGCTGCATGCCGCCGAACTGTGCGATGCGGGCAGGCCCTGCGGCGCGCAGGCGAACGCGGCCAAGTATCTGGCAGCGGATGCGGGATTCAAGGCCTGCGACCGGGCGATCCGAACCCATGGCGGCATGGGATACGCCGCGGAATACCATGTCGAACGGTATTTCCGCGAAATGGTCGCGACCCAGCTGGCCCCGGTCTCCCGCGAGATGATCCTGTGCTTTATCGCTGAGCGTGAGCTTGGCTTGCCAAAATCCTACTGAGGAGGACCCAATGTCCGAAACCAAACCGGAAATCCGGACCGAGATGCGGGGCCGCGCCCTGTGGATCACGATTGACCGGGAGGAGCGCCGCAACGCCATCAACAAGGCGGTCATCGCGGGGATCGAGGCCGCGGTCGCCGTCGCGCAGTCCGATCCGGCGGTGCGCGCGATTGTTCTTACGGGCACGGGCCGCAAGGCGTTCTGCGCCGGCGCCGATCTGACCGGCGGGACAGGCACGTTCATCCTGGGGCTCGATGAGCCGATGACCGATTTCGGCAAGCTGGCCCGCCTGATCCGCCTGGTTGGCGTGCCGGTGGTTGGCCGCATCAACGGCGATTGCGTCGCCGGCGGCATGGGCCTGATGTCGCTGTGTGATCTGATCGTGGTGGCCGACCATGCCCGCTTTGGCCTGCCGGAGGCCAAGGTCGGCGTGTTCCCGATGCAGGTGCTGGTCTATCTGCGCCGGATGATCGGGGCGCGCCATGTCAACGAAATGTGCCTCACCGGAGACCTGATCGCCGCGGCGCGCGCGGCCGAGATCGGCATCGCCAATTACGTCGTGCCCTTCGAGGAACTGGACGCACGGGTGGATGCGTTGGTGGTTCGGCTGGGTGAGATGTCGCCGGTGGCGCTGCGCCGCGGCAAATACGCCATCGCCGCGATGGAGAACATGGCGTTCCCGGAGGCGCTGGCGTTCGCCGAACAGTTGATCTCGGTGACGTCCCTTACCGGCGATGCGACTGAGGGGATTGCAGCATTCAACGAGCGGCGGAAGCCGCGCTGGGTTCAGGAGTAGAGCGATGTCGGAGAAACTGGTTCGGATCGGCGGTGCATCCGGCGCCTGGGGCGATTCGCCCGGTGCCATCGAGCAACTGCTCGGGGCGGGCGTGCAATACTTCATGATGGATTATCTGGCGGAAGTGACGATGTCGCTGCTCGCCCGCGCCCGGCTGAAGGACCCCGAGGCCGGCTTCCCGCCTGATTTCGTCGGCTACCTCAAGCGCTATCTTCCGGAGATCGCCGGGCAGGGCATCAGAGTAGCCAGCAACGGCGGCGGGGTGAACCCGGCGGCGTGCAAGCGCGCGCTGGAGGCGGCGATCACCGAACTCGGGCTGTCGCTGAAGGTGGCGATGGTGGAGGGGGATGATGTGATGCCACTCACCGATGAGCTACGCGCCGCCGGGTTGCGCGAGCATGTGTCGGGCGAGACGCTGCCCAAGCGCCTGCTCACCGCCAACGCCTATCTGGGCGCCCTGCCGGTGAAGGCCGCGTTCGATGGCGGTGCGGACATTGTCATCACCGGGCGCTGCGCCGACAGCGCGCTGGCGCTTGGTATCCTGATGCATGAATTCGGCTGGGCGGCGGACGATTATGACAGGCTGGGCGCCGGCAGCCTGGTCGGGCACATCCTGGAATGCGGGCCGCAAGCCACCGGCGGCACGTTCAGCGACTGGGACAAGGTCGCGGGCTGGCACAATATCGGCTATCCGATCGCTGAGTGCCGAGGCGATGGGAGTTTTGTCGTCTCCAAGCCCGAGGGGACCGGGGGGCTGATCGTGCCCGCCGTCATCGCGGAGCAGACGCTGTATGAAATCGGCGATCCGGCGGCGTATTTGCTGCCGGACGTGGCCGCGGATTTCTCGCAGGTCCGGCTGACACAGGTTGGGCCGGACCGGGTTCGGGTCGAGGGTGCCAGGGGCCGGGCGCCGACGGGACAGTATAAGGTTTCGTCGACTTACCAGGACGGTTACCGCGCGGTCGCCACTGTCTCCATCGTCGGCACCGATGCGGCGCGCAAGGCCGAACGCACCGGGGAGGCGCTGATCGCGCGGGCGCGGATGCTGTTCGGGCGGCGCGGCATTGCGGACTTCACCGCCACGCATATCGAGGCGCTGGGTGCCGAGGCGTCGTACGGGCCGAACGCCGCCGGGCGGGCGTCGCGGGAGGTGCTGTTGCGGCTCGTTGTCGTGCATCCCAGCCGGGATGCGCTGGAGATCTTCGCCCGCGAGCTTGGGTCGATTGGGCTGAGCTGTGCGCCCGGCACGACGGGCATCTACACGGGGCGTCCGAAGCCCACGCCGGTGGTACGGCTGTTCACTTTCTTCCTGGACAAGAGCCTGCTCGGTCGCCCGCGCGTCACGATTGGCGCGGCGGCCCCGGTCGAGGTCGACGTGCCGTTCGACGGCGCCTTCGTGCCCGCCATGCCGAACAGCGTGCCGGCCGAAGGCGGCATTCCGGACGGGCCGACCGTCGTGCTGCCGCTGGGCCGGCTGGCCTACGCAAGATCAGGCGACAAGGGCAATTCGTCGAACGTCGCGATCATTGCGCGGGAGCCGCGTTACCTGCCGCTGTTGCGGCGTGAAGTGACGCCGGAGCGGATTGTGGCACAGCTTGGCCACCTGGTCGGCGGCCCGGCCGAGCGGTTCGAGGCGCCGGGTCTGCACGCGCTGAACTTCCTGATCCAGGACGCGCTGGGCGGCGGGGGCATGGCGTCGCTGCGGATCGACCCGCAGGGCAAGGCGTATGGGCAGATGGCGCTGGAAATGGCGGTCGCCGTTCCGGCGTCGTGGGCGGCGGAGATCGGGGCGGCGGAGATCGGGGCGGCGGAGATTGGGGCGGAGGCCGCCTGACACGGTGTGGCCGGACGGCGGTCGGGTTTCGGCTGATCCGCGACTGATGTGCGGGAAAGGCGTCACGATTTGGCGCCTGGATAATGAAACCAACCGTCCTTGGGACTGAGCGATCGGCGTCGACGTTGGGTCGGTCGTCATGGCGGGCGCAGAGGGCGGGCGCAGGGGGCGGCATCCACGGCTTTGATTCGGCGCGACAAGGGCGTGGATGCCGACCTTCGTCGGCATGACGAGGTGCGCCGCCACGGGACCTTGGCGCCGATTCTGTCGCCCCCTCCGCGGGGGTGCGGCAGCGTCTCTTCTTGTCACCCGGCGTCGGTGACGCCATCTTCGGCCGACGCATCGATCGATCATCCATCGTATCGGGCTGGAAGCGGATCATAAATCTACACCGTTGGGGAGGATCAGCATGGCGTCAGTGACATCGTCGGTTGCCCGTTCCACCGCCACTCCGGTCGCGCATTCCTGGATTGAGCGGCTGTGGTCGTCTGTTGCTGACCGCGGCCGCTCCTATGCCGAGGTGCTGCAACCTGAGCCGCCCAAGGTGCCGCTTGAGCGCGCCCGGGAACTTGCGACCGCACTTCTGTCGGAACGCGGCGAGGCGTCGGGCGCTGCCGTGGCGCGCGAACTGCAGGCGGTTCTGCGCGCGCTCACGCCGGAGGGGCGGCTGGCGTTTTACCGCTTCCTCTCGGAGAATTTTCTGCCGGAGGAGGGGGCACTCCGAGCGGCGGCACAGGCTTATCTTGCCGATCCCACGCCCGAACGGGCGGCACAGCTCGCCGAGGCAGCCGACCCGACCCGGCAGGAGCTGCTGCGCCGCATGAACATGACGCAAGGCGGCACCGCGGCGCTCGTGGCGATGCGCAAGGAACTGCTCAGTCATCTCCGCGGCGAGGCGGGATTGAAGCCGCTCGACTGGGATCTTCGTCACCTGCTCGCCTCCTGGTTCAATCGCGGCTTTCTTGAACTTCGGCGGATCGACTGGCAGACCCCGGCTGCGGTGCTGGAGAAGCTGATCGCCTATGAAGCCGTGCACGAGATTCAGGGGTGGGACGACCTCCGCCGGCGGCTTGCGGCAGACCGGCGCTGCTTCGGCTTTTTTCATCCGGCCTTGCCGGGCGAGCCGCTCATTTTTGTCGAGGTCGCGCTGACGACGGGCCTGGCATCCTCGGTACAACCGCTGCTGGCGCGCGACAGTGACGAGGGGCGCGAACGCGAGCGGGAACAGGCCGCGGATACGGCGATCTTTTACTCCATCTCCAACTGCCAGGATGGTCTGCGCGGTGTCTCGTTCGGCAACTTTCTGATCAAGCAGGTGGTGGAGGAACTCAAGGCCGAGTTGCCCGGCCTTGTCCGCTTCTCGACGCTGTCGCCGGTGCCGGGCTTTCGCCGTTGGCTGGAGAAGCGGCTTGCGGCGAAAGATGCCGACGGCGTTCTGCTCAAGGACGAGATGGAAGGTGTTCGGCAGGCTTTGGGAGCGGCGGCCGGGGACGGCGGTGGATTGCGCGAGTTGCTTGCCGGCGCGCGCTGGTGGGAGGACGCGGTGTGCGCGGATGCGGTGCGCAGCCCGCTCACTCGGCTGTGCGCCACCTACCTTACCACGCCGACCGAACGTCGCGGGCCGGCGGACCCGGTTGCGCGGTTCCACCTTGGCAATGGCGCGCGGCTGGAGCGGGTGAACTGGATGGGTAACGTTGCGCCGCGGGGGATCGAGGAATCCTATGGGATCATGGTGAACTATGTTTACGATCCCGAGCAGATCGAGGCGAACCATGAGGCGTTCGTGCGCGGCGCGATTGTGCGGTCCGCCGAGGTGGACGGACTGCTCGGCATGACGGATGCGAGCGCGGCCCTGTCGCGGTCTGCGAAAGGGACGCGCCGGTCCCGCAAAGGGTGAGCGAGGCGATCGGCGTACGGATCGGTTCATGCCAACCGGCCGCAAACATTGACCCGCTGACAGGTCCGCCACTACCGTCATCTGGGTGCGTGTCGACGGCCTTCGGTTTGCCAAGTAAAAGGCTTGGATACCGGCATTCGCCATGACGGGGCGAGATCGCCACGGAGTCGGTCTTACCGCCGTTTGGTATAAGTTGGCGTCAAGAAGAACTGCCACGGGAGGAAATCAAGATGGCCTATGGCCCTGCACGCGGCATCTCGGCGCCTGGTGCGTTGGTGGTTGGAACTCGCACCCCGTTGAACCGGCAGCAGATCATCGGTTTCTGGGCTGCCTGGTTCGGCTGGATGCTGGATGGCATGGATTCCGTCATCTATGCGCTGGTGCTCGGGCCGGCGCTGACGGAGTTGCTGCCCCGGTCGGGCATCGCGGCGACGCCGGCCAACATTGGCTACGTTGGGTCGCTGATGTTCGGTCTGTTTCTGGTGGGGTGGGGTCTGTCGTTCATCTGGGGGCCGATCTCCGACCGGTTCGGCCGCACGAAGTCGCTTGCCGCCACTGTGCTGGTCTATGCGGTGTTCACCGGCGCGGCCGCGTTCTCGCCCAATGTGTGGATGCTGGCGCTGTTCCGGTTTCTTGCCGGGATTGGGGTGGGCGGCGAGTGGGCGATGGCGGGCACCTACGTCGCGGAGGCGTGGCCGGAGGACCGGCGCAAGATGGGCGCCGGCTACCTGCAGACGGGTTACTACTTCGGGTTCTTCGTCGCTGCCGCGCTGAACTACTCGGTCGGCGCCTCGTTCGGCTGGCGCGCGATGTTCCTTTGCGGGCTGGTCCCCGTTGTTGTGTCCATTGCGACCCTGCTGGGCGTGAAGGAGCCGGAGCGGTGGGAGCATCAGCATGAGGAGGAGCGGGCGGTTCCGGCGAAGCGGCACAATCCGTTCGCGGTTATTTTCAGCCCAGTGTACCTCGGACGGACGGTGACGATGTCGGCGCTGCTGACGATCGCGATCGTCGGTCTCTGGGCGGGCGCGGTCTACGAGCCGACTGCGATTGTATTCCTGTCGCGCCAGGCCGGCATGGCGCCACCGGACGCGGCCAAGATGGCGTCCTACGGCACTGCGCTGCTGTCCATCGGCACGATTCTGGGCTGCATTGCCGCACCGTGGCTGTCCGAGCGGCTTGGCCGGCGGGCGGCGCTGGCGCTTTACTACGTTGGGATGATGGTCACGATCGCGCTGGCCTTCGGCTGGGCGTTCTACCTGCCGACCGGCACGGCGTTGCCGGCGTTCATGGGGGTGTTGTTCTTCCTTGGGATGTTTGGCGGCAACTTCGCGATTTTCAGCCTGTGGCTGCCGGAACTGTTCGGCACCGAGGCGCGCGCGACGGCGTTCGCGTTCTGCACGTCGGTGGGCCGCTTCATTGGCGCGGGGGTTAATTTTGGTCTCGCCGGTGCGGTTGCCGCGATGGGCACGCTGGGCACACCGATCGCTGTCACCGCGGTGGCGTTCGGCGTCGGCTTGATCATCATCCCGTTCGCGCGTGAGACGCGGGGGCAGGCGTTACCGGACTGAGGCTGGTGCAGATTGAGGCTGGGCCTGATTGAGGCTGGGCCTGATTGAGGCTGGGCCTGATTGAGGCTGGGCCTGATTGAGGCTGGGCCTGATTGAGGCTGGGCCTGATTGAGGCTGGGAGGGCCGTCCGGGAGGGCATTCTTTCTTCCAGCTTTACGGCGTTTGTTGCTTCACGCAGGCTCGACAGAAGGTGGTTGAACGTAATCGGCACGAAGTCCCGCGACGAGCGGGTCCGCTTCAGGGTCCCTTCGCCGCCCTCGCCACGCAGGTGGCCATACCGGGATTTATACGGCACCGCCGCGCGTTGGGCTGGCTCCGATTCAGACGCAGAGGCCTCAGAGGGTGCGCAGAGGCCGCAGAGAAGTCCGGTACGAAGAAACCTTTTCGGGCGAGGGTATTGTGAGACTCTGAGGGCTCTGCGTTCCACTCGGCGGCATCTGCATCCAAACGCTTGCTTCGGCTGGCTTGCCAGCGTCCACAGATCGGGATCGTTGTGGGGGGCGCAGGCCCGTTATTCCTGCCCTTGCTTCGTTACGAAAAAGGCGTGCATGCCGACCGGCGTGACGGGGCTGCGCCGCGGGAGAGTGGGTGTCAGTGGTATCAGGCTCCGAGCGTTGCGTGGATCTGTGCAACGACGGCGGCGCCTTCGCCCACGGCGGCGGCCACCCGCTTGGTCGAGCCTGCTCTCGCGTCGCCAACGGCAAATACGCCTGGCCGGCTGGTTTCCAGCGGCAGACAGAGGCGGGGTGGCGAAACTGTATTGTCCGGGAAAGGCTGTCCGGTCACGACGAAGCCCTTGTCGTCCAGCCGGACGCAATCCTGGAGCCACCCTGTGTGCGGGTCGGCCCCGATAAACAGGAAAAGATGGCTGATCGGACAGGTATAATCGGCGCCGCTGCGGTCCCGGAAAACCGCCGCGGCAAGCTCCTGGTTCTGGTCGCCGCGCAATCCGACGATGTCGGTCCGGGTGTGCAACTTCACGTTGGGGAGGGATGCGATGCGGTCAATGAGGTAGCGCGACATCGAGGCTTCCAAACCCGTGCCGCGAACGATCAGGTGCAGACGCCGCACTTTCGGCGCCAGATAGGCGACAGCCTGGCCGGCCGAGTTTCCGGCACCGACGAGGGCGATTTCTTCGCCCGCGCAGAGTTTCGCCTCGATCGGCGATGCCCAGTACGAAACGCCTGCGCCTTCGAATGTGGGCAGGTTGGGGATATCGGGGCGGCGATAGCGAACGCCGGTGGCGATCACGATGGTTCTGGCGCGGACGGCGGATCCTGTGGTCAGCTCCAGCCGCAACGGTTCTCTGTCGCTGCAGTCGAGCCGGGTGACCTCGAGCGGGATCGCCAGTTCCGCGCCGAACTTCTGCGCCTGACTGAAGGCGCGCCCGGCCAGGGCCTGACCGGAAATGCCGGTTGGGAAGCCCAGGTAGTTCTCGATCCGAGCGGAGGCGCCGGCCTGGCCGCCGATCGCCCGCTGGTCGAGCACGAGGACCGACAACCCTTCGGAGGCGGCATAGACGGCGGTCGCGAGGCCCGCAGGGCCGGCCCCGACAACGGCAACGTCGTAGATCTTGTCCGGATCGAGATCCGGGGTGATGCCGAGGCAGATCCCGGCCTCGGCGTCTGTCGGGCATTTTCGGACCATGCCGTTGGGACAGACCATGATCGGCAGTTCGTCCGGACGGACCCCGAGGCGCTCGACCAGCGGCTGGCCTTCACTGGGGTCGGTGGAGTCAAGTACGGTATGCGGATAGCCGTTGCGGGTGAGAAAGCCCTGGAGGCGGACGAGATCGGGGGCTCCGGGCCGGCCGACGAGAACCGCGCCTGCGCAGTGGGTCTCGATGAGGCCGACTCTGCGCAGGATGAAGGCTCGCATGACGATCTCACCGATGTCGGCGGAGCCGATGACCAGGGCCCGAAGATGCGCCGCGTCGAAGGGAACCGCGGTGCAGCCGTCCGGGCCTGCCGTCCCTGCGACCAGCGACGCACCGCCGGCAAGCTGGCTGACCTCGCCGCTGAACTGTCCTGGACCATGAACGACGATGGCCGCCTCATGTCCCAGCCCATCGCGGTGAACGACGTTGATCGTGCCCTGCAGGACGAGCCACGCGGCCGCATGGCGTTCTCCGACATCGAAGACGACGTCTCCAGCGGCGAAAACGCGATCCGGGGCGCTGGCGAAGCGGCGGGCGGTCTGGATCTGGCCTGTGTCCAGGGTCGGGAAGATCTGGTCATGTCGGTTATCGGGCAGAGGCGGCATGGTTTCACTCCACAGCGTCAAGTGCCGCGAAATCCGGGGCTTCCCGGGTGTCCGGCGTCAGATCGTCACGGTCCTTGCTAATGGCATTGTCGCTCAGAGGTGCGGCTCTCGCCAGCCTGTGTTTGCCGGATGCTCACATCCAAAGGCTGGGGGCGCCTTCTCGCATCGGAATCAGTCGCCGGACGGGATCCGACATCGGGGTCCCAATCCGGCGGACACATCGATAAGGGACAAACCATGGCGGACACAGCACGTCTTGGATTCGTCATGAAAAAAGCGTGGATGCCGACCTTCGTCGGCATGACGGGGAGGCGACGGCAGCGAGTCGGTGTCATCGCGGGTTGGTATTACAGCAGCCGACCGGCCGTGCGCGTTGCCGACCGCTGGCATCGACGCCGCCGTGTCGCGAGCCGAGCCTGACCTTTCGGACGAACCGGGCGGAAGAGTTCGCCATGATCCACGAGGCCCGAGAGGGGCCGTGGGCATGGTTTGTCAATCACCGCGCTTGCTGCTGCGAGGACGGCAGTGCCTGGGCCGGCGTGGGTGGCTGGTCCCAGTAGAAGCAAACCCGGCCGCCGTTCTGGTCCAGGCATTGCACGACCGGCGGTGCGCCACGCCCATACCACCCGGCGCCGAAACCGACCGCGGCGGACACGAGTGCGGCCGCGATACCGATCGCGATGGCGGCCTTGTTGAATTCGACCGCGCGCGAGGCCAGGCGATCGTCGAGTTGCTCGAATGCGAGGTCGGCCAACCGCCGCACATCCTCGTCGCTGAGCGGGTTCCGGGACGCCTCGATGAGGCTGGCAACGGAGCGGCTGCTCTCCACCGACAGCTTGTAAAGCGCGTCGAGGTGCACCGACAGCGCCTGGATCGGATGGCGGATCGGATCGTGCTGCAACTCGCCAAGCTGGATCAGCCGGTTCATTTCCGCCCGGGCATCGGCGATCACCTTGCCGATCTCCGCCAGAGCGGTCTGGTCGACCGCCGGCGGCTCAACAGCCCGGCGCTCTCCGCTTCGAACGCGCAGCATCAGGGCAGCCAGGACATGATCGGCGCCATTTCAGCCGCCATGGTTTGCAGCCAAAGCCGAACGCGGGAGCGGTCGAACGGGCCGAGCGGGGCGACCTTTCGTCCGGCCGGTGAGAGGGCGTCACGGGCCTGGACAAAGCCGAGACGCTTTGCCTCGATCTCCTGGGCGACCGCCGCATCCATCCTGGGCATCCAGGCCTCGGTGGCGCCCCGGGCGACGGCTGCCCTGTAGGCCGAGTGACGCCGGACCCGGGCGAATGCGTCGTCCCGGTCGATCGTCGGATCCGCCAGACCCTCGTTGCAGATGAGGACGGTTGCCGCCGGCTTGAACCCAAAGGCCTCGAACGAGGCCAGCGACGCCAGATCATCGACGCGCGGGCCGAGCGTATAGAGCGCGACCGGTGCTACGCCGCTGTCGTCTAACGCGGCGGCCAGGTCCGGGACGGTGGCGAGCAGCTTGTGCAGCGACGTATCGCCCCCGCCGAGGTCAACGAGGGCAGACGCTTTCTGCTCCATCGCATGGCGCAGCAGCGCCTCCATCCACCGCGAGGTGGCTGTGGCATCGTTGGTGGGCGGCTCCTCGACCTCCATGTAGTTCTTCAGGGAACGGTTCTGCGGGTCCGCCGCCGCCACGATCGGCGTGGCGCCTTGATTGACGCACACCTCGGCCGCCCAGCGCAGAAGCATTGTCTTGCCGCTGCGGCCCGGCCCTATGGCGAACCAGATCTTGGGCTTGCCGGTCAGGTCGATTGCGCTGGCTATGGGTGCCGGCGCCAATTGCGATGTGGACGATGGCGGCAATCCGACCGGCAGCTCCTCTTCGCCGTCGAGGCGGCTGCGCGTCTGGAACCGGATGATGTTGGCTTTTTTTGACTGTGTCGTCATGGAAACTGGCAGATCCTAGCGGAGTTTGGTCGGGCGGAAGGTGAATTTCGGCAGCGGCTCGTGGTCGGGATCGTCCTGGTCAGCCGCCTGCAAAGCGTGGCGGTTCATGGGGGTCGCGGGAGAGCGGGATGGACGGTTCGGCCCGCGAGGAGCCGGCGCGGGGGGCCTGGACGGTGGGGCGGATTTCTGGGCCACCTGCAGCTTGACCCGTTCCCAGGTCCGCATGGCGGCCTTGACGACTCTTCGCCGCGTCAACTGGCGGATTTTCTGATCATCGCTGGTGAATTCGGGCGGCAGCTTCAGCAGCCCGTCGGCACCGAGTTGTTCGACCAGCGCTTCCCACCTTGGCCGATAGTCCTTCAGCAGTTTTTCGAACTCGACGTGGTTCGCCGAGAGCCACCGAGCCAGGGGTGACCGCAGGTTCGATGTCGCGGCAACCGCGCGAAGGCGTTCGAATCGGGCGTCGGTCGTCCCGGTCATTCAGGCGTATGTTCACGGGCTGGCCCCGGCGTCAACCCCAATTGCCCACGCAGGGGTGCATTGGGCGTCAGGATTGTCCACCCATCACCGACTTTCCGGGATTACGGCGACCTTATGGTGGGCCTGTCCGCGGTTCACCACCTCACACGTCGCCCCGCGGGGGAACGCGTGCGCGGATTATCTTCCGTGCGGTGACGCCTCCCCGCTGTGATCGAGGTCGAGCCGTTCGATCGTGGAATAAACTTCCCGCAGATGAACGCGCAAAGAGGCTGCCGCGATGTCCGGGTCATGTTGACCGACGGCGTCCACAATCGCCTGGTGCTGGGCGATCAGACGCGGGATGTGCTCCGCCACCGGCAGGCTCAACCAACGCACGCGATCCAGATGATGCTTGCTGTGCTGAATGACCCGCCACACGCCCGGCCGGCCGGCGAGTTCGCTGAACTGCTGGTGCAGCAGTTCATCGAGTTCGTAGAACTGGACGGTATCGGCCATGTCCTGTGCGGCCTGTTGCCGCATCAGGGTGGCGCGCAGAAGCGCCATGCCGCCGCCATCGATGCTGGCCGCAACTTCACGGATCACCGCGCATTCAAGATGTTCCCGGACAAACTGGGCCTCGCCGACCGCGGCGATACTGACCGGTGCCACGTAGATCCCGGCCTGCGGAAACATCTGCACCAGACCCTCATCCGCGAGGCGAAGCAGGGCCTCTCGCACCGGTGTCCGGCTGACACCGAGGCGTTCGCTGAGTTCTGCTTCCGCGATGCGGCTGCCCGGGGTCATGTTGGCGCGGACGATCATGTCCAGCACCGCCTGGTAAACTGTGTCGGACAGGCGTGTTTTTGAGTGGGGATGGTGGGTTGCCATGCCCAAATTGATATATTAGTGTCCGGGAAACAACAACAGGAAAGTCCCGCGAGGGCATTTTTCGCCGCGACCGACCCGCCCGACTTCTCGGACGGACACTCAAGGGGGGATATGCGTGCAGAACAACATCACCGGGGCCCCAGCGGCCGCTCTTGCCGGCGGCACTTCGTTCCGTCGCAGCACGCGGGGTTATGCCTGGGCGCTGGTGGGGATGCTCTGGGTCATCTCCTTTCTCAACTATGCGGACCGCAGCGTACTCTCGGCTGTCATGCCGCAGATCCGCACGGACTTCGGCCTGACACCGCCGCAGCTTGCCCTGCTTAGTTCGTCGTTCCTGTGGGTCTATGCCATCGCCGCGAGCCTCGCCGGGTATCTCGGCGACCGGTTCAGCCGCAAGCGCGTGATCCTGGCTGGCCTGGTGACCTGGAGCCTGCTGACCTTTCTGACCCCGCTTGCCGGATCATTCGTGATCTTTGTGCTGCTGCGGGCGCTCACCGGCCTCGGCGAAGCCAGCTACTACCCGGCGGGCACGGCCTTGATCAGCGACTACCACGGGCCGGACACCAGAAGCCGGGCGCTGGCCATTCATCAGACGGCGGTGTTCGCCGGCGGCGGTATCGGCACGCTGATTGCCGCCGCACTGGCTGACCGGTACCAGTGGCGGCTGCCGTTCTATGCGTACGGCGCAATCGGGCTGGTGGCGGCGGTGGTGGTGGCCTCGATGATGCGTGACACGCCGCCGGCGGTGAAAAAACAGGCCTCGACCGAGCAGGGGACTTTTGGTTTTGTGCTGCGGCGCCGCTCCGCGCTGATGCTGTATGCGGTGTTCTTCTTCGCAACCTCGGTCAGCGCGGGCGTCACGATCTGGGCGCCAACGTTTTTCCACGACACGATGAATTTCAGCCTGACGCAGGCGACGTTCTATGGCGCGGTGACAATCAACATCGCCGGGTTCTGCGCCGTGCTGTGCGGCGGCACTCTGGCGGACTGGGCCGCGGCCCGGTTCAAGGTGGGACGGTTCTACGTGCTGGCGGGCGGCTTATCCCTGGCCGCTGTCTTCCTGCTGCCGTTCGGATTGCTCCGGGACGCCAACCTGCTCGGGCTTTGCCTGCTGCTGGCCGGCTTCAGCAAGGGACTGTTCGACGGCTGCATCTATGCCGCGATGCACGACGTTGTCCCGCCGTTCGCCCGCGCCACGGCGGTGGGCATGATGACCACCCTGGGTTTCCTCGGCGCCGGGCTTTCGCCGCTGGTGATTGCATGGCTTGGCGAGGCTGTCGGGCTCGGCGCCGCCATCTCGCTGATGGCCCTGCTGTACCTGGTCAGCGTCATGCTGCTGCTGCTGTCGCGCCGCGTGGCGATCGCTGACATGGCGGATTCAGAGCGCAGAACCGCCGCGGCGGCGGCACTGCCGGAGGGCGCACTGTGAGCGAAAACCTGGAAGTTCGGGCCAAGGACATACTGAGGGTCAATGACCGCGGCGGCTATACGGTGCCGACCAGTTCGGGCCTGTATCCGGCGCAATGGAACTGGGATTCCTGCCTGGTCGCACTGGGCTTCGCGCAATACGACCCGGCGCGCGCGTGGCAAGAGATCGAGACGCTGTTTTCGGGTCAATGGCAGAACGGGATGGTTCCCTCGATCCTGTTTCATGGCGACGACAGCACTTACTTTCCGAACACGAAAGTCTGGCAGTGCCGCGAACATGTGCCTTCGTCGGGCATCACCCAGCCAGCGGTCGGCGCGACCGTGGTGCGCTACCTGGTCGAGAAGACGGACGCTGCGGAAGCGCGGGAGCGGCTGGGGCCGATTCTGCCGAAGCTGCTGGCCTGCCATCGCTGGTTCCAAGCCGCGCGTGATCCGGACGGCACCGGACTGGTCTCGATCATCCATCCGTGGGAGAGCGGGATGGATAACAGCCCGGTCTGGGACGACGCGCTGGCCGACGTGCCGCCGGGTCCGTCCGTGGCGCATCTGCGCAAGGACACCGGTTTTGCCGCGGCGGCGGTGCGGCCGACGGGTCCGGAATATGACCGCTACATCAACCTGGTCGTGACCTTTCGCGAGGCCGGTTATGACCCGGCCGCGGTTTGGCGAACGGCACCGTTGCTGGTCGCCGATATCGGCTTCAATGCCATCCTCCAGCGTGCCAATCATGATCTGCTGCACCTGTTGCGGGTGGCCGGCGATACCGACGGTGCCGCCGAGGTTGCCGGTATGATCGCGCGCACCGCCGCCGCGCTGGAGGCAAGGTGGTCCGAACGGGATGGCATCTACTACAGTTGGAACACCAAACGCGGCATCCCGATCGAGAAGCCCGGCATCGGGTGCCTGCTGCCGCTGTATGCCGATCCTCAGGCGGCCGCGCGGCATCCGGCGCTGGTGAGTCGGCTGCGGACCTGGCTGGAGCGGGTGACCTACGGCGTGCCAAGCTTCGAGCCCGGACGTCCGGAATTCGAACCGCTGCGGTACTGGCGCGGTCCGGTCTGGCTGGTGGTGAACTGGATGCTGATCGATGGTCTGCGGGCCAACGGCG
>Ga0302319_10014397_pt1 | contig 14760 bp, 12 predicted proteins | sample Bog_T0_2_FD_203319 | JGI IMG/M metagenome (GOLD analysis project Ga0302319, IMG submission 203319) | Peat permafrost microbial communities from Stordalen Mire near Abisko, Sweden - Bog_T0_2 | ecosystem: Environmental > Terrestrial > Soil > Wetlands > Peat | place: Sweden: Abisko, Stordalen Mire... | reverse complement strand
AGGCCGGTTACCCACATTCGTCACCGCCTGAAACCGGTGCCCAGCCACCGTCAGCCGCGTAACATAGACGCCGAACCCCGGCAGCAACTCCGCATACGGCGCAAGGTTCACCGTGGGCACCAGCAGCCTGGTCCCGATCCCGCGCCCTCGCGCCGGCGTCGATCGCACCCCAAACGGCCGTCCCAGCATCCACCGCGCCCGCCGCACATCTCCCTGTGCCACCAGCGCCCGCGTTGCGGAGCTTGAGACCTCCATCCCATGCGTCCGCGCCGCCTCATGCAAATGCAGGGCAAATCCGAACTCCGCTCCTAACTCCTTTAGTTCCTTCACTCCAGCCTCGGCATGACGGCCAAACCGGAAGTTCCGCCCCTCGTGAACCGACCGGATTCCCAGCGCCTCAACCAGAATCCGGCGCGCAAACTCCCGCGCTGCCAGCCCCGCCAAAGCCTCATCGAAAGGCAGAATCACCACCGCATCGATCCCGGTCCCCGCCAGCAGCTTGATCCGCTCCGCCATCGGCGTCAGCAGTCTTGGCGCCTCTTCAGGCCGCAGAAACCGGTCCGGGTGGGGATCGAACGTAATCGCCACCGCCCTCATCCCCGACCCGTGAGCCTCGGCCGCCACCGCCTCCAGAATCTTCCGGTGCCCGCAATGCACACCGTCAAAGTTCCCTATCGCGCCAACCGACGGCCCAAACCCAGGCGGTATCTCGTCCACCGATCGATAGACGGGAAAGACGGGAATCATGCTGCCCTCGCCCTCGCTCATAGCTTCACAGGCCCCAAATCCACCGCCACTTCCAGCCCGTCGTAAGCCAGGCGGATCCCCGGCGGAAGCGTCCGGTTCGTCTCTTCGTGCCCCAGTTCGTGCGCAATATGGGTTAGCAAAGTAGTCCTCGCGCCAAGCCGCCGAGCCCAGGCGACTGCCTGTTCCACCGTAGCGTGGCTGGGGTGCGGCAAGTGCCTAAGCGCGGAAACCACCAGCAAATCCAGCCCTTCGAGCAATGCAAAGCTTGACTCGGGAATGGCGCTGACATCGGTCAGATACGCGGCCCGCCCAAACCGGAAGCCCGCAATCTCCATCGCGCCATGCATAACCGGAATCCGCAGGAACTCGACGCCGTGTACCTGCGTCCGTTCCCCCAGCGGCTCAAGCCGAACCTTGGCCCGCGTCGGGTAGGTAGCATTGGGAGAAAACGTGTACTCGAACATCCGTTCCAGCAGCGCAGAGGTCTCCCGCGAAGCGTAAAGCGGAATCGGTCCACCCTCGCGAAACACAGCAAAGCTAAGCGGCCGAAGATCGTCCAGCCCCAGAATATGGTCGGCGTGTCCGTGGGTATAAAACACAGCATCCATGCGGGTTAGGCCGTTCCGCAAAGCCTGCTCGCGGAAATCCGGCCCGGTATCGATAACCGCCACTCGCTCTCGCGGGCCGCCCGATCCGCTCTCGACACCCGGTCCGTTTTCACTCCAGCGAATCAGAACAGAGGGTCTAAGCCGCCGGTCGCGCGGATCGGCCGAGGTGCATACCGCACACCCGCACCCCACCGTAGGAACCCCCATGGAGGTCCCCGTCCCAAGAAACGTCAGCAGCCCGTCCATACCCCCTCGAAGAATCTATTCCCCAGCCCCAGTCCCCAGTCCCTAGTCCCTAGTCCCTCAGTCCCTGCATTTACCGCTTCCCCGGCGGCGGCGGCACCGGCGGCACGCCCTGCAGGTTGATCATGCTCGTCAGCTCCAGAAATGCCATCCGCACCTCAAACAGGACGCTCTCCAGCATCCGCTCCTCGGCGTCCGTCAGGTTTCCGCGAGTCTTTTCTCCCAGCACGCCCAGCAGGTCGATGGTGGTGCGCGCACCCACAATATCCACCCGCGGACGCTGCCCTTCCTGCGTCCCGGCTCCCATCTGGATCATGGCGGAAACGTAGAACTGCTGCACCAGGTGCTCGAAGGTCACCGGCGGCGTCGCTCCCATTCCCGGATTCTGCGCCCGAAGCAGGTCCTCCACACGCTGCGCGGACGCCTCGTATGCCGTCTGCTGCACGAGGCTCTCCTCGGTGGTAGGCGCAGGCGGCATGCCCTCGGCGCTCTCCTCGTCGAACGCACTTTGTGGTGCTGAGGCCGGAGCCGGCTTCGCCTCCTGCTTGCTGTCGTTTACCACCAGTTGCGGACCCGAGTTCCGTTCTTCCAGCTCGGGCGCAGGCTTGGGCTCCGTCACGGTGGTCTGCGCATTTTCTTGTTCTTCTTCCGCCTTGTACTTCCTGCGGTCAATCACGGTAAACTTCGGCGTTTCGCTCATAATTCCTGTCTTCCAATCCTGTTCCCTGTTCTGCTAACTCGTCTTAAGATCGGGCGCAGAGGCCAATATCCGCGCCGTTCCCCCGCCGTATGCAAGCGGCAGGTTGCGCGCCTCGGCTTCGCCCTTCAACATGCCCAGAGCAAACACACGGCTGCCCGAGGCCAGCTTCAACTCCGCTGCGCTGGTTATATGTCCGCAGATCACACCACTCTCCGACGTCAATTCCGCCCCGCCAGCCGGAACAGATCCCGTCAGCTCAAACTGTCGCAAATGCCGGTGAACATTCCCCCGCGCCCTTATCCGCTCCACGATCTCCTGCCCCAGATAGCAGCCTTTGCTGAAGTGCAGCGCCCGCATCTGCGAGGTCTCCTGCGGCAAATCGCGCTCCACCATATCGATTCCAAAGGCTGGAATTCCTTCGGCAATGCGAAACGCATCCACCGCCGCCGAGCCCACAGGAGTCGCTCCCGCCGTTCGCAACGCCTTCCAAAGCTTGCCCAGCCGAGCCACGGGCGCCCACAGCTCATAGTGGTCTACCAGCACTCCATAGCCGCGCGCAATCCTCAAATTCAGCCCGTTCCACTCTACGCGCGCTTCCGTCAACGGCTTTTCAAGCGCCGGAAGTCCCAACCTGCCAAGCAGTTCGGCGCCAAGCGGCCCGGTCAACCCCAGCGCTGCTTCGCCGCTCAACTGCGTCAGCTCCACATCGTCCATGATGATGAAGCGTTCCAGGTGGGCCATCAATTTGTCGAACTGATCCGCTGCGATCTGCAGCACCAACTCGGAGTCCCCGGCGGGCAATTCTTCCAGATGCGGTGGAAGCTGGCCGCCCTCCCGCCAAACGTACAGGTCACCCTGAATCCGCCCCTGCGCGTTCAGCACCAGGTTCCACGCGCCCGTGTTAGGTTCCAGGCCGTTTACCATGTTGGTAACCATCCCGCTGAGCCAGCGAAACCGGTCTTCTCCACGCACTGCCACGCGCTTCAGCCAGCCCAGATCGTGGACCGCAGCTCCAGTCGCAAGTGCGTCTGTTTCCCTCTCTGGCGCGTCCAACTCCCGTGGAGTCAGTACTCCCTTATAGGCGGATAGTTCATGCGGCGTGGCTGCAGACTCCAGAAGCAATGCAAGCGCGGTGGCCTGAGGCGTTAAAGCAACGACGGATTCAGTCATGGGGGAAGCTTTCATCGGTCCTTTGTGCAGATTTATGTCGCATATCTCGCGCCGGACCGCATCCTGATTATAGCCTTGGAAGTAGATGCAGGCGCGCCGGACGCGAAAGCCAGGTATCAGTGGAGTCATGGGAGAGCAAATGAGCAAGCAGCAAGCGGTGGTCGAAACCGGCAGGGCACAAAGGGTTCAAAATTGGATGCTTCTGGCTCTTTTTGGCCTTGCAGCCGCCGTCGCGACCGCAGCGCAGCAACCCGTGCCCGCAGACAAGCCGGCGCAATCCTCGGCAACCGGCTCGCAGACCCAGCCTGCGTCTCCCGGCCCTGCGCCTACCGGCAAGGATAAGGCCCCCACGCACATTACCCCGGAACAAGCCAGGCAGCTCTTCTCGCTCGTTGACGAGCTGCTCAAATTCTCCTCGGATGAGACAGGCTTGCCAATCAAGAGCGACGTCAAGCGCCAAATCACAAGCCGTCCCATTGTCGAGGCCTATCTTAAGAAGAAGTTTGACGAAGACGAAAGCGCAAAGCGGCTGCAGCGCAGCGAGATCGTGCTCAAGAAATTCGGCCTCCTCGATCGAGACTTCGCGCTCAAGCCCTTTCTCCTCGCCCTGCTTGATGAGCAAATAGAAGCCTACTACGACTCCAAAACCAAGACCGTCAACATGCTCGACTGGGTAGACATCGACGAGCAAAAGCCAGTCCTGGCCCACGAGCTAACCCACGCCCTCCAGGACCAGCACTCCAACTTGGAAAAATGGAGCGACCAGACCCCCGACGACGTTTCGCTGAACTTCGCCGACGATTCCAGCCACATTGCCAAGGACGAGATGGATACGGCACGGGATGCCGTTGCCGAGGGACAGGCCACCGCCGTCATGATGGACTACATTCTGAAACCCATGGGCAAGAGCCTCGTCAAGGACCCCGAGGTCATGGATGCGCTCAAGACCCAGATGTCCTCGTCCGAGGGTTCTCCAGTCCTGGCCCGCGCGCCGATCCTGCTCTCGAAGTCGCTGCTTTTCCCCTATAGCGAGGGCCTCAGCTTCGAGCAGGACATCTGGATGGACAAAGGCCAGGCAGCCGCCTTTCCCGGGGCTCTCGACCGCCCGCCTACTTCCTCATGGGAAGTGATCAATCCGCGCGAATACGAGCAGAAGCACATCCCGCCCGTTCCTTTGCTGCCAAACATTCATCCCCTGGTCGACAAGCTCTACAAGCCCTACGACATTGGCCAGGTGGGCCAGCTCGACCTGCAGATTCTCGCCGAAATCTTTGGCGGAGAAGCCGCGGCCCGCGACTTGACACCCGCCTGGGACGGCGGAATTTACTGGGCCGGCCAGCGCCGCGACGCCCAAACAGCCGCCGACCAGGCAAGCACGAAGTCTCTTGCCCTTTTCTATCTGGCTGCCTGGAAGAACGCCGCCTCTGCACAGACCTTTGCACAGCTTTACTCCGACGAACTGGGCCGCAAATACTCCGGCCTCAAGCACGACATCGCTGCCGAAACAGCCGCGCAAAACGCTGCGCAGGCCGCCGCAAAAAGCGACCATGCGAACACGCCCCAACCCGAATCCGACATGCAGATCTTCTCCACCAACGAGGGGCCCGTCGTGATTACCACTCGCGGCAAGCTGGTCTTTGTGTCCGAAAGCTTTGACCTCGACCTCGCCAGCAAGCTTACCGCGCTAGTCCTCGACGCGCAGGGCACCGGCGATCTCCGCATGGCCGGCACGACACCGGACGGCGCTTCTGGTCGGCCCTCCGAGCCGCGCCGTCCGCTAACTTCAAACCTGGTCCATTTTATTTCCGACTGCGGCGTTATGAAAGCAGCAATCTCCGCTGCCGAACAGGCTGCAAAATAGGACCAGTTCTGCACAATCCAACCAGCAAATTGCGTCAACGGCGAAGGTACACAACCCGGTTCTTCCAATCCCAGCTCCCAGCATCGCTTGCGAGCCTGGCCAAAGCCCAGACCAACCCACCAATGTCAGCGGGTGAAACGGTCTTCTCGTCGACGAAGATCACCCCGCCATGGATGCGGCCTTCTTCCGCCCAGGCTTTGAGCACGGGTGGGATGGTTCGCCGGTCATACGTCACCAACGTCAAGCGCTGAGCTGCGGCTTCGCGGAGCAAGGCGGAGTCATCCTTGCCCAGAAAGCTGCCGCCATCCCACGCCGCCAACGCGCAAACGTCGATCTCCCGGCTCCGGCGGCGCAGACCGCGGGCAACGGCAGCAGAGATGGGCTCATCGAGCAGAAGCTTGAGCATTCAGGCGCTTTGCGGCTTTCCTGGGGACGAACTCGATCGCCTGTGGCAACATGCGCTTCAACGCGTCGAAATCCCTCGCATCGTTTTCGGCGACTGCTTCGTTGATTTCTTCGGGAAATGCTTCCGCGTAGTGGACCGCTGACTGGACCTTTGCATGCGGCCACTTAAGATGCTCGGCCACTGCGGACACGTTTCCCTTATACGCGCGAATAAGAAGAATAATCTCCCACACCGCTAAAGAACTCGCCTGAATGCATGCTTGCCGGCCCACCGGGGTATCGCGAAAGTCGATGAAGGCGAACTCCGAACGGCGCAGGCCCTCCTCGACCAGGCGCGCGCTGGCGTCGCTGGCGGTCCATCCATGGCGGCTGGCCATTCGCTTGAGGCGCTTACCGCTCTCAGCGGGCAGGCGCATGCTGACGACCATCGAAGCGGCTGATCTCATAACTAGTCCTTACACCGTAACTCTTGTAAGCATTGTAGCGCAATTCAATTGGCTGCACCTGCATGAAATGAACACGCGGACCTACTGTTCCCCGCCTTATCTGGCCGGCCTTGACCGCCAGCTTATCGAAGTTCAACGCTCCAAGCCCGCGCGGCAGCCATTTGCAGGTCAGGCGAATGCTCGGGTCCAGGTTCCAACAAGCAGTCACGTTATTCATGACACACTGCACATGAATTATCAGCAAAGGAGCACCGTCACTACATGGATATCTTGACTCAAATCGCTTTGGAGGCCGAAGAGACCTCGGAATCCACCCCATTCTCCTCCACTTTTGCCGTTTCGTCAGAATATGCAACTGTAAGTAGCACATAATAAATGCAATGCAAAGAAAACCTGTTGACATGCGCCTAAGAAAATCGTGACCTTGGGGCGCTTTTCATGCGCGAAATGCCTGAAAGACCTGTTCTTGAGGCGAAACAAGCCGAAAAACAGCCGTTCTTTAGGGGGACTCCGATTCTGATGCGCCTTCTTTGGAGCCTCGCCGGAACTCAAATACCGCTCTGGCTATCGGCAGTAGTATTCTGGGACGGCCTGGAAAGTTGCTTAATGTTCGAGAGGCGTGGAAACTGCCTGCGAAAAAGGAATCCTTGTCCAGGGCGCTTGCACTGGTGGAAAAAGGAAAAATGAAGGAAGTAATAACTCCAAGAATCGAGCTTTTTGAAACCAGCCTTCGGGACGGGATGCAGCAGCCTAACCTGGAAATATCAGTCCCCAACGCCGTCAGCCTGCTTCAACGCATGTCCGCCTTTGGCGTCCACTATGCTGAAATCGGCTTTGCCGGGGCGAATCGGTTTGTTCGAGAGTTAACCAGCGCTCTTTCCGCCGTTGATACGGGAGCTATGAAGCTGGCTTTGTTCGGAAGAACACGCGGACGCGGCAAACGCATTCAGGATTGGCCCGATGCGCAATTCATCGTCAGCAGGAAAAACCGAGTACCGGTAGCTGTGCTGGTGGTGAAGTCAAGACTGCTCGATGTTCTCAAGTCCCTGGAGACCACGCCGGAAGAAAACATGCTGATGGCTCACGAGACCATCGAGTTTCTTCATGACAGCGGCCTTGAAGTTATCGTGGACCTGGAACACGGCATGGATGCCTGTTGTGGCCGCCGTGAGAACGGCGAGGCTTGCGACAACGACTTCAGCAAACGCAACCTGGATTACTTTTACGAATTAGCATCCCAATGCGTCGTTCAAGGCGTCAGCCGCATTGTTGTGTGCGACACAACCGGCGGCGCAAGCCCCGATGAAGTGGCCCATGTTATCGGCGGCCTTGCGGAGAGTTACCCCAATGCAAGATTCGGCTTTCATGGCCACACCGATCGCGGCCTGGGCATTGCCAATGCCCGAGCCGCCATCCTTGCCGGCGCGGTTCAAATTCAGGGCACGCTGCTGGGAACCGGCGAACGATGCGGCAACGTGAACCTGACTACCGTTATCGGGAGTATGCAACTGCGGGGCGAAGCCGAGTTTGTAACTCCCGAGTCTCTCACCGGATTGAGCGCGCTCGCGTATTCGGCTTGCACGGCATTCGGGCTTGAGCCTCCGCATGGAGCTCCGATCATCGGCCCCGGCGCGTTTGGCACATGGGCCGGGATGCATGGCAGCAGCGAACGCAAGAACCCCGGCGCGTATCTCTGGTGCGATCCTGCCAGGGTCGGTGCCAGCCCAATCATTGGAGTAAACGGCCAGTCCGGTAGAGCCAACATCGTTCTATTGTCTGAGGCGCTTGGCGTTGCTCTCAACTCTGAGCAGGCTCAGGCCTTCCTGCAAGGCAACCAGGCCATGATTGAAGGCGGCGGTTTCACGGCCAGCGAAGTTTCCTTCCGATTGGCCTGCATGAGAATACTCAAAACCCTGCAGGAGCGCTTCGGCGTCAAAAGCTGGAGGGTGCTGGACGAATCCGACGAAACCGGCAACCGGTATGTGCAGGCCTCCATGCTATTGTCCATCGGGGACTCCGCGATCGCCACCACCCGCGCGGAGGGCTCCGGTCCCGTGGACGCGCTGACCAAGGCCATGCGCCGCGAATTGGAAAAGTGGTATCCGGCGCTTGCGCTCATGCGCCTGGGAACGTTCAGCGTCACCGCGCTCGATGTAACTGCCAACGACTCCGCGGCTCATGTTCGAGTTACAGTGAGCTTCAACGCGGATGGTCACGAACCATGGAAGACCGCGGGAGTCAGCAGCGATTTGAACCAAGCTGCACTGATGGCCATTTTGGATGGATTCCATTACTGGCTGCTGAAGAATCCCGGCTAAACACGACGTACTGCAGCGGATTTACAGCCTATTAATAAGCGATGCTATGCAGGCCGCGCCGAATCCGTTGTCGATGTTAACCACTGACACGTTCGGCGAGCAGGTGTTCAACATCCCCAGCAACGCCGCCACGCCCCCAAACGAAGCTCCATAACCCACGCTTGTGGGAACCGCGAGAACCGGTGCATTCACCAGTCCGCCCACAACGGTAGGCAGCGCGCCCTCCATCCCGGCGCAAACAATCAGCACGCGGGCCGATTGGAGCGAACTCTTCTGCGCCAGCAGGCGGTGAATGCCGGCCACACCCACGTCGGCGATAAGTTCGACTGTGTTTCCCATCAGGCGCGCGGTCACCACAGCCTCTTCGGCCACGGGCAAATCGCTGGTGCCGGCGCAAACCACGGCGATAGTCCCCTTGCCGGGAATCGCCGGCGCCTGGGTCAAGGTAATGGCCCGCGCGGTCTCATGAAACTCGGCGCGGGGTTCCACTTCGCGGACGGCGCGAAACATGTCGGCAGAGGCGCGAGTCGCAAGAACATTCCCTCCTGCCTGAGCCATGCGTGCAAAGATTGCAGCCACCTGCGGCGCGGTCTTGCCGGAGGAGAAAATTACCTCGGGCATGCCGGTGCGCAGCGCGCGGTGATGATCCACCTTGGCGAAACCGATGTCTTCGAATGGCAAGTCGCGGAGGCGGTCAAGAGCTTCGTTCACCGGGGTGCGGCCCGCGCTTACTTCGTTTAGCAGCGTCTCAATGCTTGCGCGATCCATCAGAGCTTCTTCCCTTCTAACAGCGTGGCAGAGTAAGCGCGCATGGCCTCGTGCATTACCTTCTTCAGGGGAACGGAGTGCCCCATTGCGAGCGCGCGGCAGTCCTCGTACTCCGGTGCGGCATTGGCCACTTCGCCTGATGGCCAGCGGGCGATTTTGATGCTGACCGGGCCCCAGGGAGTCTCAACCCTCAAAAACTCGCGGGCCAGCGACGCCTTGTTTTCGAGCCTCCAGCGCATACCAATGGTCGTGGTTTCGCGGAAGATAAGGTCGCGCAATGCGGGCGCCAGGTCGGGGCGGCAAAGCACCGTCAGTTGCACGCCGGCGCGCCCCTTCTTCATCTGCACTGTTGCTCGATAAACATCCCAGGCGCCAGCCCCCAGCAGCAGTTCGCTCACGTAACCCAGCAACTGCGGACTCGAATCGTCAATCACCGTTTCAATCACCGCAACGGATTCGTTACCCGCCGCCGAAGAAGCCTCCGCCGCTTCCTCGCCCACCAGCAGGCGGAGCAGGTTTGGCTGGCCTTTGGTCTCACGGCCGCCCGCGCCATAGCCCGCAGCTGCAATACTCATCGCCGGCAGCGGCGCGTAGCGAACATCCAGCATTCGCAACAAGGCAGCGCCCGTTGGCGTCACACGCTCCATGGGCTGGCCCGCCGCATAAACAGGCGCATCTCCAAGCAGGGCAAGCGTTGCTGGCGCGGGCACAGGAAGCGTTCCATGCTGGCACACCACCGTTCCGCTGCCCACGTTCAATGGCGACGCAAGCCAGCGCTCCACGCCGAGCACCTCCGCACCCACGGCAGCGCAGACAATATCCACGATAGTGTCCATTGCTCCCACCTCGTGGAAATGTACTTGCTCAACGGGCATGGAGTGGATTGCGGCTTCTGCTTCGCCAAGCAACTGAAAAGCGCGGATGGCGCGGGTCTTCACAGTCTCACTCAGCGCGGCGCCGTGAATGATGGCAAGAATTGCCGACAGCGAGCGATGAGGAGCATGCGTATGCGCCGGATGCTCATGAGGCGCGGACTCGAGATCGGTCTCATGCGAGTGCGGCGCATGGGGATGCTCATGATGTTCATCGCCGGCGTGGGAATGTCCCAAGTGTCCATGCGATTCGTGCGAGTGAGGCGCCTCGGCTGCGTGACCCTCGTCCGTAATGACGTCCACTTTGGTCGCGGCCAATCCGCCGCGGCTCACCTTGCGCATCTCCAGGTGCGCGCCCACGTTCAGCGCCTCGGCGGCTTTTTGAAGGGAGTCAAACGGAACGCCCGCATCGACAAGGGCGCCCAGCAGCATGTCGCCGCTTATGCCGGAAAAACACTCAAGATATCCAATTCGCATCGAAAGTGATTCTAAACTGCCGGCTATGCGCCGCGCCGGGCCAGCACGTCCACGGGCAGAATCTCGTTCAGGGATCCGGAACGAAATCCCGAGCAATCCAGCGTCACGTATTGAAAGCCGGCCAGCTTCAATGCCCGCGAGATCTGGTCGAGCATCTCCATCTCCAGGGCGCGGGGCAACTCGCGGCGGGAAATCTCCACGCGGGCCAATTCGCCGTGATGACGCACCCGCAACTCGCGGAAGCCCAACTGGCGCAAGCTCTCTTCGCCTTTCTCCACCTGTTCCAGCACCTCGCGGGTAACCGTCCGGCCGTACTCCACTCGCGATGAAAGACACGGTGCTGCCGGCCGGTCCCAGAGTGGGTAACCCGCGGCCTTGGCCAGCGCTCGAATCTCCAGCTTGGTCAACCCTACCTCGGCCAAAGGTGCCAGCACCGCGCGTTCCTCGGCCGCACGCTGGCCGGGACGAAAGTCCTTTCTGTCGTCGGCGTTCATCCCATAGGCAATGCGCGTAAACCCCAGCTCGGCGCCCAGCGCTTCCATCGCGGCAAAAAGTTCGGTCTTGCAGTGATAGCAGCGGCTAGCGTCGTTGCGCTGGTATTCAGGCCGGTCCAGTTCTTCGGTGGCAACCACGCGCAAAGGCATTTCCAGCGACTCGGCAAACGCGCACGCCTGCTCCATGTCGCGCCGGGCCAGACTTGGTGAATCGGCCAGAACAGCCAGCATTCGCGAGCCCAGAACGCGATGCGCCGTGCCCGCAAGGAACGCCGAGTCCACGCCGCCGGAGTAGGCCACCATCAGGCTTCCCAGTTCCCCAAGCCGCGCCTCAAGAGCAAGCAGCTTTGCCGCCGCGCCCGCCCCCAATGGAACTGCGCCAGGAGTCTCGCTCTTCGCTAATCCCGCGTCCGAAACGCCAGTCTGTGCAATCGCCGCCATGGGCCAGATTATACCCCCTCGGTGCTTGTCAGCGCCCCAGCAGGTTTGTCGGCCAGGCATCTACGCCTGGGTTCGGAACCAGCTGCAAACGCAACCTGTCCAATCCCATTCAGAAAGTGCCACAATAAAGATATTGCCCAACCAGCGAGTTTCGATTAACGTCAAAGACTCAAACAGTTTCTCTTGAGGAGTTGCCGGTACATGCCTCGTGTCGTTCGATGTTCCATCATTCAGGCTTCCAATGCCGTGCCCGCCACTGAACCGCTCGCGGTGCAGAAGCAGGCCATGATCGAGAAGCACCTGGGCCTGATTCGCCAGGCCGCCGGCGATGGCGCGCAGATCGTTTGCCTGCAGGAGATATTCAACGGCCCCTATTTCTGCGCCGAGCAATCGGTGAAATGGTATGAAACCACAGAGCCGGTTCCCGGCGGACCCACGGTCACGCTGATGCAGTCTCTGGCCAAAGAGCTGGGGATTGCGATGGTAGTGCCCGTGTATGAAGTGGAACAGGAAGGTATCTTCTATAACACTGCGGCAGTTATTAACAACGACGGATCCTATCTTGGCAAGTATCGCAAGACTCACATTCCGCACGTCGCTCCCGGATTCTGGGAGAAGTTTTACTTCCGTCCCGGTAACCTCGGATATCCTGTCTTTGATCTGGGCTTCGCTAAGATAGGTGTATACATTTGCTATGACCGTCATTTTCCTGAAGGAGCGCGCTGCCTGGGATTGAACGGCGCGGAGATTGTCTTCAACCCTTCGGCAACCGTGGCAGGCCTGAGCGAGTATCTGTGGAAGCTGGAGCAGCCGGCCCATGCGGCCGCCAACGGCTACTTTATCGCGGCCATCAATCGCGTGGGTACTGAGCCGCCTTGGAATATCGGCGAGTTCTACGGGTCGAGCTATTTCGCAAATCCGCGCGGACAGATCCTAGCCCAGGCCGCGCGCGACAAGGATGAAGTGTTGACCGCGGACCTGAACCTGGACGAGATTGCCGAAGTGCGGCGCACCTGGCAGTTTTATCGAGATCGCCGGCCCGACCTGTATGGCCCGCTCGTTGCTTTGTAGCGGAGCTTCCATAGTCGCCGCGGCATATCTCTTTGCACCGTTTCACCGAACGCTGGGATCATCGCAATTCTTCCGAGGCCTGCATGAGCACCGCGACTCTACCCGACGACCCGCAACTTCGAGAGCGCTTCAACGAACTGAAGCCGCCGCTCTCGCCGCAAGCAGCGGTCGTTGAGTCCAACCGCTGCCTGAATTGTTTCGACGCGCCCTGCACCGCGGCCTGCCCAACACACATTGACGTTCCCGGTTTCATCAAACGTATCGCTTCCGGCAACCTTCGCGGCTCAGCCCTGCGCATTCTTGAGGCCAACATACTCGGCGGAAGTTGTTCGCGCGTGTGTCCGGTTGAAGTGCTTTGCGAAGGCGCATGCGTGATGCATCGCTATAACCGCGAGCCCATTCACATAGCGCTTTTGCAGCGGCACGCCATTGATAAATTCCATGCATCCGGCGAAGACTTGCTGCCTATGCCCCCCGCGCCCCTCAGCCTGCGCGTTGCCTGCATCGGTGGTGGTCCTGCATCGCTTGCCTGTGCCGCCGAACTGCGCCGCCATGGCGCCTCCGTCACCATCATGGAGCGACGCGCGCTGCCTGGCGGATTGAACACTTTTGGCGTGGCCGAATACAAACTGCGTGCCGCCGACAGCCTTCGCGAAGTGGAGTTGATTCGCCGCATGGGCGTTGAGTTCCGATTCGGCGCAGCAATCGATTCCGTTGCCAATCTTGAAGCCATCAACGCTGAGTTCGACATGGTTTTTCTTGGCGTGGGCCTGGGCGCTATGCAGCAACTCGGCGTTCCCGGCGATGATCACGAGGGCGTTCTGAATGCCCTCGAACTCATCGCCGCCTACAAGACCGTGCACATACGCGAAATTTCTGGGACGGTCGTTGTGGTGGGAGCGGGAAACACCGCGATCGACGCCGCCAATGCCGCCCGCCGCCTTGGCGCTGAGGATGTCTTTGTGCTCTATCGCCGCGGTGAGAGCGATATCTCAGCCTTCGACTTCGAGTACGAACATGCCAAGCAGGAGGGCGTCCAGTTTCTGTGGTGGCGTCAGCCCACAACGATTCGAAAAGGAGAGTCCGGCCGCCTGGTGTTGAATACAGTTCAAACTCAACAGGTGGGAGAAACATTGGCGCCGATTCCCGACACGGAGTTCATTATCGACTGCGACATGGTTGTCCCTGCCATCGGCCAATCTCCGCTCGCGCAACTTGTGCAGCAGATGGGGCACGTTGCCGTTCGCGACGGGCGCATTGTTGTCGATCGCGCCACAGGGCAAACCGGCAATCCGCGTTACTACGCCGGCGGCGACTGCGTCAACGGCGGGCGCGAAGTGGTAGACGCAGTGGCAGACGGCAAGCGCGCTGCAATCGCAATGCTCAAGTCCGCGGAGGCCATCCATGTCTGACATTCGCGTTCGTGGCTTTGCCGGAGGCATCAGCTCGCCGAATCCATTTTGGCTTGCCTCCGCGCCACCTACCAACTGCGGCGAACAGATCATGCGCGCCTTCGACGCGGGCTGGGGCGGAGCTGTATGGAAGACCATCGGAGAGCCGGTGACCAACGTAAGCTCGCGCTACTCGGCAACGGATTGGAACGGCCAGCGCATCATGGGCTTCAATAACATTGAACTCATCAGCGACCGCAGCGTCGAAGTCAATTTGAGCGAGATGGCCGAGGTGAAAAAGCGATATCCGCATCACGCGGTCATCGCTTCGCTCATGGTTGCCTCAACACGCGAAGCTTGGCATGAAATTGTTACGCGATCTGAAGACGCCGGCGCCGACGGACTGGAATTGAACTTCGGCTGCCCGCATGGAATGAGCGAACGCGGCATGGGCTCTGCCGTGGGCCAGGTGCCCGAGTATGCTGAGATGATTACCGCATGGGTAAAGGAGAAAGCACGAACACCGGTGCTTGTAAAACTCACCCCAAACATCACTGACATTCGCACCGTTGCTCGCGCAGCCAAGCGCGGCGGGGCCGATGGCCTTTCCGCGATCAACACCATCAACTCCATCACCGGCATCGATCTCGACACACTCGTGCCGCGTCCCAACGTCGACGGCAAGAGTTCGCACGGCGGTTACTGCGGCCCCGCCGTCAAGCCCATAGCGCTGAACATGGTGCAGCAG
>Ga0302319_10014395_pt1 | contig 14763 bp, 10 predicted proteins | sample Bog_T0_2_FD_203319 | JGI IMG/M metagenome (GOLD analysis project Ga0302319, IMG submission 203319) | Peat permafrost microbial communities from Stordalen Mire near Abisko, Sweden - Bog_T0_2 | ecosystem: Environmental > Terrestrial > Soil > Wetlands > Peat | place: Sweden: Abisko, Stordalen Mire... | reverse complement strand
GCGCGCGGATCTTGGCTATCTCCGTGAAAAACTGCTCGCCCACCGTGACGGCAAAGCGGATCCGCGGTGTGACCAGCTCGACGTCGAGGCCGTGCCGGTTCATCTCGCGGAGGTACTCAAGCGCTGTAGCCAGCGTGAACGCCAAGTCCTCGACGGCGCTCCCGCCGCCCTCGTGCCAGGCGCGGCTGTGGATGCAGATTGTCCGCAGCGAAGGGGCGTTGGTTCCCGCCCATTTCGTGAGCACGGCCATTTCACGGTACGCCTCGTTGAGCGACTGTGGAAGCCGGCCCTCGCCGGCGAGCACGCCGAGCGGATCCATCTCGATGCAGCCGCGCAGGTTGGCGGGCGACTTCTTCTTCCTTATTGCCAGGGCGATAAGGAGCGCCGCGAAAGGCAGTGCCGACGCCCCCGAGCGGACGAACAGCGAAGTGGTGTCGAGATCGATGCCCTCCAGGGCGCGGGCGAGATCGTCAAGGGTCGCGATCGAAAGCCCTCCGAGGCCGACTTCGCCGGGCCTAGCCCAGTCGGGGTCCTGACCATTGCGCGTGGCGTGGTCCAGAACGATATTGAGCGCATTGAGACCGCGTGCCAGGGAGTTTCGGGCCGCCTCGTTGAAGGCGCTTGGGCTCGAGACCGCGATTTCCTGCGAGGCCTCCCAAGGCTGCTTCAGATAGCCGCTGGCGCTCGCCCCGCGGGCGAATGGAGCGAACCCCGGGAAGGAGTTCACATGCGGCAGGCAGGAGATGTCCTCCGCCCTGTAGATGGGATGGAGCTTAATTCCCTCATAGGTCTCCGTGTACATCCTCTTCTCGAACACGGCGCCCTTAAGCTCCGATTCCACGAGCTTGCGCCAGTCGTCAAAGCTAGGCTCAACGAATTCGGTCAGAAGCTTTTCAGGGGGACTTGCGGCTGCGCTCATGGTTCGGTCATCCCTCGAGGGTTTCGACAGTCACGTCGTGGCGTAGTCCCTCGACCGTGACGAAGAGCTTGCGGGCGGCGGAGCTGTGGACTGCTGCGGGCGCCGCGACTGGGGCCTTGGGTTCCGAGGCCGCGGCTGCAGCGGTGGGCTCTACGGCGGGTTTTCCGTTCGCCTTGGCCTTGTGTAGGTCCTGGACCTGCTGTGGAAACATGGCGAACAGGACGACGGTCTCGTCGTCCGTCGGGAGGCTCTTCTCCGCGCACTGCATACGGTAGGTCTCCATCCCAGGGGGAAGGAGGTCGGCGGGGCGCTCTGTGACGACCTTCTTGCCCGTCTGCTTTTCCACCTGGGCGAGAACGTTTGTGTCGATGGGGCCCGGTGTGCGGCCGTATTTGCCAAGCGCGATGTCTTGTGCAGGCTGGCAGATCATCTTCCAGCGGCCGAACTTCACATTCATCATCGCCTGGGTCCCCACGATCTGGGAGGTCGGCGTCACGAGCGGGATCCAGCCAAGGGCCTCGCGGACAACCGGGATCTCCTTCACGACCTGGTCAAACTTGTCCGACATTCCCTGCTCCTTGAGCTGCGTGCGGAAGTTGGAGAGCATGCCGCCGGGCACCTGGTAGATCAGGATGTCGCTGTCCACCCGCTCATTCGCGGGGCTCGTGAACTTCTCGAGCTGCTTGTAGACGCCCTCAAAATACGTCCGGAGCTTCGCGAGCTTCTCTGTGTCGAACTTCGGGCAACGAGGATGCCCGGCCAGAAGTGCGAGCATTCGCACCGTGTCGGGCTGTGAGGTTCCGTTGGCGAAGGGTGCGATCGAGACCTCGACGCAGTCCACGCCCGCGTCGATGGCGGCCAGGTACGACGCGGCGCCGAGGCCGGCAGTGTCGTGCGTGTGCAAGGTGATCGGGATCCCGATCTTGCCCTTGAGCTCCGTCACCAGGCGGAACGCTATCTGAGGCTGAAGGATGCCCGACATGTCCTTGATGCCGATCGAGTCGCAGCCCATCTTCTCGAGCTCCACCCCCATCTTCACGAAGTTCTCGACCGTATGGACGGGGCTGATCGTATAGCAGAGTTCGCCCCTCGCATGCTTTCCGTACTTCTTGGTGGCCTTGATCGAGGTCTGCAAATTGCGCAGGTCATTGAGCGCATCGAAGATGCGCAGGATATCCTGCCCGGCCCCGCACGTGAGCTTCACAAAAGTCTCTACGACGTCGTCGGGGAAGCTGGCATATTGGACTATGTTCTGGCCGCGGAGCAGCATCAGCTGCGGCGTCTTCGGGGCGATCTTCTTTAGGGTGCGCAGCCTGTCGAAGGGGTTCTCATTGAGGAAGCGTAGGCAGGCGTCGATGGTCGCTCCTCCCCATGTTTCCAAGCCCGCGAATCCCATCTCGTCCAGGATGGGTGCAGGTTCCAGCATCTGCACCGTGGTCATACGAGTGGCCGCCATGGACTGGTGGCCGTCACGCAACACGGTGTTGTTGAAGAGGACAGGTTTCATTTTTTTGGTCCGATTCATAGGTGATCTAAGGGGCGTGCGAATCGGTTCGCGCCGGTCTCTTATTCAGATTCTTTGCGGCCGCGGGGGCCGAATGATAAAGGCGGTGCGCGAGGACCGCGAGGCCCTCGGCCAGGTCCTCCTTCTGCACGATGATGCCCTCGGGCACCTTTAACTTCACCGGGGCAAAGTTCCAAATTCCGCGGATCCCGCATTGCACCATGTATGACGCGGTCTCTTGCGCCGCCGCAGCCGGCACCGCAAGCAGGCCCAGCGTGACGTTCTGGCTCTGCACCAGCTTCTCGAGCTTTGTGATGGGCAAAACCTGCCTGTCGTGGATCATGTGGCCCACTTTCCGGGCGTCGCGGTCGAACGCGCCGACGATCTCAAGCCCCAGCCCGTCAAATCTTCGGTAGCCGAGCAGCGAGCTTCCAAGATTGCCGCAGCCGACAACGACGGCTTTTGTCCGGCGGTCCCAGCCGAGAAAGTGCTCGATGCCATCGATCAGGTCGACGATGCGAAATCCAAGCCTCGGGGTCCCGGCGGCGCCTGTTGCCGCAAGGTCCTTGCGGACAATCACGGGCTCAAGGTGGTGCACGCCCGCGAGCACCGTTCCGGAAACGTATTCGCGCCCCTCAGCCAGGAGCGACCGAAGCATTTGCAGGTAAGCGGGCAGTCTCCTCAGGCACGCCACGCTGGTCTTGTGGGTCGCCACCTCTGCCGTTGCCGCTTTTCTGCCTCTCGTCATATGTGGATTTGTATTTGAAAACTGCCTGCATCAACTTGGAATCGAGAAAAGTTTATCGATACGTAAATACCGATATATCGCAGTTCATCCGAGTCAACGGCACCCACGCTTCGGCGGGTAAGTATAACGGACCATTGTGCGCCGTAGAAGTTGAGCTAGGACACCCCCGGGGTTTTGCAATACTCCTGAAATGAGTGGTATATGACTGCGTATATGCAACTACCCAGCAATGTGGCTCCTCGCCAAGGCACGTAATGACCCGCTGAGGCCGTCGCGATGGGTGTTCCAGCCTTTCATGTTGCAAACGAGGGATTCCAAGAAAGAGGTGAATTACTCACCTCTCAGAGCAGGACGGGGCTGGCGTTAGAATCGCCTCGAATTTGTAGAAGCTATGCAAATGGCAGCTAACCGAGACGCTGCTGCAACCCGCATTCATCAGATTGGAACGGTGGCCCAAAACATGCCATGGTTGCCTCGTTGCCGTTATAGAGAGGTAACGTTATACCCCATAGAGCCGCTTCCCAAGAAGAGCTACCTTACGCAGCATGATGAACCACGCAGACCGATCCATGGGCGGATGGTCGGGTGGAGGGATGTGGGTTTGGTCCACCGGAGGTGTCATTGTCCTCGTTCTCATAGTCGCCGTGATAGGCCGCCTGCTGAAGAAATAGAATTGGGCAAAACTGCTTTTTTGGGTGATGAGTTCACCAACGAGAACCCATGCGCGAAGAAATTGAATCCCGGGCCGGCCAAGAGCCATCTACTAGCCATGTCGATGTCTCCGCGGTTAAAGCGATTTACACCTGCCCGATGCATCCAGAGGTGCGGCAGGACCATCCAGGTGACTGCCCCAAGTGTGGCATGCCGCTTGAGCTCGAAACGCAAACGGTGGGCGCAAGTGGAACGGAGGCGGACGAAATTCGCGACATGTCGCGGCGTTTCTGGATAGGGGTTGGCCTGACGCTGCCGGTCTTGGCCCTTTCGATGGGCCATATGGTGCCCGCCCTTGCGTGGACGGACGGTGATGTCTCGCGCTGGCTACAGCTAATTATTGCGACCCCAGTCGTATGCTGGGCCGGGTTTCCTTTTTTTTCTCGGGGCTGGCAATCCGTTGTCACCCGACAGTTGAACATGTTCACTCTGATCGCCATCGGAGTTGGCGCTGCATTCGCCTTTAGCGTTGTGGCGATGTTAGCGCCAGGCCTTTTCCCGCTTTCAATGGAGCACGGCGAAAAGCCTGCTCTCTACTTCGAGTCTGCTGCGATGGTCGTTGTGTTAGTTCTCCTTGGCCAGGTGCTTGAACTTCGTGCACGGAGCCAAACGGGCACTGCAATTAGGTCTCTCTTGGCGCTCGCACCACCAACGGCACGCCAAGTCGCTCCCGAAGGCGACCACACAGTGCCTCTCTCCCAGGTTAAAATAGGTGATTGGCTGCGTGTAGTCCCCGGTGACAAGGTACCCACTGATGGGGTGGTGGTCGAGGGGCATTCCAGTGTTGAAGAATCCATGATTACCGGCGAGCCCGTACCGGTTGAAAAGGCAGTCGGGGACAAGGTCACGGGTGGAACTGTCAATGGTCTTGGTAGTTTTGTAATGCGCGTCGATAGGATTGGCGCCGATACGTTGCTCGGAAGGATCGTCAAGATGGTTGCCGAGGCTCAGCGCAGCCGCGCTCCAATTCAGGCACTGGCCGACCGGGTCTCCGGTATATTTGTTCCTGCGGTCTTAGCGGCATCATTACTGACCTTTCTTTTCTGGGTCTGGCTCGGCCCTGACCCGAAGTTGGCCCATGCCATGGTGAATGCGGTCGCGGTTCTAATCATAGCCTGCCCATGCGCCCTTGGACTGGCCACGCCGATGTCTATCATGGTTGGAGTTGGCCGTGGCGCGCAAGAGGGAGTGCTCGTGAAGAATGCCGAAGCTCTTGAACGGCTGGAAAAAACCACCGTTCTGGTTGTGGACAAGACTGGAACACTCACCGAAGGAAAACCAAGGATGATGGACATATTGGCGGCTGAGGGATTCGATCCGAACGAGGCCTTGCGTTTGGTAGCTTCGCTTGAACAGAGCAGCGAGCACCCGCTTGCGGCGGCAATAATTGCTGCTGCCAAGGCAAAGGGCCTCATTCTTCAGGAATCGAGAAATTTTCGCTCCGTCACAGCGGGAGGCGTGGTTGGGCTCGTTGGGGGGCACTCCGTGATGATCGGGAAACCGGCTTTCCTTCAAGGCGAGAAAGTTGCGGGCCTTGATTCGTGGGAGCCCAAGGCCGCAAAGCTTCAAAAGGAAGGCAAGACGGTGATATTTGTCGCAATCGACGGGAAGTCGGCAGGCATACTCGCCGTGGCGGATCCCATCAAGGCCACATCCTCCGAAGCCGTAGGTGACCTCCATGGCCTTGGACTGAAGCTCGTCATGCTAACCGGCGATAACCATCTGACGGCCTTGGCAGTGGCAAAGGAGCTTGGCCTTGACGGGTTTGAGGCTGAGGTCGATCCTGCCGGAAAGGTCGCATATATTCAGAAGTCGCGGAGAGAGGGCAATCACGTGGCTATGGCCGGAGACGGAATCAATGATGCGCCCGCTCTAAGCGAGGCAGATGTGGGAATTGCGATGGGTACGGGCACAGATGTCGCGATGCAAAGTGCGGGGGTCACCCTAGTCAAAGGGGACCTTAGAGGTATAACGAAAGCCATCCGCCTCAGTCATGCGACGATGGGGAATATTCGTCAAAATCTAATCTTTGCGTTTTTGTACAACGCACTGGGTATTCCTGTGGCTGCGGGTCTTTTGTATCCATTCACTGGTTTACTCCTCAGCCCGGTCATTGCGGGAGCGGCAATGAGCTTGAGTTCGGTTTCAGTGATCAGCAACGCGCTGCGGCTTCGCAGGACTAAACTGTGAATACTGCTAGGCGGAGTGGTTGGCCTAGAATGCCTATTATTTAACCGCGTCACTTGGATTGGCACGGTGGTTCGAACGTAGCTTTGGTCGGCTCGTCGGGTTCCGGGATCCCCGGCAGGTGAGCTTAAAAGATCGATCTAGGCGTTTCAGCGTCTGGAAAATCATATCGGATTTTAATTTCGGTTGTCTGCGTTGGGTCGAACGCGCAGTCTCGGTTTCCGCCTGTAGCCAATTCCCTTCGGCCTTAGAAAGTCCTGCGATTAGCATGGATGCAGGGCCCCAGATCGCTCCATTTGTCTCTCCCCGTTCCGGAATTGGGGCGAATGAAAACAACCCAATCCCCCATGAATCCCCGCCTTTCCGCACTCGGCATTCTGGCCTTTCTTGGTGCAGCAACGGCCGGCTCCGCCGAGCCACTGTCGGCTGAGGAACTCTTCCGGGCGGCCCCGCTCGGCGAGGCCAGCCTGTCCCCGGACGGGAAGTACCTGGGAACGGTCGTGGCGGACGGCATCGATACCCGAAGCCTGATGGTCTACGACCTCAAGGACCTGACGCCAACGGCCCTCCGTGGAACCGATGAAAACGACATCTCGACGTTCCGGTGGATCGCCAACGACAAGCTCGTCTTCAGCCTGACGTTCGACAAGATCTGGTCCCAGGGCCTCTATGCGGCGCAGGTGACGCACATCACCGACTTCTATCCGCTCAACCGGTACAACGCCACGGTCATCGTGGGCGTCCCCGAGGCGCGGCCGGGGAAGGTGCTTCTCTGGTACCGCAGCGTCACCGGCAACCGGGTGCAGTCCCCGCGTATCACCGAGCTCGATGCGGACCAGAAGCACGGAAACGTCCTGGTGCGCACCATCAAGGCCCCGCGGGGGGGCACCGTGGACCGGTGGTGGTCGGACCGCCGGGGCGAGCTCGCGTTATGCCGGACCTGGTCGAGGGGACGGTTTCACCTTTTCCGGTACGCCCCGGCCTCGGACGAATGGACCGAGGTGCCTATTGCCGGCAGTGCCATGCCCATGGGTATGGATTACGACTCCAACTTTGTCTGGGTGGCCGTTTTTGCGCCCGGTAAGGGCTACGAGCTTCGGCGCTGCAACCTGACTACCGGGGTTCTTGACGAGCCCGTCCTCACGGACCCCAGCTATGACATAGGGACCGGCGTCCTCTACTTCTCCCGGGTCGCGCAGAGGCTTGCAGGCGTGATGTACGTCCAACGCCAGCCTGTGTCCTTCTGGTTTCTCCGGGAATTCAAGGTGGCGCAGGTCTCGATCGACAAGCTTCGGCCCGACACGGACAACATCCTTGTGGACTATGACAAGGCGGAGCGGATGTTCCTGTTTGCGGAGACGGGGCCGCAGCACCCCGGTACGCGCGAGCTTCTGGACCTCGGAAACAAGACGATCCGCGGACTCGGGGACGCGGCTCCCTGGCTGAAGGATCGTCCGCTGCACCCAGTGAAGCCGATGACCTACAAGACCCGCGATGGCGTGCGGCTCGAGGGCTACGTCTCGATCCCGGATGGGGCATCGGCGGCCCACCCCGTGCCGCTTGTCGTCCTCGTCCACGGGGGCCCGTGGGTCCGCGACACCCCAGAATACAATCCCGAGGTGCAGTTCCTTGTGAGCCGCGGGTATGCCGTCCTCCAGCCGAACTACCGCGGATCGTCAGGGTTCACCCCCGAGATTAGCCGCGACCATCGGTTCAATTTCTCGAGGATGCACGACGACGTGACGGATGCGACGCGGGGGTTTCTTAAGACCGGAATCATCGACCCGAAGCACGTGGCCATCATGGGCGGCAGCTTCGGGGGCTACCTTGCCGTGGCCGGGGTGGCCTTCGAGGGCGACCTTTACTGCTGCGCTGTCACGGAGGCAGGCGTTTTCGACTGGAGGAAGCAGCTCAAGGACGAGGCTGATAACATCGAATCCGGGGAGTCGATACCGCTCCTGGACGAGGCCGCAAATCCTGCGGGGGACCTGTCCAGGTTGGATGAGATCTCGCCCATCAATCATGCCGACCGGATCCACGCGCCCGTGCTCATCGCGCACGGGATCCAGGACGGGGTGGTCGACGTGGAGCAGTCGCGCAAGCTCGCGAGGGTGCTCAAGGAGCGGGGTGTGCCGGTCGAGACCTTCTTCCGCCGCATCGAGGGGCACGGGTTCTTCAACTACAAGGACAGGGTGGATTTCTACCACCAGGTGGAGGCCTTCCTCGCGGCGCATCTGGGAGGAGAGACGCTCACGGCGATGAAATAAGCCTTCGCTTTTGCGTTCAGGGCACCTTCGGCGGCTGCACAACCGAAAATACGCGACGGTGTCATCGCCGACTCATGCGGCCTCAGCCTTTAGAAACTGAATGGCTCGATCCCGGCCAGGGCCTTGGACCCCAAGCGGGGATTTGCGGCCGGCCCGTTGGTTGCACCACGGATCGGAGAAAATAGGTAAAATGAAACTGCGCTACTCAGCCGTCTCCTTCATCGATTTCAAACTCGCTTTCACAAGTTTTTTTACCAACGCCTTTGGAATCGGTTTCTCGGCGGGGAAACTGACCACCGCTTTTGTCGCAGTGTATCCTTCAAGTTCCCTTTGGTGGTCTACCGGCGCCTGCGGTCGAACGTGTAGACGCACAAAGGGTGCCTTAAAGCTAAACCAGGCTAACATGCCGTTATAGTCGTAGCCCTCATATGAATATCCAGGCATGTCGAAATAGCTGACCGTCTCAACGGCATCTGGCGCCACTGCTTGGATTGTGGCCCTCATATCCGTCAACGCGCCTTGTACCTGTTCCGGACAATCAGCGATGTATTCATCAATGCCGCCAGGTTTGATGGCGGACGATTTCTTTTTGGCATTTATCATAATGCTTTTGGCGGCCACTTTTTAGGTCGCCGGGGCCGCGAAAGACAAGAAATAAGATCCCGTAACTTATTGGGAAGCAGGAGGAAACCTATGCCATAAAAATCCAATAAACAAAGACACAGCCGGTGAGCGTCGCCCTTGTGCCTTCACGGGCTGCGGTGCTGTGTCTCACCTCCCCGAATCGCCCCAGTATCTGCCGTCGGCCAAAACACCAGGTTTCAACATAGGTTGGCCGGTCGCATTCCTGCTCCAGTTCTGCTCGGGCAAATTGCCGAGGAAGAGTCGCCGGATGTCCCTGCGGTTGACCGAGGAAAAGTGCCACGGGTGGGCAAAGCACTGGGATGTTTGCTCTGAAGCAGGTGGTCTTCGAGGGTTCGTAGCCGAAAAGCTACATCTAACCGCATCCCTAGGATTGGAACGGCGGCCCGAACGATGACTTGGTTGGCTCGTCGGGTTCTAGAAGGACGACGGAACTTTCAATTCGCCTCCCGGCCGTCGGGGCCCGGCGCTCAGTTCGGCGCGGGAGCGCGGGCGTTTGAGCCTGGGCGCCCCTGAACCAGAGCACTCCCGAAGCACACAATGAAAAAGGCGTGGAGGCACAGGAAGTGGAGCTGGTGGCTGGCATAATGGGTGATCAGCACATTGGGCAGCACCGCGGACACATAGAAGGCGGCAAACAGAGCAAACGTGACGTCGGTCCTGCGGCGGCGCAGTGCGAGCGTCCCGAGGAGGCAGGCCGTTGGCAGTCCCGCCAATGCGAAGCTAGATAGAATGTAAGTGAGTCGCGTTTCGCCGTCGAGCATCGCGGCCTTCGCGGCCATCCAATCCTTCAAGACCACCCGCGGGTCGCCGAGAGGAAGAGCCTGGAGGCGGTGCTCAAACTCCGCCGTGGGGAGCCCCAAGCTCGTCCAGATGACCACATTGGGATCGGTGAGGCGCGCTCCGAGGCCGGCCAACACGAGAGCGGCCGCATCCGCATGACTGAACCGCAGTCGGCTGCCGAACGCATGGGGGGCCGTATCGCAGTAACTGAAGACGCTTAATGCCCGGTCCCCGACATGGCGGACAAAAGACATGGGGTCGGCCTCTACAAGTGCCTTCGCGTTCGGGCGGTACGCCTCGAGGAAGCGTGCCTCCCCTTCGGCGGTGTATTCGACGAGCAGGCGGGGATTGCTGAAGGGGTGGTGCCCCAGCATGACTGCATCGTCGATAACGCCATTGTTCGTGTAGGACTCTGCGAGGTATATCTCGAACCAGCCGGCCGACTTGAGGGGAATGATCTGGTGGAAGACGGACCAGTTTCGCGCCGTCCAGATGCCGATGGCCAGAGCGCACGCAGCCAGTACCGATAAAGGCCTGCCTGCGGCGAGCATGACCGCCCTTAGGCCGCCCGCGTTCGTCACGGTTGCGCGCCTACGGGCTTCAAGGAGCCATAGCCCGCACACCACGACCCAGCAGCCGAAGGCGCTTCCGGCATGGGTGAGCGAAAGCGCGCTTGCGGACGCCGCCATGGTCCACCACCACCTGCTGCGCCCGTCGGTGTGGGCGCCTGCGGCTGCCATCAGGAATACGGCGTCGAGCGCCGCCACGAACCAACCGGTCGAGATCCACGGTCCTGAAGCCAATTCCTGGAGCCACGTCAGGGCGACAATCACAGCCGCCAGCCACGGCTTCAATGCTGGCATTCCACAAAGGTCGAGTGCGGCTGCCGTGCAGAGCACGCAAAGGGCGGCGAACACGGCGTCGAGCACGATCATCGCCCATACGGATGCCAGCGACTTGATCCCGAACACGGCGAAGACAGCGGTGACGTAGAACGGGAAAACCGGGGGCACCCATGCCGTGGGTCCTGATGGTGTTCCAAACGGGTCGGCGAATCCCTGACCGCGCAGCAGAGCCGACGCGATGTTGCCGTGCTCGGCGACGAACTGGAGCAGCTGGGGGGGGAGGCGCGGCAGCGCCAGCCAGACCATCGTGCCAAGCAGCGCCCCGGCGGCGAGAGCGCCGATGGCTAGATTCCTGCGCCATTCAATGGGGCCTTGCGTCATGGGGGTCGCTCATTCGCTAAAATAGATGCTTCGGCGCGGGCTGGGATCGAAACGGGGAACCGATTTGGTCTTCATCTAGAATCAGCGTTCCGTTAGATGGTTAGGAAAGTCAAGAATAGGCGCCAAACGACATTTAAGATGCTCCGCGCGGCGAACTAATGACCACCTTTATGAGTCGAACCGGCGGTGGGAATGCCGGCAGATTTTCGGGAACAGTCCACATAGGTCCCAGTGTCCCAAGCACAATCAGATCAAACGCGATGCCGGCTTCTCTAGAATTGAAAAATTCGGAGGTTCCTCCCGGCAGCAACAATTGCGCGCCATTACGATTCGCTCGACTTCTTCTATCGCGACATTCAGGTGGCTCAAGCGAAGGCAACGCCAACCCCGGATTCTCAAATGGCGAACGCCAGCATCTTTCGCTTCAATCAACCCTCGGATCGGGGAAGGGCGCATGATGGGAATCTGAGGCCCAAACCCTCAGGTCGGCTCTTGAAGGAGCGGAAGGAGCATCTTGGATATCGACGCGTAGGTCGCTCCCTCGATGCTGAGCGATGCACTTATCAATATTTCGGCAAGGGTGATGTTGACGGGCTCTACGGGCTGGCCCGGCATCGAGCAATTCTCGGGGGGGCTCGTGACGATGAGCCGTCTGCAGGCAGAAGGTCTTTCGTTATAGATTACGCAGGCCCCGTCCGGACCAAGAAATACGCAACGATTCGCGTCTCGAGGAACGTCATTCCACTTTGGGCTCTTTCTTTCGCGGATCGCTTGGTCCTTCAGGCGAGACCTGTCAATGGTCATGCCACCCCGGACGACGGCAGCCAGCAGGATTGCCTCATCATAGGTTATCTCGACTTCATAGTGGCAGCATCCCGAGCACCCTTTGCAGCAACTCACTCTGATGTGGGCAGCCGTTTTCATTGCTTGGTCCATCATCTCGTGTATCGCCTTCGCGCGCGGCACACCCGCTTCGAACTCACTTAGCTTGGCGGTATATTTTTCAAAGACCGATCGTATAGTCGCGATAAACTGCGCGTAGTCGTCCGGCGCGAGCGCCGCCCTTTGATCATCGATCAAGGATCTCAGACGAGGCGTCGGGACTGAAATGAACCCAAGGAGATCTCCTGCGGGGTTGGCCTGAAGGGGGTTTGGTGCCATCTTAGAATTGGTTGTGCCTCAAAGCCGGCTGTTTGACGAACTCCATTAGCATCTTGCCGAAATGCCCCAAGTAGCTGGAGTGTCAAAATGGAAACCCAGAACGAGTGTGGCACGTTCCATTTGGTTTCTATTAGTTACCGCCCCCCTATTTCTGTCCCTAGGACTGCGGCTCATCGGGTCTGCCGGTCGCCTTCGCCTTTTTTCAGCGCTTGGCTGTAGATTTCGGACGGGTCGAAGGCGTCGCTTTCTTGCTCGAGCAATCCGAGTATTCGCACGGCGCACGGGGCGTCGCTTCAATGACCCGACCACGGTGGTCGAATTCGAACCTACAGCATTCATCGAGCATCTTGCGCAGCATCGCTCGGGCTCGCAGAACCCGACTCTTTGTCGCTGTCAGGGAGATGCGGAGGCCCTTGGCGACTTCCGCTAATCCCTTGCCTCGAAACACATGTTGCTCCAAAGGCTCACGATACGTGGGTGGAAGTTGAGCGATGAAGCGCCTTAGCGAGGGTGTTAGATCCACCGCGCCCTTGTTGTCCGTCGGTTCTGGTGCCGGGTCTGCCTTGAGTTCCTCATGATCTCGACGGCCCCTGTAATGATCGACCACCGCGTTGCGAGCTATGCGATAGACCCATCCCTGTAGCTTCTCCGGATGGTGAAGGTTGGGAAGGCTCCGGTGGATCCGAAGGAACACGTCCTGAAGTAGATCCTCGGCGTCCGCCCCGTTTCGGGTACGGGCGGCTAAGAAAGAGCGGAGAGGCATGGAGAACTCATTCCACAGTTCCTCCACCGTTGCCGAGCTGCCCGTTTGCGATCCATCAATCATGGGTTTGTTCCCATCGGACTAGCGAAAGTGAGTGACTCCCAACCCTGCTTCTTCCAGAATTTGATTCCTGTTGTATTATCGCGGGCAACTAGAAGAAGCACGCGGGCTATCCCCTTCGCCTTGAGTGCAGCTACGCTGCGATCCACCAGTTTATGCCCGATGCCCGCTCTGCGGTAGGTAGGGTCAACGGCCAGGTGGTAGAGGAAGCCACGGCGGCCGTCATGCCCCGCCAAAAGCGCGCCCACAGCCGTCCCGTTAGCTATGGCAACGCGGCTCATGCCTCGATTTCGCCCCAAGAATCTTTTCAGACTGGGCAGGCTGTCGCCCTCGGCCATTTCGATTCCCTTGGTGTGGGTCCATAAGCTTTGCACGGCAGGAAGATCCCTGGCCGTCAAAGCCCGAAACTGTACCCCGGATGATCGTGACTTGGATGCTTTGGCCACGGTCAAGAGCAACAGGTCGGGGCACAGCACGAGCCATCAGGCTTGGTGGCTGTAACCTCGGCAGCAAAAACCTTGGACTCAAATCCCCGCTTTGACTCCCAACTGGAGATGACTTGATCCGTGTTTCCTTTGGGTTTGATCGAGATGTCCCGAAATCCGGCTTCCTCAAGGATACACTGGAGTTCCGAATAGAGCGTTGCACCTGCGAGGCAACCACTGTGGAGCGCCAGATCGCGCTTCACCTCCTCGGAAAGTTCTTCTCGGGCCACGACATCTGAGACTGCAAGATGCCCGCCACGCTTGAGCGCTCGAAAGGCCTCCTTGTAAACGAGCCTCTTGTCGGGACAGAGGTTAATCACGCAGTTCGATATTACCAGGTCCACTGCCTGATCGGCGACCGGCAGGGCTTCGATTTCGCCTAAACGGAACTCGACGTGCGAATAGCCGCCTTTCGTGGCGTTAGCCCTGGCCCTGGTCACCATAGCGGCAGTCATGTCTACTCCGATTACTTTGCCATCGGGACCCACGGCGCGGGCGGCAAGAAACGCATCGAAGCCGGCCCCAGACCCGAGGTCTAGAACGATTTGTCCCGGTTTCAAGGAAGCCAGGGCGACCGGATTGCCGCATCCCAGTCCGAGGTTGGCACCTTCCGGTACCGCGGCCAGGTCTTCCGAGGAATACCCAAGCGTAAGGGCCTGCTCATCGCTGGAGCAGCAACGGCCCCTCGGCGACGAAGGAGCTGGAGTATCACAGCACCCTCCTTCGGATTTGCCGTTGCTGGAAAGGGTGGTTTCGCCCTCTGCGATGGACTCGTAGCGGCGGCGAACCTCGGCCTTGATGGTCTCTGGATCGGGTAATGATTGTTTCATAGTTCCCTTTAAGACGATGGTCTCCACGCGCGGACGCAGAAAATCGACCAATTCCTTTAGATTAGATACCGCGTTCGTACCATCTCTTCGATCCCACGCATACTCTGCAAACTGAGAGCATTACAGGTACCTCGACCAACACGCCTACCACTGTGGCCAAAGCAGCGCCCGATGTTGGGCCAAAAAGAGTCAATGCGACGGCGACTGCCAACTCGAAGAAATTGCTCGCCCCAATCAAGGCGCCCGGAGAGGCCACATTGTGGGGAACCTTGAAATGGCGCATCAGCAGGTAAACGAGCCCCGAGTTGAAGTAGACTTGGACGATGATCGGAACCGATATGAGCAATACCGCGAGCCAGTTTTTAAGGATGTTGTCAGCCTGAAATGCGAAGATGAGAACCAAAGTGGCTAGCAGCGCCAGAATAGTCACCGGTTTAAATCTTGGTAAGAAGCTCGACTCAAACCACTGGGCCCCGC
>Ga0302319_10014394_pt1 | contig 14763 bp, 14 predicted proteins | sample Bog_T0_2_FD_203319 | JGI IMG/M metagenome (GOLD analysis project Ga0302319, IMG submission 203319) | Peat permafrost microbial communities from Stordalen Mire near Abisko, Sweden - Bog_T0_2 | ecosystem: Environmental > Terrestrial > Soil > Wetlands > Peat | place: Sweden: Abisko, Stordalen Mire... | reverse complement strand
TTAGCCGGACCTCGCCGTGCAATACCTGCGCTCACTGGCGTTCACGTCGTTCATGATGCTGACTGCAGTGCTGTTCGGCGGGTTCATGGGCATCTGTTTCTGGCTGCCATACCGCATGCAGTACGCAATCGCGCGCTACTGGGCCGGCATGATCTTCCGGATGCTGGACCTGCTGTGCGGCCTGAAGTTCAGCGTCGCCGGGCGCGAGAACATCCCGGCCGGCAATCACATCGTGATGAGCAACCACACGTCGGCATGGGAGACGATCGCACACTTCCTGCTGTTCCCCGAACAGGTCTGGGTGCTGAAGCGCGAGCTGCTGTGGATCCCGTTCGTCGGCTGGGGTCTGAAAGTACTGCGCCCGATCGCGATCGATCGCGGCGCGGGCCACAAGGCCGTCAACCAGGTCATCGAGCAGGGTCGCGATCGTCTCGACGCCGGACTCTGGGTCATCATTTTTCCCGAGGGCACGCGGGTAAACGCGGGGCAGACCCGCAAGTACGGCATCAGCGGTGCGCTGCTGGCAACTGCGTCCGGCAGGCTCATCGTGCCGCTGAGTCACGATGCCGCGAAGTACTGGACGCGGCGCAGCCTCCTGAAGAAACCCGGCACGATCCACGTCGTGATCGGCAAGCCGATCAACCCCGCCGGCAAGGAGCCGCGCCAGCTCAACGACGAGGTGCGCAGCGCGATCGAGGCGGGCCTTGCCGGAATGCCTGCCGCCTGAAGCCAGGTCTCATGCAGAGGTAAACGCGATGACACAGCCGACTTCGCCGAACTGGGACGTGGCGCTGATCCTGCCGCTGGGCGTCGTGGCCGGCCAGCTGCTGAAAATCGGGGCGCAGCTGCGCCAGCTCAACATGAAGGCCCTGGATCTGGCCGCCCTGCACAGCGGCGGCCCGGCGGGCGAGGTCGGCGCGCGTCTCGACCATATCAGCGAGGAGCTGGAATCGATCGCGCGGCTGGTGTCGGTCATGCAGTCAGACCTGCGGCCGAGGCTGCGGCCGCAGCGCGAAGATTGAGTCAGGTGTCCCAGTCGATGGTCGCGGGCGCGGGACTCGCCGGATCGTAGCGCAGGAGCTCGCCATTGCCGACCGAGATGCCGGTCAGCGCCAGGATGAACGCCCAGTGGCTGACGACCAGCGTCGTCGCGTGGTCCCTGCGCAGCGCCATGCGGGCGCGAAACGCGTTCGCGCGACCGGTCGTCACCTCCGGCGGCTCGATGCCGTCGTGCCACCAGCGCGAGGGCAGGTGGGCGAAGTCGTGGTGCGGGAAGCGGTCGGCCAGATGCTGCGGGGGACTGCCGATGTCGCAGACGAACGCAGCACGCTCGCGGACCTCCGGGCTGATCTCGACGGGGACCCGGTGCCTCGCGATGACCGGTTGCGCGGTCTGCAATGCCCGCGTGTAGGGCGAGACGATGATGCGCGTCAGGGCCGCGCCGGCCAGCCGCTCCGCTGCCGCCACGGCCTGCTGGGCACCGAGCGGGGTCAGCTGCGGGTCCTCGATGCGCGGATCGACCCGGGTAGCGTTGAAATGCAGGTTGAAATAGCTTTGCCCATGGCGGAGCAGGTACATGGGGTTATTATCGCGCACGGATATGAACGAATCGAGTAACGCCGTCTTCCCCAGTTATTCGTCGCTGGACCGCGACGTCGCGCGGCTCGACCAGAGCGAGCTGCGTGGCGGCGATGCCCGCTGCCGGGCAATCCTGGTCGGCGCGGCGCTCGTCCCAGGCGACAAAGGGCAGTAATAATGTCGGGTCCGGAGCGGTCTACTTCCAAGGTAACCTCGATTTCCAGGGCCGCGGCGCAGCAGCGGTTCGAGGCCCTGTGCGCGGAATTCCGGCCGGATGTCTACCGGTTCGCGTTCTGGCTGGCACGGGACCGGTCGATTGCGGAGGATGTCGTTCAAGAGACTTTTATGCGTGCATGGCGAGCGATCGATACATTGGCCGAGCCCGGCGCGGCGCGTCCCTGGCTGCTGACCATCGCCCGGCGGGAACACGCGCGCCTGTACGAACGCAAGCGCCTCGAGACGGTCGATATCGCCGATCCGGCCGTGCTCGACCACCCGGCGCTGGCCGCGGAGGAGGGTCCCGATCATTCGGACGTGCGGGCGGCGATCCTGTCGCTGGAACAGGACTATCGGGAGCCGCTGGTGCTGCAGGTGCTGATGGGCTATTCGACCGACGAGATCGCGGCGCATCTCGGCATCAAACCGGGCGCGGTGCTGACCCGGCTGTTCCGCGCGCGCGAGAAGCTGCGCAGCCTGCTGGCCGGCAGCGAAGGCCCGCCATGAATCACGACGATTTCCGTCTCGCAGCCGGCGCCGATCCTCTGCACCTGGCGGCGGAGCATCTGCAACACATGGCCGACTGTGCCGACTGCCGCGACTATCACGCGCAGCTGCTGGCGCTCGAGGCAAGGGTCGGCGCGGCGCTGCGGATCGCCGTGCCGCCGGCACCGCCGGTCCCTGTCGCGGCGCCGGTCCCTGTCGCGACGCCGGAGACTGGGGCCGTGCCGGAGACCATCGCCGCGCCGGTCGCCAGCGCGGCCGCGGGCATGACAGGACGGCCGCGCAGCTGGCGCTACGGGCTCGCAGCGTCCCTGGCGGTTGCCACGGTGGTGTCGGCGCTGCTGATCTTCGGTTACAGCCAGCAGTCGCTGGCGCACGCTGTCGCCATGCACGCGGATGGCGAGCCCGAATCGTTCCTGACCTCGGCCCCCGAGGATCCCGCAGCGCTCGCGCGCGTCATGGCGACGACAGGCGTACAGCTGCTGCCGGGCGGCCCGACGGTGACCTATGCACGCAATTGCCCGCTGCGGGGCCACACGGTGGCGCACCTCGTAGTGCACACGCCACAGGGTCCGGTCGTGGTGCTGGTCATGACCCACGAGACCGTCGCATCGCGGCGTGTATTCTCCGACCACGGTTATCACGGTGTGCTCGTGCCGACGTCGCACGGTTCGCTCGCCGTGCTCAGCGCGGGTAACCAGGATGTCGATGCCGTCGTGGCCGCCGTCGACGCACGGATCCGCTACCTGCAATAAATCCCTCTCGCCGCGGTAAGGTTTTCCCAGGCCGCACGGTCTTGTCGGGAACGATGCCCGTGAATGCCACGGGCACGGCAACCTGAAGGGAGATCCAGATGAAGACCGTGATCGATTGGCTGATCGGCTGGCCGGAGCGCACTGCGCGGTATCTCGAATGGCTGGCGCCGCTGTTCGCGCGCATCGTGGTCGGCTGGGTATTCCTGTGGAGCGGGTGGGGCAAGCTGCACAATCTTCCGGCAATCACCGATAACTTCATTTCCTGGGGCATTCCCTTTCCTCACATCCTCACGCCGTTCGTCTCGGGCGTGGAATTCTTCGGCGGCCTGTTCCTGCTGGCCGGCCTGCTGACCCGCATCTCGGCTGGCGCGCTTGGCGTGACGATGATCGTCGCGATCCGCTCGGCCCGCTGGGGCGAGGTGGATTCGCTGGAAACACTGCTCGGCTTCGACGAGACCGAGTATCTCGCGCTGTTCCTGTGGCTCAGCATCGCGGGCGCAGGCCCCCTGTCGCTGGACCGGCTGCTGCGGCCTACTGCGCCGCGACGGGCGCCGTGAGCGCGCGACGCACGCCCGCAAGGCGCGCCACCTCGTCGAAGCGGACCGCGTCGCCGTCGCGCCGGATGCCGAGGTCGTTCCACAACTGCGCGAGGTCCGGCGCCACGGGCCGATCGCTCATCGCCGCGTACAGTTGCGTGAGCACGGTCGTGCCGGTGGCCTGATCGCCGATCGCGAGGACCCTGTCCACGGGCCACTCCGTGCCCATCCCGCCTGCGGCCCGCTGGATGGCGCGCAGCGCATCCTGCAGGCCGGCGCGATTGCCGGTCTCCTCATGGATACGCACGTCGGCGATCAGGCAGAACAGCGCGCCACCCCAGTAGGTGCGCGCCCAGGTATGGGTGCGATCGAGCCCACGGTCGTGCGCCTGCGGCAGCCCCTGCGGCATGTCGGCCAGGTATTCCGACCACAGCTCCGCGGCACTGAGATTCCCCGCCTGCACGCGCGCAATGCCTTCGACGTAGGTGGCGAGGCCTTCGGCGAGCCAGTTCTGTTCGTCGGCGAGCGCAGGGGCGGCCAGATGGATCATTTCGTGCACGAGGATCCAGTCGCGCTGCAGGCGCAGCGCGCTGACATGGCTGCCGATACGCAGTTCGATGCGTGGCTGCGGCGTGCCGAACGTGCGGCCGCTCATGACGCGGTCGCCGTCACTGACCGTGACCTGGAGCGTGACACTGCGGGTCGGGAATTCACCGTAGTAGCCGGCAACGATCGTCGCAGCGCGCTGGATCCAGGCGAGCAGTGCGTCCTGCCCGAGGTCGGCTGCCGGACCATGCCACTCAACCGTGATGACGGATCCGCCGCTCTGCACGACACTCGCGCTGGCGCCGTGGTTCGGCAGCAGCGCCGCACCGGCGAGCAGCGCCGCGCCCACGAGCAGCGCCAGGCGCCGGTTCACCTAGGCCTCGCCCGGCAGCCGCAGCCCCGCGATCAGTTCCTCGGCCAGCCAGCCGCGCAGCAGCGACGCCGCGCGCAGGGCCACCTGTTCCGCATCGACGCAGGCAGCGAGGCGCTCGCAGATGGCGCCGAAGGACTCGCCCGCCACTGCCGCATCCAGCGCGAGACGCTCGGTGGAATCGACGGAACGGAAGAAAGTGGCGACGCCGCGCCGCCACAGCACCCAGCTGACCGGCGGGGTCGTGCACGGCAGGGCTGGAGCCGCGGCGAGTTCATTCGAGGCCCGCCAGAATTCAAGCGCATTGCTGCGGGACTCGAAGCGGCGCAGCGAGGCGCGGAAGCGGAACGAAACCTCGCCCCAGGCGTCGGGTGGGACCGCAGCCAGCGCGTCGGCGGCCAGCGGCACGTCGTCGGGCGCGTCGAACACCTCGGCAAGCAGCCATTCCCAGCGGGCGAGGTCGGCCAGCACCGGCGCTGCGTCGCCGGACTCCGGCAGACCCATCAGGTCGGCAACGGCCGCGCCGTAGTAGCGTACTGAATAGTGACGCGACGGGTGCGCATCGATGTAGGCGTGCATGCGCCGCTCGAATTCCGCGGCGCCGAGCGTAGCGCGCAGCGCACGATAGGTCGTGCCCAGCGCTTCGACCAGCCGCGAGCGATAACCCCCGACATAGGCGCCGAGGCGCGCGTCGAAGTCGGGGCGCGTGGAGCCCAGAAGTTGCGACTCGATGCCGGGTTCGTGCGTGAGGATCCGCGCCTGGAAGGCCCGCTGCAGGTCGGCGAGCGCCGTCATGCCGCCGCCGCGGTGCAGCCGAGGCGCTGTGCGATGTCGAGCTCGTCGAGCAGCTCGCCGAGCGCCGGAATGTTCGCATCGCGTTCGATCATCGTCGGCCGCGGGCCCAGACGCGCGCTGCTGCGGCGATACAGTTCCCAGACGGGCTCGGCGACCGGTGCATCGTGCGTATCGATGATGAAGTGGTCCTGCCGCTCGTGACCGGCGAGATGAATCTGCACGACGCGCTCGGGCGGCACGCCGCGGATGAAGTCGTCAGGATCGAAGCCGTGGTTGACGCTGTTGACATAGACGTTGTTGACGTCGAGCAACAGCCGGCAGTCGGCGGCCGCGCAGAGCCGCGCCAGGAACTCCCACTCCGTCATCTGGGACGCCGTATAACCGACATAGCTCGACACATTCTCGAGGACCAGCGGCCGTTCGAGGATGTCCTGGACTTCGCGGATCCGTGGCACGAGGTGCGCCAGCGCAGCTTCCGTGAACGGCATCGGCAGCAGGTCGTGCAGGTTCACGCCGTCGACGCCGGTCCAGCACAGATGATCGGAAATCCACGCAGGCTCAATGCGCCTCGCGAGCCCTTTCAGGTCCTGAAGATACCCAGCGTCGAGCGGCGCCGTGGAACCGATCGACAGCGATACGCCATGCAGCACGACGGGGTAGTCGGCGCGGATCCGCTCGAGGTAATGCAGCGGCTTGCCGCCGGGCACGAGATAATTTTCGGTCAGCGCCTCGAAAAAGCCGACGCGCGGCCGATCGGCGAGGATTGCTTCGTAGTGATCGGGGCGCAGCCCCAGTCCAAACCCCAAGCCCGTCATGGCCGCGAACTCCCGTCGCTGCAGCCGGCGAAGACCCTCGGGGAGAGCGCGTCGGCGCCCTCTCCCCGAGGGCGCACTGTAGCGTGACTACTTCTTGACCGCCGCCTTGGCCGCGTCGCAATCCTTCTGCGTCATCTCGACGAACCCCTGGCCCTTGCACGAGTTCTGGCCCTTGCAGGAATTCTTCGCGGATTTACACGACGACTGGCCCTTGCAGGCATTGACGCCATCGCAGTGCATCTTGGCTTCGTCGGCGCTCGCCGTGGTGATCGTGGCAACGCTGAACAGCAGGGCGGCAGCGGATGCAATCGCGGCGCCGGAGAGTGTCTTGGTCATGGATGGTCCCTCGTATGATGGTTGGATTGAGATCACGGACGAGGCAGCGCCAGCGCTCCCCCCCGTCCCACGCAGGAATAGACCCGGGGCCCGCCGCTGATATTACGGGCGGCCGGAATTATTTTTTCCCCGGCAGCCGGTTGCGGCAGCTGCAGCCTCGAGACCGTCACTCCGGCTACTTCAGATAAGCGTCGGCTGCCTGGACCAGCGCCGTATCCTGGGCAAGCTTGAGCCGCGCCGCCTCGATGCCGCGCCCGATGACGGGCGCGAGGTCGGCAGGAATTGACGCGCGCAGCCAGGTTTCCAGTTCCGCAAGCGGCACCGCCTCACCGTAAGTGGCGGGCACGTTCTGCGCCATGAGCTCGTTCGCCATCCCGCCGAAGGCCTGCATCGTTTTGGGAGCGTTCTCGCGGAAGACATCCCAGGACTGCCGCGGGTGACTGCGGGCCACCATGGCCAGCATCCCGAATCGCATCGCGGCCGCCTGCGGCGGGAGCTCGTCAGATACCACCAGGGATGCCGTGCGGGCGGCCAGCTGGTCGTCATCGACAGGGGCCAGTGCCATGAAATAGCGCTGGACCTGGGAAGGATCGGACGCGGACCTCGCGAGCGCCAGCAGCTGATCGTAAGTCGCTGCGTCCGCATGCTTGCCGACCACGGCAAGGACCACCATCTGGTCGTCGGGCGCGATGCGGGAGTGATCGGCGAGGAATGCCGTGTAGCGGCGGCGCGCCTCGGCGAGAACCGCGGGGTCGCCCCAGTCGCCCAGATCCTGGATCAATGCATGGCGCAGGAGCTGCACATCGGGACCTTCACCCGCCCTGGCGTCCCAGCCGAGTTGCGCGAACGGCGCTGCGAGCAGCTTGCGGGCGTAGGCGGCAAAGGCATCGTGACCCGGCTTGCCGCGTTCGGCGCGTTCGATGCGGCCGAGCGAGCGCTCAACCTGTTGCCAGGCACGCGTGTTCAGGCTCTGGCCCATGCCCTGCGCCAGGGCGAGGTAGGCCGAGAGCGGGGCGGAGCCGGACTCCGCCATCGCCCACTGGTCATCGAGCAGCGCGATGCGGTCGGCATCGGGAAGTGTCGCGAAGCTGCGGGTGTTCGCCGCGAGGGTCGGCGGATCGTAGCTGGCACGGTAGTAACCCAGGCCATCGGCATTGATGCTGAGCGGCTCGTCGCAGGAGCCTGCGACAACACTCTGCCCGTCGTCCTTCAGCAGCAGGCTACGCGCTTCCGCGGCTGCACCCGCTCGGATGCGCAGCGGTATACTCCAGTGCGTTGCAGAGCCGTCCGCGCCGTTCAGCAGGAAGCGCCGCTGCGACAGTGCGATCGTGCGCAGGCCATCGGCAGCGCAGTGCGCCGTGACGGACACGAGCGGATACCCGGGAGTCTCGGCCCAGGGGCCGATGATCGCGGCGATGTCCTGTCCGGAGGCGCTGCTCAGCGCGTTCCACAGGTCTGCTGCCGTGGCGTTGGACAGTGCGCGCGCCTGCATGTAGCTACGCAGCCCGGCGCGGAAGGTCTCGGGACCGAGAAAGGCCTCGAACATCCGCATCACCGTCTGGCCCTTGCCGCCGACGACGTCCTGATCATAAGCCCCGGATGCAGCGAGTTCATCGGTCACATGGACGTGGATCGCCTCGGCATTCGCCTGCGAGTCCACGGTCATCGCTGCTTCCTTGTCGGCGTCCGCTTGTTCCCACCAGTGCCATTCCGGATGACGCAGTGCCGTTTCCTTCGCCTCCATCCAGAAGGTCATGCTCTCGTTGAGCCACTCCTCATCCCACCAGGCCATGGTCACGAGGTCGCCGAACCACTGGTGCGACATCTCGTGCGCCTGAACGCTGTAGGCGATCTGGCGGCCGCGCAGCGTCGTCTGCGGCGTCACCAGCAACAGGCTGTCCATGTAGGTGATCGCACCCCAGTTCTCCATCGCGCCGGACCATCCGCCCGGGATCGCGATCAGGTCGAGCTTCGGCAGCGGGAACGGGTAACCGAAGTAGTCACCGTAGTCGGCGAGGATCGTGCGGGCATTGTCGAGCGCCCAAGCCCCCTCCTGTTCATGGCCACGGACGGCCCAGACGTTGATCTGCTTGCCGCCGGCATTGCTGCCGATCGAGGCGATGTCGCCGGCGGTCAGTTCCAGCAGGTAGGACGCCATCTGCGGCGACCGGGCGAAGGTCGTCGTCGCGAGTCTGTCCTTCACGAGGCGGCTCGTCACCGGCATGTTGCCGACAGCGGTCCACTCCGCCGGCAGCGTCACGCGCAGCAGGAAGGTGGCGCGGAACGACGGCTCGTCCCAGCATGGGAACATGCGCCGCGCGTCGATCGATTCAAACTGCGTGCTCAGCAGGGTCGAGGTCTTGCCGTCGGCGCCGCGGTACTGCTGCGCGAACAGGCCGCGAGCCTCCTCTTCGATCCTGCCGCTGTAGGCGAACGTCAGGGTGTGGCGGCCCGCGGGCGCCGCTGCCGCGAGCGTCACGGTGGTCAGCTGCGCAGCGTCGTCCGATACGGTCGTGCGGACGGGCTTGCCGTCGAGGCGCACATCAGACAGCTTCTCGTTGACGGAATCGAAGCGGAGCGTTGCGGCGGCCTTGCGGAAATCGAGCAGGATCGTTTCACGCCCCGTCAGGGTCAGCGACGCCGCATCCGGCTTGAGGTCGATCCGGTAGTCGATCGGCACGACGTCCTTTGGCAGGCGGCCCGGCGTCGTGTCGAAGGAATAAGGCGCAGCGAGCGCGCTGCCCGTCAGCAGTACCAGCGAGGCGCCGGCCAGGGCACGCAACAAACCCGGTTCCCGATCCATATGATCCCCCCCTTTTTTTATGCGGCGGTTCAGATATCGAGGTTCGACACCTGCAGCGCATTTTTTTCAATGAACTCGCGCCGCGGCTCGACCGCATCGCCCATCAGTGTCGTAAAGATATCGTCCGCGGCGACCGCATCCTCGATGCGGACCTGCATCAGGCGCCGGGTCTCGGGATTGATCGTCGTGTCCCACAGCTGGCTGGCGTTCATTTCGCCGAGGCCCTTGTAGCGCTGGATGCTCTGGCCCTTCTTCGCCTGCTCGAACAGCCAGGCCATCGCGGCCTTGAAGCTGGTGATCTCGTGCCGATCGTCGCCGCGCATCACGAAGGCGCCGCTGCCGATCATGTCCTTCAGCGTCGCGCCGAGCTCGGCGATGCGCCGGTATTCGGCGGACACGAAGAACTCGCGGGGGATGTGCTTTTCGGACATGAGGCCATGCTCGAAGCGCTGCAGGTTGATGCGATTTCCGCCGCTGGCCTGCGTATCGACGCTGACCGCATAGCGGCGCGCGACGTCGTCGAGGCCGTTGAGGCGGGACTCGAGCTGTCGGCACCAGTCGCGCAGCTCATCGCCGCGCTCGAACGTGTCGGCGGCCATTTCCGGCAGGTACAGCAACTGGTCGAGGAAGCGCTCATCGTAGCGGCGCGCCCAGCGCTGCACGATCGCCTGTACCTCGACGTAGCGGTGTGCGAGCGATTCGAGTCCGAGGCCGGACAGCGGCGGCGCCGCGGAGTTGACGTGCAGCGCAGCGCCGTCGATCGCGGTACTGAGCAGCAGTGCGTTCAGCTCCAGGTCGTCCTTGACGTAGGTTTCCTGCTTGCCTTTCTTGACCTTGTACAGCGGCGGCTGGGCGATGTAGATGTGGCCGCGCTCGATCAGGATCGGCATCTGCCGGTAGAAGAATGTCAGCAGCAGCGTGCGTATGTGCGAGCCGTCGACGTCGGCGTCGGTCATGATGATGATGCGGTGGTAGCGCAGCTTGTCGACGTCGAAGTCGTCGCGCCCGATCCCGCACCCGAGGGCCGTGATCAGCGTGCCGACCTCGGCGGAGGCCAGCATCTTGTCGAAGCGCGCCTTCTCGACGTTCAGGATCTTGCCCTTCAGCGGCAGGATCGCCTGGGTGCGCCGGTCCCTGCCCTGCTTGGCGGAGCCGCCGGCCGAGTCGCCCTCGACGAGGAACATCTCGGAGAGAGCCGGATCCTTTTCCTGGCAGTCGGCGAGCTTGCCGGGAAGCCCTGCGATATCCAGCGCGCCCTTGCGCCGCGTCATCTCGCGCGCCTTGCGCGCCGCTTCGCGCGCGTAGGCGGCCTCGAGCGTCTTGCCCACGATCGCCCGCGCCTCCTGCGGATGTTCCAGCAGGAATTCCTCGAGACGCTGCGCGACCGCGGATTCGACCACGCCCTTGACCTCGGAGGACACCAGCTTGTCCTTGGTCTGCGAGGAGAACTTCGGATCGGGGAGCTTGACCGACAGGATCGCCGTCAGCCCTTCGCGACAGTCATCGCCGGTCGTTGCGATCTTTTCCTTCTTCGCGGCGAGTTCCTTCTCGATGTAATTGTTCAGCGTGCGCGTCAGCGCGGCGCGATAGCCCGCCAGGTGCGTACCGCCGTCCTTCTGCGGAATGTTGTTCGTATAGCAGAACATCGACTCCTGGTAGGAGTCGTTCCACTGCATCGCGACCTCGACCTGCGTGTTCGCGTCGCGCGACTGGAACCAGAGCACGGTCTCGTGGACCGGAGTCTTGCTGCGGTTCAGGTGCTGCACGAAGGCCTTGAGGCCGCCCTCGAACTGGAACACCTCCGACTTCTCGTCACGCTCATCGTTGAGCTCGATGCGCACGCCGGAGTTCAGGAACGACAGCTCGCGCAGGCGCTTGGCCAGCGTCTCGTAGTTGAAGCTGATGTGCGTGAAGATCTGCGAGCTCGGCTTGAAGCGCAGCGTCGTGCCGCGTTCGGTGGTATCGCCGATCGCCGCCAGCGGCGCGACCGGTTCGCCGAGGCGGTACTGCTGGCGATGCAGCTTGCCGTCGCGGCGGATGTTCAGCTCGAGGAATTCCGAGAGTGCATTGACGACCGAGACGCAGACGCCGTGCAGGCCGCCGGAAACCTTGTAGGACGAGTCATCGAACTTCCCGCCGGAATGCAGCACGGTCATGATGACCTCGGCAGCGGAGACGCCCTCCTCGGTATGGATGTCGACCGGGATGCCGCGGCCGTTATCGGACACCGTGACCGATTCGTCGGCGTGGATGGTCACGACGACCCGGTCGCAGTGGCCCGCCAGCGCCTCGTCGATCGCGTTGTCGACGACCTCAAAAACCATGTGATGCAGGCCGCTGCCGTCATCGGTATCGCCGATGTACATGCCGGGGCGCTTGCGCACCGCGTCCAGGCCCTTCAAGACTTTGATTTTACTGGAATCGTAGACGTCGTTATCGGCCATAGCGGATCCTGAACTGCAATCCTCTATGATAGCAGCTCCCGCTGTCGAAATCGAATCTGGCTTTCACAAAAAGTGTAATAAAAACAACCGGTTGGAAACGCCCGGCGAGGCTGTCCCGGGCCTATGTTCCACGTGGAACAGATTACAGGGGACGGCACTCGCCGTCGTGCAGGTGATAGCGTCGGCCCGGGCTGCCAAACGCGTTGAATTCCGGCTGCAGGGTGGTGACGATCAGCTGGCACCCCTGCCCCGAAACGGCATCGATCAGCGCCGTCAGGTGCGCCTGATCCAGTTCCGCCGCGGGATCATCCAGCAGTAGGGTCGGCCGGACCGATGCGTCGTCCGGGAACAGCCGCAGCTGCGCGATCAGCAGGGTTGCGGCCAGCAGCTTCTGCTGACCGCGCGAAATGCGATCCTTCGCGACCAGCCCGCCGAGCAGCACGGCGAGTTCAGCCCGGTGCGGTCCCACCTGGGTCGAGGCACGTTCCTGGTCCAGCGGCCAGCTCTGTTCCAGGGCCTCAGCCAGAGACTGCTCACGGCCCCAGCCGGATCGATACCGCAGAACGAGGCTCTGGCCCAGAAGGCCCGCCGCCAGCGCAGCTGCCGGAGCGGCCAGGCGATCCACATACGCAGCACGGGAGGCCGAGATGGATTCAGCATGGCGAATCAGCTCCCGGTCCCAGACCCCCACAGCCGCGCGGGACTGTCGCGCCTTGAGCGCGGCATTGCGCTGCCGGAGGACCAGCTGATAGTTCTGCCAGGCTTCGACGAAGCCTGGTTCCACGTGGAACACACCCCAGTCGAGGAATCGCCGGCGCCGCACCGGGCCCTCCTCGATCAGCTTGTGAACTTCGGGATCGATGATCTGCACCGGGAGGGCGAGCGCCAGCTCGGCCAGGGACTTCGCCGATGCACCGGAGATCCGCGCCCGGGCCCCGGTCGGGCCTCCCTCGACGCCCAGGGGCACCAGCCCCGACGAGCCTTGCGTTTCGCCAAACGCGACAAACCGGCTTGCGCCGCGGCGGATCAGGTGTTCGAGTCGACGGGTCCTGAAGGACCGCCCGCGGCCGAGGACATACACGGCTTCCAGCAGGCTGGTCTTTCCGGACCCATTCGCGCCGCTGATCAATGTGAAATGTGGATCGAGCCGCAGCTCTACCGCCTGCAAGCAGCGGAAATCCGTTACCTGCAGCCGGCGAAGCGCCACAGACTGTTCAGAGCCTCATCGGCATCACGACGTAACGGGAATCGGTCGAGCCGGGGGAGCGGATCAGGCAGCTGCTGTTGCTGTCGGACAGCCCGATCTCAACCTGGGCCCCGTCGATCGCGGCAAGCGCGTCGAGCAGGTAGTTCACATTGAATCCGACCTCCAGATCGGCGCCGGCGTAACTCACCTCGATCTCTTCCTCAGCCTCTTCCTGCTCCGGGTTATGCGCCTGGACCGTCACAGCGTCTTTCTTGACCGTGATCCGGATACCCCGGTATTTCTCGTTCGAGAGAATCGCCGTGCGCTGCAGCGCCTGACGCAGGGTATCGCGGTCCGCGGTAATGAGAGCCGGCGGCGCCGCCGGTATGACCCGGGAATATTCGGGGAACCTGCCGTCAATGAGCTTTGATGTGAATCGAACGTCGCCGATCTGTGCACGAACATGATTCGTACCGATCGCCAGCTGCGCAACCCCCTCTGAATCCAGGATACGCTGCAGCTCGAGCACGCCCTTGCGCGGCACGATGACCTGCTGGGTGTTCTTCGCCTTGACCGCAAGCGCGGCCTCGCAGATTGCAAGCCGATGCCCATCGGTCGCCACCGCCCGCAGCGTGAGTCCGTCGATCTCGAGCAACATTCCGTTCAGGTAATAGCGCACGTCCTGCTGCGCCATCGAAAAATGCGTCTTTTCCAGCAGCCGCTGCAGGTCCTTGCGCGTGACCTCGACGGTCTGCTGCGCGTTGATATCCTCGACCAGCGGAAATTCCGCGGCGGGTAGTGTCGACAGACTGAAGCGGCTGCGGCCACCCTTGACGACGAGTTTCTCGCCCTCCTGAATCAGCGACACGCTGGTCTTTTCGGGCAGCGCACGCAGGATATCCAGCAGCTTGCGACCCGGTACCGTCACGTCGCCGGCCTCCGCGACGCTCACGTCGCTCGCCGCCACGAGCTCCACTTCGAGATCCGTCGCGGTCACCGACACGCGTCCGTCGCGCACGTTCAGCAGCACATTCGCGAGTACCGGCATCGTCTGACGACGTTCGACAACCCCGATGACCGCCTGCAAAGGGGCCAACAGTTTTTCACGGTCTGCGATCAATTTCATGCGAGTGCCCTTCGGTTCATTCTTAGCTTTAATTCTTGAAGATATAGATTAATACAATGATTATGAGGCCGCAGATTCTTCTGGATAAGTCCTTTTCCATTACTGAAATCATCACCTTGCACGATCAACAACAGGGCCCCCTGCCTGTCCGCCGTCTGTACCCTGCCTGTCGATCAGCTGTGGATAAATAACGCCTCAAAACTATCCACAGCTTGTCCGCATCACCCAGCCAGGGTTCTCAACAGGTTCAGGTAATCCTCGCTGATCCGCCGCTCCGTCTCCCGCAACTCCTTGATCCGGCGGCACGCGTGCAGCACGGTCGTATGGTCGCGACCGCCGAATGCGTCGCCGATCTCCGGCAGGCTGTGATTGGTCAGTTCCTTCGCCAACGCCATCGCCACCTGCCGCGGGCGGGCGATCGAACGGCTGCGCCGCTTGGACAGCAGGTCCGCAATGCGGATCTTGTAATACTCCGCGACGGTCTTCTGGATATTCTCGACCGTGACCAGGCGCTCCTGCAACGCCAGCAGATCCCGCAACGCGTCCTTCGCGAACTCCAGCGTGATCGGCCGACCGGTGAAATGCGCGGTCGCGACGACCCGGCGCAGCGCACCTTCGAGCTCGCGCACGTTGGAGCGGATACGCTTGGCGATGAAGAACGCGACCTCCTCCGGCAACTCAACCTTGGACAGCGCTGCCTTTGACATCAGGATCGCAACGCAGGTCTCGAGCTCCGGCGGCTCGATCGCCACC